>Ga0105047_10006676_pt1 | contig 19541 bp, 19 predicted proteins | sample MAT04_FD_78384 | JGI IMG/M metagenome (GOLD analysis project Ga0105047, IMG submission 78384) | Freshwater microbial communities from Lake Fryxell liftoff mats and glacier meltwater in Antarctica - MAT-04 (megahit assembly) | ecosystem: Environmental > Aquatic > Freshwater > Ice > Liftoff...
CGGCGTGGCGTAAAACGCGCCCTTGCCGGGCTTGTCGATCACCAGCTCACCCGCGGTGGGCGCGAGCGCTGAAATGATGGCGTGGCCGGGCTGGCCGATCACCAGCACCCGGCCCATGGCCCCGACATCGCCGATGCGCAAGCTGGGTACGCCGCGGTTGCGCTTGGACGGCGGGCAGTCGTGCAGGTCGGAGGCATGGCCCTCGCGGGTATGCACCACCAGGCCGCCGGCCCTGCGCCAGGCCGCCAGCACGGCGGCGCAGGTCGGCACGATGGCCTGGAGACGGGTCACGTCGTTGCCCAGCGAGGCGCCAAAGCCGCCGGCCTCGATGAAGTCGCGCTGCATGTCGATGATGACCAGCGCGCAGCGCGCAAGGTCGAACGGAAAGTCAAACGGCTGCGCCGGCAAGGGTGTCATGCGGCCGCCGAGGCTGGGTGAGCGGCGGGTGGCGGTGGCGTGCGGGTGTGCGCGCTGCCGTGGCCCTTGCCGCCCATGTAGGCGCCCAGCTCGCGCCGGTCGGCCTGGTACGTCGGCACCTCGAACACGATGCGGCCCTCGCTCATCACGACGATGCGGTCGGCCAGGGTCAGCAGCTCGTCCAGGTCCTCGCTGACCAACAGCACGGCCGCACCCCGGTTACGGGCGGCCATCAGCCGGCCATGGATCTCGGCCACCGCCGCAAAGTCCAGCCCGAACACCGGGTTGCTGACCAGCAGCAGCGCGGCATCGCCCGCCAGCTCCCGGGCCAGCACGGCGCGCTGCACATTGCCGCCCGACAGGGTGCGGATGGCCGCGCGCTCGCCCTGGGTCTTGACGCCGAAGTCGGTGATCCAGCCGCGCGCGCGCTGGCGCAGCCGGCCCCAGCGCACCCAGCCGCCGGTGGCCGCGGGCGTGGCAAATGGCGATTCGTCAAATTGGCGCAAGCCCATGTTGTGGGCCACGCTCAAGTCCGCCACGCAGGCGTTTTGCAACGGCTCCTCGGGCAGCGCCCGCACTTTGAGCCTGCGGTTCTGGCGCCGGCTGGCGGCATAAGGCGTGCCGGCCACGGTCACGGTGCCGGCCGTGCGGGCACGCTGGCCGGTCAGCGACTGCATCAGCTCACGCTGGCCGTTGCCCGACACCCCCGCCACGCCGACGATCTCGAAGCCGCGCACCTGCAGCCCAAAGTCCTGCACCGCCAGCGCGCCCCGGTCGCCCATCACCTGCAGGCCGCTGATCGCCAGGTGCACCTCGCCGGGGGCGCGCACGTCGCGGGTCAGCGGCTGGTGCACGGCCCTGCCCTCACCCACCATGGCCTGGGCCAGGTGCTGCGGCGTGGTGGCCGCCACCTCAGCCGTCTCGACCAGCGCGCCGCGCCGCAGCACCGAGACATCGTCGGCAAAGGCGGTGACCTCGCGGAACTTGTGCGTGATCAGGATCACCGAGCAATCACCGGCGTGGGCCCGCTCGCGCAGCGCGCCCAGCACCTCGTCGGCCTCTTGCGGCGTCAGCACCGAGGTGGGTTCGTCCAGGATCAGCAGGCGCGGCTTGAGAAAGAGCTGCTTGAGGATTTCGAGCTTTTGTTTCTCGCCGGCCGACAAATCCAGCGGCGTGGCGTCCAGGTCGAGCTTGAAGGGCGTGGTCTGCAAAAACGCGGTCAGCTCGGCCCGCGCCGCCTTCCAGTTGATCACCGCCGGGATGTGGCCGCGCGCCAGCAGCAGGTTTTCGGCCACCGTCATGCCGGGCACCACGGTGAAATGCTGGTAGACCATGCCGATGCCCAGCCCGCGTGCCACCACCGGCGAGTGGATGTCTTGCTCGCGGCCGTCCACCAGCACCGCACCGTCGTCGGGCCGGTAGTAGCCGACCACACATTTGACGAAGGTGGATTTGCCGGCGCCGTTTTCACCCAGCAGCGCATGCACCGTGCCGGGCCGCACCTTGAGCGAGACGCCGTCCAGCGCGGTAAACGGGCCGAAGCGCTTGGTGAGTTGCATGGTTTCCAACGTGAGCGCGTGCATGGTGCGGCGCCTCAGGCGGGGATCAGCGCGGCCAGCGCGGCGATCACCGCGGCGGAGTCGCTGACCGCACCAAACACCCCGCCCTGCATGCCGATCATGCTGATCGCGGCGGCGTGGTTGGCAGGGTCGGTGGCGCCGGTGCAGTCGCTGAGCAATACGCTCTCGAAGCCGCGGTCGTTGGCCTCGCGCATCGTGGTGTGCACACACACGTCGGTGGTGATGCCGGTCAGGATCAGGTTGCGGATGCCGCGGGTGTGCAGGATCAGTTCCAGGTCGGTGGCGCAAAAGCTGCCCTTGCCGGGCTTGTCGATGATCGGCTCGCCGGTTTCGGGATAGAGCTCGGGGATGATGTCCCAGCCCGGTTCACCGCGCACCAGGATGCGGCCGCAGGGGCCCATGTCGCCGATGCCGGCGCCCCCGCTTCCGATCTGCTGCGAGCGCCAGCGCTTGTTGGCCGGCAGGTCGGACAGGTCGGGCCGGTGGCCCTCGCGGGTGTGGATCACCAGCAGGCCGGCAGCGCGGGCGGCGGCCAGCAGGGCCTTGATCGGCTCGATGGGGGCGCGGGTCAGGCTCAGGTCGTAGCCCATCTTGTCGACATAACCGCCGATGCCGCAGAAGTCGGTCTGCATGTCGATGATGAGCAGCGCGGTGTTGGTGGGCCGCAGGTCACCGTCAAACGGCCAGGCGTAGGGGGTCGAGCGCAGCGTCGGCATGTCAGGCCACCTTTTTCAGGGCGGGTGCGGGTGCGGGTGCGGGGGCGGGCGCAGGTGCGGGGTCGGGCAAGGCGGTGATCACCGGGTTGGGCTCGGCGCCGCGGTAGTTGCGCTCGGGCGGCGCAAAGCCGCAGGGCGTGCCGTCGGTGACCTGGACCTCGCCCTCCCACGGCCAGCGCATACGGCCGGCCACCATGTCGTGCATGAAGGTGTAAGGGCAGTCCATCGCCCCGCCCGCGACCGCCACATAACCCCGGTGCCCCAGCTGGTAGGGGTTGTTCTCGACCCCCCAGCCGGTGCGGGCCTCGCGCACCCCGTCGGGCCGCAGCTCGGCGCTGATGATCTCGTCGATCCGGCCGCCGCCCTGGGCGATGACGGTGCCGTCGAAGTTGCAGAACATCGCCTCGCCCATCGAATCAAAACTGCCATCGCTGCCGCACATACAAACGCTGGCGGTGATCGCCAGGTTCTGGAAGGCATTCGCCTGGTTGGTGATCTGCCAGGCGTGGCGGATCGGCGCGGTGTAGCCTGCGGTACGCAGGATGATCTCAGCGCCCTTGTAAGCGGCCTCGCGCGCCATCTCCGGGAACATGCCGTCGTGGCAGATGATCAGGCCCAGCTTGACGCCCTTGGGGCCCGTGCACACCGGCACGCCCAGGTTGCCCGGCTCCCAAGGCTCGACCGGCACCCAGGGGTGCAGCTTGCGGTAATAGAGCTGGATCTGGCCGCAGTCGTCGATGATGAGACCGCTGTTGTACGGGTTGCCGCCGGGGTTGTGCTCCATGATCGAAAAGCAGCCCCAGATGCGGTGCGCCACGCAGGCCGCCTTGAAAGCCGCCACCTCGGGGCCGTCCAGCGTGACCATCAGCTCGGGCGCGGTGCTCATGCTCAGGCCCTGCAGCGCGTACTCCGGGAACACCACCAGGTCCATCGTGCCCAGGTTGCGCCGTGCCTTGCCGACCAGTAGGGCGATGCGCTGGGTTTGCGCCGCCAGTTGCGCCTGTGTCTCGATCAGCGGCAGTTGCATCTGCACCAGGCCCACCACCACACCGTTGACCGATTTGTTCAAGCCACCCAGACCGCTCATTTCAAAACTCCCAATTCCATCGGCGCGCCCTTGACGGCCCGCCGGGTTGAACAAGTGGCCACCAGGATGGCCAGCGTCAGCGCATACGGCACGGCATTGAACAGGTAGTAGCCGCCGCTGATGCCGACCGACTGCAACGCCGGGCCGATCGCCCCTGCGCCGCCAAACAACAGCGCCGCGCCCAGGCAACGCCAGGGGCTCCAGCGCGCAAAGATCACCAGGGCGACGGCGATCAGGCCCTGGCCGCTGGACAGGCCCTCGTTCCAGCTGCCGGGGTAGTACAGGCTGAGCGACGCGCCACCCAGCCCGGCGATGAAACCGCCGGCGGTGGTGGCAGCGATGCGCACGCCGTTGACCGAATAACCCAGCGCCTTGGCCGCGTCGCTGCTGTCGCCCGCCATGCGCACCACCAGTCCCCAGCGGGTATGGGCCAGGCCCCAGGCCAGCAGCGCGGCCAGGGCCACGCCGACAGGGAACAGCGCGTTGATCGCCAGCGCGCTCTGCACACCGGGTGAGGCGCTCCAGGCGCCCAGGGCGATCGACGGGATCTGCGGCGCCTGCGGCTGGATCAGCGGCTTGCCCAGGTAAAACGCCAGCCCGGCGCCGAGCAGCATCAACGCGATGCCGGTGGCGATGTCCGACACCCGGTTCAGCGAGCACAGCAGGCCGTGCAGCAGCGCCAGGGCCGCGCCGCTGCAACCCGCCAGCAGCACGCCCAACCAGGGTGAGCCGCTGAGGTAGGCGCCGCCAAAGCCGGCCATCGCCGAGAACACCAGCACCCCTTCCAGCCCCAGGTTGATGCGACCGGATTTTTCGGTCAGGCATTCGCCCAGGCTGACAAACAGGAAGGGTGTGCCCACCCGCACCGCGCCGCCCAGGATCGCCAGCAGCAGGTCTTGCACCATGTCGAGGGTCATGCCGGCCGGCCTTGTACGGCCACCAGCCGCAGTTTGGCAAGGGCCGGCATCGGCAGCTGGAACAGCCGGCCGCGCAGTGCCTCGGCCGCCAGAATGAAGACGAAGGCAAAGCCCTGCAGCACCAGCACGGATGCATCGGGCAGGCCCAGCCGCCGCTGCAGCAGGCTGCCGGCCGCCGCAAAGCCGCCGAACAGCAGGGCCACCGGCGGGATCGCCCAGGGGTTGTGGCGCGCCACAAACGACACCAGGATGCCGGTGTAGCCCAGCCCGGCGATCACCGACGCGTTGGCAGCAAAGTGCACCGCCGCCACCTCCAGTGCGCCCGCCAGGCCGGCGCCCGCGCCGCCCAGGGCGCAGGCCAGCAGCACCAGCCGGTCGGTCGGCAGGCCCACCAGCCGGGCGGTACGGGCGTTGCCGCCCACCACCCGCAAGGCAAAGCCGGATGCGGTGAAGCTGAGCCACAGGCCGGCTGCCAGACACAGCAGCAGGCCGATCACCAGGCCCCAGTGCACATCGCCCAGCACACCCTCGGGGCTGATCGGGCCGATACGCAGGCTGTCTGCCAGCGGCAGCGTGCTGGGCTTGTTCAGGCTGGCGGGGTCGCGCATCGGGCCTTCGACCCAGTGCTTGAACAGCGCTATGGCGATGTAGCCCAGCAGCAGGCTGGAAATCGTCTCGTTGACGCCGCGCCACTGGCGCAGCGCACCGGCCAGCGCCACCCAGGCCGCGCCCAGCAACGCGCCGGCCGCCAGCACCGCCACGCTGCCGGCGGTGCCCGCCAGACCGGGGAACAGGTAGGGCAGGCCGGCGCAGCCCAGCGCGCCCAGCACCAGCGCGCCCTCGCCACCGATCAGCGTCAGCCCGGCCCGCGCCGGCAGCGCCACCGCCAGCGCGGTCAACATCAGCGGGGCCGCGCGCTGCAGCGAGTTCTGCCAGGAGAACGCATCGCCAAACGCGCCCTGGAACAGCAACAGCCAGACGGCCACCGGGCTGTGGCCGCCAAACCAGACAAACAGGCCAAACAGCAGCAGGGCCGCTGTCAGCGCACCGGCGGGCAGCAGCAAGGCCTCGGCAGGGGCGTGCCAGCTACGGGGCGCGGCGGACATGGCGGTGGGCCGGTGCGGGCTCAGACTTTGCCGACCACACCTTCGACCAGGTAGTTCATGCCTTCGAGCTCGATGTCGGTCTGCTTGAAGGCCTTGCCCTTGGCGACCACCACCTTGCCGGTGTTGTCCTTCAACTCGCCGGCAAAGATGTCGAAGCTGCCGGCAACCATCCTGGCGCGGATCGTGTCGGCGTTTTTGCGTGCACCCTCGCTGACCATCGCACCGTACGGCGAGCTTTTCACAAAGCCCTCCTTCAAGCCGCCGCGCACGAAGTTCGGGTGCGGCTTGCCGGTCTGGGCGGCGTCGATGATTTGCTTGTAGGCGGTGAGCCAGTTCCACTCGGCACCGGTCAGGTAGGCCTGTGGCGCCAGCTTGGCCTGGCTGGCGTGGTAGCCGCAGACCAGCTTGCCACGTTTGGCGGCGGTCTCGACGATCACCTTGGGCCCGTCCACATGCATCGTGAAGACATCGATGCCCTGGTCGGCCAGGCTGTTGGTGGCCTCAGCCTCCTTGACCGGCATGCTCCAGTCGCCAGTGAAGATCACCGTGCAGGTGATGGTCGGGTCCACCGAGCGTGCGCCCAGCGTGAAGGCGTTGATGTTGCGCAGCACCTGCGGGATCGGCTTGGCGGCGACAAAACCGATCTTCTTGCTCTTGCTGGCATGGCCGGCGATCACGCCGTTCAAGTACTGGCCTTCGTCGATGTAGCCGAAGAAGCTGCCGGTGTTGGTAGGGTGTTTGCCGGCGGTCCACAAACCGCCGCAATGGGCAAAACGCACGCCTGAGTTCTTGGCCGCCACCGCCAGCGTATGTGGGTCGAAGTAGCCATACGAGGTCGGGAACAGCAGGGTTGCGCCGTCCTGCGCAATCATGCCCTGCATCGACTTTTGCACCGCGTTGGTCTCGGGCACGTTCTCTTCTTCGACCACCTTGATGCCGGGCATCTTCTTGACCAGGGCCACGTTTTCGGCCTGCGCCTGGTTGTAGCCGTAATCGTCACGCGGGCCGACATAGACAAAGCCCACACTCAGCGGCTTTTGCGCCTGGGCCAGCGGGGCAACCCCGGCAGCAGCCAGCGCGCCCGCGCTCTTGATCCAGTCACGGCGGTTCCAAATGGCTTGCGACATCGATGCTCTCTCCTGCTGGGCGGACGCTGTGCCGCCGGGGTTGGACCGGCTGCTGCGCCGGCTGGTGTTCCAACCGGTATACAAGCAATTGACGGGCCAGGCCTGATCACCGGTCGCGCATCGGGGGGTGTGCCGCAGGGCCATCGGGCGCCGCCAAGGCGGCAGCGCAGGGCCGGGGTGACTCGCGCCCGCACCGGACAGGTGCAGGGATTCATCCGACGGCACCGGTGCGACGGCTTCCACGCACCACAAGCGCGCTGGGCCGCCAGCGCGCTTATGCGCCTGTGCGCCAGCGCACTTCAGGCCGGCATGGCGCACCAAGGGCGCCGAATGGTTTGTGGCGGGCGAAGCTGGCTTGCGCTAAAGAGGGCACGCGCCTGTCCGCTCGAGCCGGCGGCTTGCCAGCAGTCGGCCAGTTCGTGCCGCCGGCCCAGGGCCGCAGCAGGGCGTCTCGCCGCTAGGCCGGTGCGTCAAGCCGGTGCCGACAACAGGCCGTTTTAAAGGCCTATTGCCTGGCGTGGCCAATCTTCAAGCCCGACGCCTCGCGCGGCAACCGTATGGGCTGCCGCGTCAGCACGAAGGTGACTGCAATGTCTGCCGGTCAGTCACAGCCCGTGCTCAGCCGGGACGGCCAGGGCCCAAGCGGCACCGGCGCACCAGCGCCAGGACGCTGATCAGGCCGATCCCGGCCAGCGCCACGCTCGACGGCTCGGGGAAGGCCGCAAGCGGCTCGGCATACAGGAAGTCGTCCATCACGACCAGGTCGTCGATGGGGTTGCCAACCACCCCGTTGGCGACGATGGTGTTCAGCCCGGACGTGATGCGCACGCGGGCGATGGCCCCACCGCTCACCGTCGCCCCGAGAAAGCTGAGGCCCTTGTTGCCGGCCACCGCCGCGTCGCGGGTGTAGATCAGGGCATCGTTGCGGCTCCTTCGTCAGCAGCGGGGAAGTTGGCCGTCGGCGCGCTGTCGGTTGGGTGGTTCGAGGGTAGGAAGCCTGCCCCGCCGAGTCAACGGCGATGGGCTTTTCTTCTAGGGGCTGGGAGGCCGTCGCCCAGGGCCGCAACGCCATCGCCGTCAGGCCGGACGGGGGCGACCGCTTGTTACCTGTCGTCGCTCATGCAGGCCGGGTTGCTACCGATAAAGAGACATGGCCCGCCGTCTGCCATGCCTGCCGGAGGCCCGAAACAAACCCTCGCCACCAGGATCTCAGCATGTCCATCGCCCACCTTTCCAGCGGCTCGCCGACCTGGCTCAACCGGGGCGGCAACCCGGTCTCCGAACGCGCTGCCGTGCAGCGCCAGACCCACCCGTCCGCCGACGCACCGGGCCAATCTGCAAAGAGCGATGCCCCTGTGCGGCGCAACCCGCTGGTGGCCGCCATGATGGCGGCGATGCAGAGCCTGGTGCCTGCGAGCCTACCTGCGACGACCACCGCTGCACCGGCCACTGCCGTAGCCGCTGCCGCCGCTGCCGCCGTGGCCCCTGTCGGCGCCCCCGCCGCCAGCCCCGCGCCGAGCAGCGCCCCGGTCGACCTCAAGCAGCGGGCCTACGCGTTTGCCCACGAGCTCTACAGCGCCTTGCGCGGCGCCGGTTCTGACGACGACAGCGGCCACGCCCGGGGCGGCCGGCCCGAAAAGCCGGGGCATCACGGCCACCACGGCATGTCGAACAGCGCCTATGGCGACCTGGCGCAGCGGCTGGAAGCGCTGGCCCAAAGCCTGGACACCGCACCGGCGTCGCCTGCAGCGTCACCGCTCCTGAGCGCCTTCAAGAGCCTGCTCGCGGCGCTGGCACCGAGCACCGTCCCCAGCGCACCGGGCACCGACTTGGGCACCGACCCGGCCAGTGCGAAGCTGACGGCGTTCCTGCACCAGATGGCGCAGTCGCTCGGGTCGGGCGGCAGCGAGCCCGCGAGCAGCATGCCGGCGTCCGGCAGCCTGCTCAAGGTCACGGCCTGACCCTGCATCGACCGCCCCCCGGGCCCGGCGATCGGGCGCGCGACCTGCCAGGTGACCCTGGGGCTTTGGCGTGCGGGTCGGGCGCGTGCGCGCTTGCCTGACGCGGGGTCGTCGCAATCGCGGTTGACGGCAGGCGCTGAGCCGCCACAGAATGACTCTCAATCATAGGCCGGTCGGGAGTCTCTACATGGCGATGAAGTTGCAAGGCAGTGCCCGGCACCTGGTCAGGTTCGGCATGCTGCTGGCCGCGGCCGCACTGTCGCCTCAGGCCGCTGCAGCCGATATTGGCGGCTACCTCGCCGACCAGCAGAAGGCCCTTGCCATGATGGCCACCAAGGCCATGTCCGATGCCTGTCCCGACGTGATCGCACGCGCCGCCACCGACACCTCGGCATTGGCCGCTTACCGCGCGGCACTGTGCTATTTGCAGGCCGAGACGCCCGATGTGGTTGCGGGCAAGGCCTGGCTCGGCCGCGCGTCCGATGCGGGCTTCATGCCGGCGCACCGGCTGCTGCGCCAGCTGCTCATCGCCGAGGCCGGCGTGCACAGCGCCATCGCCCATTGCCACAACCTCGGCGAGGGTCAACAGCTGTGCCACGGCGGCCCGCCGGCAAGCCCGCTCGCTTCGGCCGCTAGCAAATGATGATTGTGTAGACGCTTTCCCCCCAACGAAAACGAGGAGACGAGGATGATGAAGCTGAAGACGGTCGTGGCCCTGCTGCTGGCAGGCGTGGTTGGCAGCGCGGCCCTGGCGCAGGAATGTTCCGACAAGAACTGGAAGGCCTGCAAGGGCAAGCCCTGGATGATCGGCAACTCGACAGACACGCCGCTGGGCGACAAGTGGTGGCCGCACAAGCTGTGGGGGGCGGGTGATGAAGCCGGCTCCACCAACTGGTACACCAAGCCCGAGGTGGTGCAGCGCGCGCTGGCCGAAGCCAAGACCGGCAAGGTCTACCGGCTGGGCCGCCCCTACACCAGCACCATGCCGACCTTCGGCGACCGCAAGTTTGTGCTGCGCATCCCCGGCGGCCCGACCGGCGGGCCCTTCGGCGCCAATATCCTGATCTACAACGACGAGTTCCTGGCCACCGAGATCGGCCAGGTGGGCACCCAGTTTGACGGCCTGGCGCACATCGGTATCGCCGTCAACGGCGCGGCCGACAAGAGCGAAATGCGCTACTACAACGGCTTCACGCAGCTCGAGATCGAAGGCTCCACCGGGCTGAAGAAGCTGGGCGTCGAGAAGCTGCACCCGATCAACGCCCGCGGCATCATGCTTGACATCGCTGCGCTGAAGGGCGTGGACGCGATGGACGCGGGTTATGAGATCACGATGGCCGACGTCAACGCCGCGCTGGAAAAACAGGGCATGAAGGACTTCAAGTTCATGCCGGGTGACGGTGTGTTCTTCCGCACCGGCTGGGGCAAGCACTGGATCAAGGACAACGCCAAGTACAACGGCGGTGAGCCTGGCATCGGCATGGAAATCGCCAAATGGTTGTCCGACGTGGTGCAGGCCGGCGTGTTCGGCGCCGACACCTGGGCCACCGAGGTCATCCCCAACAAGGAGCCGGGCTGCGCCTTCTGCGTGCATTCGCACATGCTGACCCGCCACGGCATCGTCAACCAGGAGAACATGGACCTGGACGGCCTGGCGGCCGACAAGGTGTATCGCTTCATGTATGTCTACAGCCCGGCGCCGATCGTGGGCGCCACCGGCTCGATCGGCGCGCCGCTGGCCATCCGTTGATAGGCACGACGCCGGGCCAACGGGTACCGGCGTGCAATGACCCTGGCTGCTGGACAGGCCGAACGCTGCAGACCGTGCGCCGGCCGAATTGGCGCCGGGGTGCGGCCCGCACAACAGGCTTGCCGCCCCGCCGCCGGCCTGGCGCCGCGGGGGGTGTTGCCGCACCGCAGCCAGCGCCGGGTCAGCCTGGCTCGGCCTCGTCGGCCTCGATCACCAGGCGATCCCGCGCCACACCCCGGTTGGCGCAGCGCAGCACCACCCGCAACGCCTCGCCCACGGCCAGGTGGCGGGTGAAGCGGTAGTCCAGGCTGTCCAGACCGCCAGGGTTGCTGCTGGCGATGCGGCGCTGCCATTGCCGGGCGCCGTTGGCCAGCACCGCCAGCTCATGCCAGGCACCGGCCAGATCATCCGGGCAGCGCACCGTCATCCAACAGGCGATCTCGAAACGGCGTTCGCGCCGCAGGTCGGGCGGGATGTCCAGCACCGCCTCGGCGGCGTCGCCGGCGTCGCGCGCCCAACGCTCAGGTCGCACCGTCGGGCGCACGGTCGGGCCCCGCGGCGCGCACCGAGGGGTCGGCATCGAGCCGGGCAAAGGCCGACTCGAACGCCGCAAACATCACCTCGCCCGACAGCGCGTTGCGGGTATCGGGCCGGTTCAGCGAGAGCAGCACCACGGCGCCGTGTTGCTGGTAGCGCAGCGGATCGCTGGTTTGGGGGTTGGACATCGGGCGGGCCTTCGAGTGGGGTCACAGCAGGACTGGGCGGGCGTTGACGGCGCGATGTTGGCGAGCGCGTCAGCACTTCAGCCGGCCCCGGCTCAAGCCCGCAGCCGCTCCGGCGACAGATAAGCCTGCCGGTAGGCCTCGAACAGCATCGAGTCGGCCGCTTCGATGCGGCGCTGCTCGGCCACCGAGGCATCGGCCATCGCGCCGTAGCGCAGCGCCTGGGCCGCGGTCCAGGGCAGGCCCAGCAGGTGGGCGCGGCTGCTGGCCGACTGGGCGCGAATGAAACGCGGGTACGAGTTGTCGAAATCGGCGGCCATGGTGTCGAGCACCCGGGCCGACGGCAGCGATTCGGGCTTGGCCAGCACGGCGCGCGCCTGGTCCAGCGCCTGGGCGTAGAGCGTGCCGCCAAAGGCTGAGTCCAGCGCATCGGCAATGGCGCCGCATTCGCCCAGCAGCTGCGTGGCCCAGTCGGTCAGCAGGATCTCCTGCTCGCCCTGCTCCAGCAGCAGGCCGGGCTGGCGGCCGTTTTCGGCCGTGCGGTGCTGGTTGCGGCCCAGTGCGGCGATCTCTGCGGCCGAGTCGGGCGGGCTGTCGGCCAGCAGGCAGTGCAGCAAGAAGATGTCGATGAAGCGGGTGGTGGACGCGGCGATGCCGACCGGCTCGAACGGGTCCAGGTCCATGCAGCGCACCTCGATGTACTCCACCCCGCGCTCGCGCAATGCGTGCAGCGGGCGCTCGCCGGGGTAGATCACGCGTTTGGGCCGGATCAGGCCGTAAAACTCGTTTTCAATTTGAAGCAGGCTGGTGGCGAGCTGGTTGTAGTCGCCGCCCGGGTTGCGGATGCCGACCGCCTCGTAGGGCGCATAAGGCTGGGTCAGCGCGCCATGCAGCGAGTTGGCATAACTCTCCAGGCTGTTGTAGCTGACCGCCAGCGTGGCCTGCGCATCGCTCTGGTAACCCAGCCGGCCCATGCGCAGCGAGGTGGCGTGCGGCATGTGCAGCGTGCCGCTGGCCGGCAGCGGCTGCAGCCGGTGCGGCCGGCCGGCGACAAAATCGCCACACACCGCCGGCGACGCGCCAAACAGATAGAGCAGCACAAAGGCGTGGCGGCGAAAGTTGCGGATCAACGCAAAGTGCTCATCGTTGCCCAGGCCGGGCATCGACCAGTTGTAGTGGATGCCCGAGATAGTCTGCATGCGCCGGCCGTAGCGGTGGCCCAGGCCCATGCGGTACACGCTCTTGGCGCGGCCGACGTTGCTCGACCCATAGCGCCCCAGCGGGATGGTCTCGTCGGTGGGCAGGCCGCAGGGCATGCTGCCGACCCACAGCATCTCGGCGTCCGGCCCGGTGCCCAGCGCGTGGTAGACCGCCTGGTGGATCTCGGTCAGCTCGGCCAGGCAGGCATCAGCGCTGTCACGCACGCCGGTGATCAGCTCCAGCTGCGACTCGCTGTAGTCGGTGGTGATGTGCGGGTGGGTCAGCGCCGAGCCCAGTGCAGCCGGGTGCGGCGTCAGCGCCAGGCCGCCGTCGGGCAGCGCACGCAGGCTTTCTTTTTCGATGCCGTGGCGCATCGCCCTCAACCGCTCGGGCGGCAGGGCACGCAGGCGTTCGTGCAGTGCGGTCACCGGCGGTCTCCTTGAAATGTTCAGGGGCGCGAGGCTAACAGAGCCGCGTGACGCACGTCAGACTGGGGGTTGATGCAATTTATGCTAGCCCTATCATCCGCCCGCTGGGCCGGCAGCGGGGCAGCCCACACCGCCGCCGACACTGCGACAGACACCACCAAAAGAACGGGGAGACACGATGCCGGACGGCACTTTTGGGACAGCCAGCAGGCCCGGCAGCAGGCCCGGCAGCGGCCTGCTGCTGGATGAACTGCAGGTGGTGTCGGACCTGCACCTCGGCGGCAAGCCGGGGTTCCAGATCTTTGCGTCCACCGCCGAGCTGGTCTGGCTGATCGACTCGGTGGCGCAGTCGCCCGCGCCCGGGCTGGCCGCGCTGGTCGTCAACGGTGACTTCATCGACTTCCTGGCCGAAGAACCCGCGCTCGGCTTCGACGCCGACGGCGTGCTGGCCAAGATCGACCGGGTGCTGGCCGACCCCAGCTTTGCACCGGTGTTTGCCGCCTTTGCCCGGCTGCTGGCCACCGAGCGCCGGCTGTTGGTGGTCAACCTGGGCAACCACGACATCGAGCTGGCCCTGCCCTGGGCCCGCGAGCACCTGGCGCGCGCACTGGCCGGCGACGATGCGGCAGCCCGCGCCCGGCTGTTGCTGGTGACCGACGGCACCGGGTTTCGCTGCCAGGTCGGCAATGCGTCGGTGCTGTGCCTGCACGGCAACGAGGTCGACAGCTGGAACGTCACCGACCACGAGAAGCTGCGCCGCATCGGCCGTGACACGCAATTTGGCCTGCGCCCCGAGCCCTGGATGCCCAATGCCGGCTCGCAGCTGGTGGTGGAGGTGATGAACCAGGTCAAGGCGCGCTACCCGTTTGTCGATTTGCTCAAGCCCGAGACCGAGGGCGTGGTGCCGATCCTGGCCGCGCTCAATCCGCAGTTGCTGCGCAAGCTGCAGGACCTGACCGGCATCGCCCAGCGCAAGGCGGTGGACCAGTTGCGCATGCGCGCCGGGTTTTTGAGCGCTGACGGGGACGGGTCAGCGGCGGCGGGGGGCGCTGTGCCAGCCGCCACCGCCGACAGTGCCGTCCACGACCTGCCCACCGTGCCGTCGCCACCGGCCTTTGGCGCGTCGGGCCTGCTCGGCGGCAACGGCGGTGGCGCCTCAGGCGCGGCGCTGTCCAACGCACCCCCCGGTTCGGCCGCCGCGCTGCTGGCCCGCGCCGAGGCGGCCTACCTGCAAGGCGTGACGCCGATCTCGCTGGTGCAGGGCAGCGCGTCCGAGCAGCTCGGCCCGATGGCCGCGGCCTGGGACTGGCTGACCGGCAAACCGCGCGCCGAAGTGCTGCGCGAGGCACTGGAGTTTCTCGACAAGGACCGCAGCTTCGACCCCGCCGCGCCCGACGACACCTACAAGGCGATCGACGCACTGGTGTCGCCCGACGTCGATCTGGTGCTGACCGGCCACACCCACCTGGAGCGCTCGCTACCGCGCCAGCGGGGCGATGGCCATTACTTCAACAGCGGCACCTGGGCCCGGCTGATGCGCATCAGCCCCGAGTTGCGCCAGGACCCGGCGCGCTTTGCCCAACTGTTCGACCTGCTGGACGGCCAACCGGTGGCGCAGCTGGTGGCGGCATCGCCCGCGCTGGTGATGCAGCGCAACTCGGTGGTGGCCATCTGGCGCGATGCCGCCGGCCGCACCCACGCCGAGCTGCGCCATGTCGGCCCGGCAGCAGGCGCGGCAGGTGCGTCAGGCCTGGCGGGCGCGCCAGGCAATACAGGCGCGCCGGGCCAACCCAACTTCCAGGCCACGCCGGTCGCCGGCACCCGCCACACCCGAGGTTGAGCCATGCGCACCATCACGCTAGAACTGCTGCGCCACGGCCCGGCCCACAACCAGCTGATCTCGCCGCTGACGCCTTACCTGGCACTGTGCGAGAACCACCCCGCCGTCACCTGGCAGCTGCCGCTGGAGCACAACCAGCTGCTGCACCGGCTGCGTGCGCTGAGCTACCGGCTGGGTGAGGAGTCACGCGCTTTCCAGCTGCAAGATACCGCGCGCCTGCTGGCCGACCTGTTGGCCACCATCCCCGGCCTGGCCGTCGAGATGGGGCGCACCGACGCCGGCCCGGTGCACCTGCGCCTGGTGCTGTCGGCCAGTGAGCTGGCCCTGCTGCCGTTTGAGCTGGCACTGACCCCGCCCGGCCTGCCCGGCGCCGGCCAGCCGCTGCTGCTGCAGCCGCAGCAGCCAGTCTGCATCACCCGCGAAACCCGCCGCGTGGCGGATGTCGCCCTGCCCTGGCCCCAAGAGACCCGTGTGCTGATGGTGGTGGCCTCGCCGCCGGGTGTGCCGGCCGTGCCCGACCTGGCCCACCTGCTGGCACTGCGCGGCCGGCTGGCGGCCTGGATCGGCAGCCCCGATCAGCTGGACCGGCACCTGACCGTGATCACCCAAGCCAGCCTGCAGGCGATCGAGGCCGCCTGCGCCCAGCACGATTTCACCCATGTGCACATCCTGGCCCACGGCAGTGAGTACGCCGCCGGCTACGACACCCGGTTTGGCCTGATGCTGCATGCCGCAGGCGACCCGGACGGCCCGGCCGACATCGTCAGCGGCGAGCGCCTGGCCGGTGCGCTGCGCACCCCCCGGCAGGGTGGCAGCGGCCGGCTGTCCAGCCCGGCGGTGGTCACGCTGGCCAGCTGCAACAGCGGCGCGGTGGGCAGCGTGGCCGGGGCCGGGGCCAGCCTGGCCCATGCGCTGCACCTGGCCGGCATCCCGATGGTGATTGCCAGCCAGTTCCCGCTGTCGTTTGGCGGGTCGGTGCGGTTGGTTGAAAAACTCTACGACGGCCTGCTCTGGGGCGACGACCCGCGTTGCCTGCTGATCGAGCTGCGCAGCCTGCTGCACACCCAGTTCCCCGAGACCCATGACTGGGCGAGCGTGACCGCCTACACCTCGCTGCCGGCCGACTTCGAGCGGCGCCTGGGCGCGGCCCAGATCCAGCGGGCGATGACCGCGATCAACGTGGCGCTGGCCGGCGCCGATACGGCGGTGGCGCGGCTGGCTGCGGTGGCGCGGCTGGCTGCGGCGGCGCAGGCCGCAGGCGCGGACCCGGCGAGCCCGGCGCAGACGGCGCACACCGCCATGGCGGCCACGGCGTCCGCCGAGATCACCACCGCGGTGGCCCAGGTGCACAGCGCCAAACAGCGCCTGACCGACCTGGTGGCGCGCAACCCCGACCAGCGGGGCAGGGTGCTGAACCTGCTGGCCAGCACCGAAAAACGCGAGGCCGAATTTGCCCACAGCCGCGCGGTCAGCCTGGCCGGGCCGGGCGCCACGTCAACGCCCGACGAGGCGATGTGGACGGGCCTGGCACGTGCGCGCCAGCTGTACTTCGACCACTACGCGCTGGGCCGCAGCCCCTACGCCGCGATCCAGTACCTGTCCCTGGGGGCAGTGCTGCAACACGCGGGGCGGGCCGCTGGTGGTGCGGCGGGTGCGGCGGGTGCGGCGGGTGGTGCAGATCTGCCCGGCCGTGCCGCCGACAAGCTCTGGGCCCTGGCCGAGGTGCAGGCCCAGCTCGACCTGCAGGACCCCGATCCGCAGTGCCGGGTCTGGGCGCTGGGCAACCTGATCGAGCTGTACCTGCTGGCCCCGACCATCCCCGGCGTGGCTGGGCGTGGCCCCGATTGGCCGGCCCAGGCCGAGGCCCATGCGCAACGCCTGTTGGCCACCAGCGCAAACGGCGCCTTCGAGCTTTTTTCCACCCGCCGCCAGATCAAGCGCTATGTCGATTGGTACGCCCGGCTGGCCCAGCCGGACCGGCCCTGGGACGCCCAGGTGCTGGCGGCCGCAGCCCGGATCGTGGCCATGCTGCCGGCCGCCGAGGTGACGACCTGGAACTACGCGACGGGTTGAGCCGGACGGGGGTCAGCCCGGTCGAAGCTCAGCCCTTGACCGGCGCCGGCGTCAACGCCAGCCGCACCGCCGCCGCGCAGCAAGCCATCGCAGCCCACTGCACCGGGCCCAGCGGTTCACCGTGCATCAGCGCGCCGGCAATCATCGCCACCACCGGCACCAGGATGGCCGACAGCCCGGCCACCGTGGTCGGCAGCAGGCCGACGATGGCAAACCAGGCGGCGTTGCCGATCGCCATCGGCACCAGCGTGATGTAGCTGATGACGGCAATCGTGGTCCACGACGGCATGAACCAGTGGCCGTCGCCCAGCCACAGCGCGCCGATGCCGGTAGGCACCGCGGTGATCAGCAGTTGCCAGCCGGTGAGCACCAGCGCGGGCACCACCACACTGCCGCGTTTCAGGATCATCGTGCCCAGCGCCCAGCCGATGGCGGCGATCAGGCCCAGCGCCACGCCGAGCGGCGCCTGTGCGTAGACCCCCAGGCTGCGCCACATCAGCAAACCCACCGCCACCGCGCCCAACGCCAGGGCCAGCAACAGGCGTGGGCCCAGCCGCTGCGTGCCGCTGAGCCAGCCGAACAGCGCCGCCCACAGCGGCATCGTGAAGCCCAGCACCGCGGCCTGGCCCGACGGGATCATCAGCGCGGCATAGGTGCTGGCGATGTTCCACAGCACCAGGTACAGGCTGGTGGCCACCGCCACCGTGGCCCAGTGCCGGCGCGGGATCACCAGCGACTGGCCGCGGGCACGTGCCACCGCCAGCAGCACCAACCCGGCGCCCAGCACCGCCACGGCGCGGAAGGTCCAGACCGAGACCTCGCGCACCGCGATCGGGAACAAGCCCCAGTTGGTGCCCCAGACCAGCGTCAGCAACGCCAGCAGCACGATCGCCCGGCGCGGGATGGCGGTGTGGGCGGTGTGGGCGGGTGCGGCGGGTGCGGCGGGCGGTGGCAGGGTGGACATGGTGGATGGGGCGGATGCAAAGGATGGGGCGGATGGGCGCGGGCAGCAGCGGGCAGCAGCGGGCGGTTCAGTATCCCCGTGCCGACCACGGCGACGGCCGGCCCTGCTGCAATGTCGGCGGGCGGATCTGCAGCCGGAGCACCCGGCTGGCCCTCAGGCGCTCAGGCGCTCAGGCCACGGCCAGCGGGTCCGGCCCGTAACGGTTGTCGCCCCGGGTGCCGATGCTGGCGACAAACACGATCATCACGATGGCGCCTATCACCGGCAGCAGTGTCACCAGCAGCCACCAGCCACTGCGGTCGGTGTCGTGCAGGCGGCGCACCGTCACCCCCAGCGCCGGCAGGAAGGTGGCCAGGCCGAACAGGCCCGACAGCAGGCCGACACCGGTGGCCGCGTCGTATTTGCCGATGATCGTGTCCACCACCGCCAGCATGATCGAGATCAGCAGGCAGATCAGAATAAACCACCAGTAAGCCTTGCGCCGCGCCCGACCACGGAACACCGCGTACTGCTTGACGCCCTCTACAAACCACTCCATTCGCCGCTCCCGGTTGTGCCGGACACACCGGCCCCCGGACGATAGCTGCTGCCGGCGGGCCGCGGCCGCAGGGGACTGGGGATGGTCATCTGCTCCTGGGCCTCGTCACCCAAGCCCAGGAAGTCGAACAGGCAAGGGATTTTCAGCGTGTCGTGGGCCAGGGCTGAATCAGGCGCCGGCAGCCGCGCCTGGAAGTGGCTGACCGCGCCGCCCTGGCGCCGCTGCAGCCGGTTCTTGATGTGCAGCGCCAACGTCGTGTGCGACCAGCCAGGCGGCGTCCACGTTGGCGCGCAGCTTGTCGGCGGGTAGCCCACAGGGTTTGCTCGATGTCGTCCCGCATCGGCGGCACATTCATCGGGCCGGGAGGTTGGCGTTTGTCCCCGGGGCCTGCGGTTCACTCCGGCGTCATGCCCGCATCCCGAAACGCCTTGCCCCAGACCAGCAGCTGCTCTTGCAGAAACACCGCCATCTCGTCCGGGCTGGACCCGACCAGCTCGAAGCCGAGCGCGCTGATGCGCTCGCGCACATCGGGGCGCTGCATGGCGGCGTTGAGTTCGCGGTTCAAACGCTGCACGATCTCGGGCGCCACCTTGGCCGGCGCAAAGCTCTTGACCGGGTCGTACGGCGGGTTTTTCTTGAGCAACGGCACTTGCATCATCGGCGTGTTGCTGGCCAGGAAGAAGGTGTGGCCGTCGGGCTCGGCGCGGGCCACAAAGTCGCCGGCAATCGCGCCGTCGGCAGCCGGCCGGTTCTCGACCAGCACCGGCTGACCCAGCGTGGCCGACATCGATTGGGCCAGAATGCGGGCCACCGAATCGGTCGAGCCGCCGGGCGGGAACTGCAGCACCAGGCGTATCGGCTTGCTCGGCCAGGTCTGGGCAAAGGCGGACGGGGCCAGGCAGGCGGCCAGCAGCAGGCAGGCCGAGCGCAGAAGGCGTTTCATCAGGGCATCCTCGTGGGGCGGTAAGGGTCGCGGGGTGGGCAGCGGAGCGGGCTGAATTGGGGCGCGGGTGACTTGCCGCGGCAGGCGCAATCTTGACAATCCATTCTCCGCCCCGGCCCAGGGGCCAAGCCTCACCACCGCCCGGGGCGAACCCTGCCTACTTCAGGAGCAA
>Ga0105047_10006677_pt1 | contig 19541 bp, 19 predicted proteins | sample MAT04_FD_78384 | JGI IMG/M metagenome (GOLD analysis project Ga0105047, IMG submission 78384) | Freshwater microbial communities from Lake Fryxell liftoff mats and glacier meltwater in Antarctica - MAT-04 (megahit assembly) | ecosystem: Environmental > Aquatic > Freshwater > Ice > Liftoff...
ATCTTAAGGCTATCGCTTTACCATTATTTTCATGTACCTAATGGCTAGCATAAGTACGGCATGATTACTGAAATACTTTATTATTTCTTTATTTTTTACCTTACTACGTTATTGCGAACCGCAGACAAGGCCTTCGGGCGACTCCAATCCCTAGAAAATTCTCTGGTATAATGCCTGTATATGGCATACGACTTTAAAAAATTACTAGGAAACATAACAGAAACAGGAGAATGGCTCGAGCGCGAACTGGGGGGAGTTCGAACCGGCCGAGCGACTCCTGCAATTTTAGACGCAGTACGCGCTGACGTGTATGGAAGCAAAACTCCTATTGCCCAAGTAGCGTCAATCTCTACAGAAGATGCCCGCACGCTCCGTATTGTTCCTTGGGACAAGGACGTATCAAAAGCAATCGAGAAAGCTATTGGCGAGGCAGACCTTGGAATTTCAGTATCGGTGGATGATATGGGTCTTCGTATTATTTTCCCAGACCTTACTTCAGAACGTCGCGTTATGCTTTCAAAAATTGTGAATGAAAAACTTGAGCAAGCGCGAATTACCCTTCGTGGACACAGGACAGACGCGCTCAAGGAATTAGATACTGCGGAAAAAGAAGGGGGTATGGGGCAAGATGAATTAAAAAGACTTAAGGAAGAAGTACAAAAACATATTGATAAGGGAGTAGATGCGCTTGAAGCACTCGCAAAAAGAAAGCACGACCAAATCTCTCTCTAGTCTTATTAAAATATAAAACTAAGCTTAATTTAGTAGCAAAAACTTGTTAAAATATTTTTAGGATTACTTTTAGGTTTTTAAACATTCTCTTTTTCGTGGACGTTCTCGGTATACGATGGTACGGAAAATGCAACCAACCAAGAATATCCACGCCTCCGGTAAATGTTTTTATAAATGCCTTATCGGGATGCAGAGCTAGCTTAAGCCTTGAATCTAAAAATACGGATATTTTTGGTAAGTCACTTTTTAAATTTTTTTGAAGTTACCCATGTATTCTAACGAAATTAATTTCTCGGTATAATACCGTTGTAACAGCCCAAAGGCCTAAAGCCACAAACAGCAAATAATAACTATCCTTTTGTAACCATGCAAAGTATATTGTAGTACACTTAACGACATGACCATATTTCTTTTTATACTTGTTCTCGTGGTGCTTATTGTTGTGCATGAGTTTGGGCACTTCGTGGTTGCAAAAATGTCTGGGATGCGTGTGGACGAGTTTGGTGTGGGGTACCCACCACGCATCATCGCTTTCAAAAAAGGAGAAACAGAATACTCGCTCAATTGGATTCCTTTCGGTGGATTTGTAAGGATTTATGGAGAAGACGAAGGATCAGATGAAATGAGTGACACGAAGGATTCTCACAGAGCCTTTGCACGACGTCCCAAAATACTTCAAGCGTTAACTCTTATTGCTGGAATTGTAATGAACCTCTTTTTTGCATACGTGCTTATTGCAGTTGTTTTGTTTATGGGCGTACCACGTGCGATAACTCCAGAAGAAGCACTCCTGGCTCCTGACTCTGCAGTTGTTATTGGTAGTGTGCTTCCGGGAGCTCCTGCAGATCTTGCAGGCTTTAAGCCGGGTGACGCGATTGTCAAAATTGAAGGAGAAGGAGCAACATTTGAAAGTGCAAGTTCCGACGCCTTTACTGCTTTTATCGCACAGCAGGAGGCTGGAGAGGAGCTTACCGTAACGGTACTTAGAAACAAGGAGGAGATGACTTTTGCGGTTGCACCAACTTTAGGAGCTCTCTCTGGCGAGCCAGAGAGAGCTGCTCTTGGTATTTCGGTCGGAACAGTCGGAACCGTTCCCGTGTCACTTCTTCAAGCCCCGATCGAAGGGTTTAGATTAACGGTTGAACTTACACGTCAAACAGCAGTCGCACTCGCTCTGTTTTTTGGAAGCGTGTTCACTCTTTCTGCTGATCTAGCACAAGTTTCAGGGCCTGTGGGAATTGCGGGAGCAGTCGGCACAGCCTACGACCAAGGACTTGCAACCCTACTTACAATTACGGCAATAATCTCTATAAACCTAGCGCTTATAAACCTGCTCCCGATACCTGCACTGGACGGAGGACGCCTCTTATTTGTGATTATCGAAGCAATAACACGAAGACCCATTAAACCAGTTTTTGCTAGAACGATTAATGCTCTGGGTTTTGGTTTTCTAATCTTGCTTATGGTAGTGATTACCGCAAGCGATATATTCAAGGCAGTGGGGTAGTCTCTCTAAAAACTACAAAATTATTTAATTTCCTCAATTTCTGATTTTAAAATATTACTTCCGTCGGAAGATAAATAAAAAGAAGCCGTAACTTTATTTCCAGCAAGAACTTTTGGAAGCCAAATAGGATCGTCTATCCACATGGTGTCATACGGAAGAGAGTCAATGAGAAACCACTTCGGAGCCATCTCTGACGTCTCCCGCGGTTCTCCTTGCCATAGGCGTATAAAAAATACATGCACTTCTTGAGACCATGCAGATTTTTCTTCTGGAAAAATAAACTGAATTGTCGCTACCTGATCGAGATCCTTAAGAAGCGCAACAACACCAACTTCCTCTTCCAGTTCGCGCACGACCGCTTCTTCAATAGTCTCACCTTCACCGACTTTCCCACCCATACCGTTCCACTTTCCCTCACCGAACCCTCGCTTTTTCATTCCAAGGCATATTTTTTCGTCTCGTAGCAAAAAGCAGAGGGTAACTTTTCTCATATCCACATTATACTACAACCTGAATATCGGAAATAACCATTCCTAGTAAATGCGGAGCTAACGCTGTAAAATACTTATACATGAGACAATCTAAACTATTTACAAAAACAAGAAAAGAATCGCCTTCTGACGAGGTTTCAAAAAACGCGGAACTTCTTATTCGAGCGGGATTTGTACACAAAGAAATGGCGGGTTCCTACTCATATCTTCCACTCGGTCTGAGGGTTCTAAATAAAATAGAAGAAATCGTAAGGAGTGAAATGAACGCTATTTCTGGACAAGAAATTAAGATGGCAACACTTCATCCTAGCGAGCCGTGGAAAAAAACGGGAGGGTGGGACGCTATTGACGTCTTGTTTAAAGTCCCAAGCAGAACTGAAAAAGAGTACACCATAGGACAAAGTGAGGAAGAGATTGTAACGCCGATCGCCAGCGAGTATGCGGTTTCTTACCGCGATCTTCCTTTAGCAATATATCAAATAGGACAAAAATATCGGGATGAACTTCGCGCAAAATCAGGAATTATGCGTGGCCGTGAATTTACGATGAAGGATATGTATAGTTTTCACACAAGCGAGGAAGATTTTAATAGGTTTTATGAAATTGCAAAAGAAGCGTATCTAAGAATCTACACCGCGTGTGGGCTTACTGCTAAAGTAACAGAGGGTGCTGGGGGTGCGTTTAGTGAAAAAATTTCCTACGAATTTATGGTGCTTACCGATGCAGGAGAAGATGCTATTTTGTACTGTCAAGCGTGCGAGTACTGCGTAAATCTAGAAATTTCGAAAGCAAAGGAAGGAGACACTTGTCCAAAATGCGAGCAAGGGAAGCTTAAAGCTGGCGTTGCGTCCGAAGTCGGAAATGTCTTTGACCTGGGCGATAAATATCCGAGAGCGCTTGGGTATATGTATAAAAATGAGGCTGGAGAAACGAAATATCCAATTATGGGTTGCTATGGGTTAGGGATAACGCGCCTCATGGGAGTTATTGTTGAAGCACTGGCGGACGACAAGGGTATGGTGTGGCCTGAGAGTGTTGCCCCTATGAAAATTCATATCCTCTCACTTATTCCAAACAACGCCGTTACAGTTGCTTACGCAGATTCACTCTACGATGAGCTCGTAATGATTGGAATGGAAGTACTTTATGATGATAGAGATGTCCGTGCGGGAGAAAAACTGGCGGATGCGGACCTTATAGGTCTACCCATGCGTCTACTCATAGGCAAAGAGACACTCGAGAGCGGAAAAGTTGAAGTTTATAACCGTGGTACAGGTGAAGTTGTACGTGTAACGAGAGAGGAAATCATGCGTATGGCGCAAGGCGCCACAGAAGTGATGGAGACTATACAGTAGATATGGCAAAACGCTTTTCAAAAAATTCATTCTTCTCAAGCGACATTGGAATCGATTTGGGCACAGGAAACACTCTCGTGTACGTTCGTGGTCGTGGCATCGTACTTAACGAACCCTCAGTAGTTACGGTAAATGAAAAGACAGGTCAAGTGGTCGCAGTTGGACACGGCGCAAAAAGCATGTTGGGTAAAACTCCATCTCACATACGCGCTATACGCCCGCTCTCGCACGGCGTGATCTCAGATTTTGAAGTAACTCAGGAATTACTCGCATACTTTATTTTGAAAGCTCAAAGTGGTAGCAGTAAATTGTTCGGACCACGCGTTGTTGTGGGTGTTCCGACCGGCGTTACCAATGTTGAGAGTAGGGCAGTACGCGATGCCGCTCTTACCTCTGGCGCACGAGAAGTCTATATTGTTGAAGAGCCAATGGCAGGAGCGATTGGTGCAAAACTTCCCGTACTTGAGGCCATCGGTACCATGGTGCTTGATATTGGTGCGGGCACAACTGATATTGCTGTAATTTCTCTTGGAGGAACCGTTGCGAGCGCAAGTTCACAAATTGCAGGAGATAGATTCAATGAAAATATTATAGATTTCGTACGTAGTGAATTTCAGTTAGCTATTGGAGAAGGAACCGCTGAGGAGACAAAGATACGTATTGGAGCAGTTCTGCCACTTCCAGAACCATTAACTCGAGCTGTGCGCGGACGTGATCTTGCAACGGGACTTCCACGCGAAATTATTCTGACAGACTCTCATGTACGTGAAGCGCTTGCCCCTTCGATGGATAGTCTTATGGAAGCCATAAAGGATGTCATTGAAAAAACTCCACCAGAACTACTTTCTGATGTACTAGAGAGAGGAGTAACCGTCTTTGGCGGGGGAGCACAGCTTCGGGGTCTTCCGGAACTTCTCTCGAAAATGTTGGGAGTTCCCGTGTACGTAGCCCCTGAGCCGTTAACTGCAGTTGTTCGTGGTACAGGAATAATAACGGAGAACCCTCGTCTGTGGGGTGATATTTTCTTACACGAAGATGCCATACTTCCACAATCGTAGCTCAACGGGTAGGGGGTCTGTTTCCCCAACAGGTTTTTTTGTTGGCGCAGGGCTTCTCGTTATAACATCAGTTTTTCTTTTCATGAGGATTTTTGCTCCGGACGTGCTCGTGTATGTTTCTAAACCTTTTTGGCAAACAGGAGCTACGGTCACCACGTTTGTCTCAAATACATTCTCTTTAAAGTCTAGATCTGATCTTTTAAATGAGGTGGGTACGTTACGGCAGACAAATGGGGAGCTAGCGACCCAGTTGTCCATACTTTCAGAAAAAAATAAGACGGTCAGTGTAGATTTGGCAGGAGAAGAGCAAGGAGTTAGGGCGCACGTACTCGTGCGCCCTCCCGTAAGTGCTTATGACACGCTCGTTTTAGATAGAGGTTCTGAAAGCGACATACGTATAGACATGTATGTCTATAGTAATCTTGGAATTCCTGTTGGACGAATTTCAGAAACAGGAAACAAAACAGCTCGCGTAACCCTTTTCTCAGCACCTGACATTAAAACACAGGGATGGGTCGGAGATAATAAGTTTCCAATTGAGCTCGTGGGAATTGGAGGCGGAGCATTCAAAGTGGAAATACCCAAAGAAGCCCCGATTGAAATTGGAGAGTCGGTATTTATTACTGGCAGCGGAGCGACTCCCGTTGGGACTGTTATCTTGGTAACTCGCGAACCCTCCTCGCTAGTGGGAAGTATTTCTATTCAACCTTTCGTAAATTTATTTTCACTCACGCAGGTAACAGTTCACGATTAGCATGAAGAAAATTCCAAATGCGTATGTCGTAACTTTAATCCTGCTCGCCCCGATTTCGCTACTATTTTTTCCCCCAAGCCTTACATTGATACTCACGCTACCCGCCGCCCTCGTGTACCCTCAGATAGCACTTTTTACCGGAATTTTTGCTGATATTCTCTATTATGCCCCGAAGGCGAATTTGGAAGCTAGTTACGTGGGCGCCCTGGTATACTTTTTCGCCGTTTTCGTGCGTTATATCTTCAAAACGCGTATCATGTAATTAATGCTTTTTAGAAGACGTACCAAATACCGCGAGCACGAGCTAGCCCCCGACGAGATATTTCTTGATGCAACAAATCTTCCTGCGTACGATGAAGACTCGCTCGAAGGAAGACTCGAAAAGCCAATATCACGTGCAAGTTTTTTTGGCTTTGCTATTTTTATTTGTCTCGTGTCATTTACTCTCGTTGCTCAAGCAGCGAAACTTCAAATAATAAATGGAGACACATATGCTCTTAGAAGTGAGAATAATAGACTCAGACCGGAATTGCTTTTTGCCGAGCGCGGTGCCATTTTAGATAGAAATGGCGTAGCGCTTGTTTCAAACGGAACAGATGCAGAGGGTAATATTTTAAGAATATACGAGACACCTGGATTCAGTCACCTGCTCGGATATATTTCCTATCCAAAAAAAGATTCGAAAGGAAATTGGTATGAGACAGATATAAAAGGTCTTGCAGGAGTAGAGCTACAATTTGATCTAAGTTTGATGGGTGAAAATGGAAGGCTTTTAATTGAAGAAGACGCTCTCGGTGCAATTCAGTCACAGGGATCAGTCATCCCTGCAAAAAACGGAATACCACTATCTCTTTCGATTGATGCGCGAGCTCAAAAGGCGCTCTATACAGCAATTTCTGGACTTGCAGATAAGATTCCATACCAAGGTGGCTCAGGAATTCTTATGGACGTTGAGACGGGACAAGTGCACGCGCTTGTTTCCTACCCTGAATATAATTCTAATATTCTTTCCAAAGGTACTGAGCGTTCCGTGATTGCTTCCTACAATACGGACTCTCGAAGACCCTATCTTGATAGAGCTGTTTCCGGACTCTACACACCCGGGTCAATTATAAAACCGCTTGGAGCAATTGGAGCACTTGTTGACGGGATCATCACACCAGAGACAACAATAACTTCTACAGGCTCAATTTCAATTCCAAACCCCTTTAACCCTTCCAAACCTTCAATTTTTAAAGACTGGAAAGTACTCGGAAGTCTTGATTTACGACATGCTATCGCATGGTCTTCAAACGTTTATTTTTACACCATTGGAGGCGGCTACGGTAATATTAAAGGGCTCGGAATTGAGCGGCTTGCGTACTGGTATAAAACATTTGGACTTGATACCCCAACTGGAATTGAACTTCCACGTGAAGCAAAGGGGCTTATTCCAACCCCTCAGTGGAAGCTAGACACATTTGATGAGAAATGGAATATTGGAAACACGTATTATACAGCCATTGGACAGTACGGAATGCAGATAACTCCGCTTGAGGCAGCACGCGCGATTGCAGCTGTTGCAAACGGAGGAAAGCTCGTTAAACCGACAATTTTGAAAGATGGACCACTTGGAGGCACAAGTATTTCTATAGACCCCGAGGCGCTCAAGGTTGCCAGGGAGGGAATGAGGCTTGGCGCCACGGAGGGCACCTCTGTTGGACTGAACGATTTATCATTTGTAAAAATTGCAGGGAAAACAGGAACAGCACAGCTTGGAGTTAATAATGAATTTTACAATTCATGGTCAGTTGGATTTTTTCCGTATGACAAACCGAAGTATGTGTACGTCGTTGTAATGGAGAGAGGACCAGCAGGGAACGGCGTTGGAGGCATTTATGTAATGCACCAGTTCCTGAGAGAACTTCACCAAACAGCACCTGAATACTTTGATGAGTAGCGTTAACATTCAAGTTCAGCACACTTATACTCCGCCTTGAGTACAAATTACCAGATCACGCGCTATCTGCTCAGTTGACGGGACGAAAAGGGCACGTACAATAGACTTAACCGCATAACAAATACAATACGATGACCGAGCAAGAAACTATGGTGAGTCAGGAAAAATTTGACGAAATGCAAGCAGAGCTTGAAATCTTAAAAACGGTACGCAGAACAGAAATTGCAAAAAATCTGGAATATGCCAGATCTCTTGGCGACCTTTCTGAGAATGCGGAGTATCAGGAAGCTCGTGAGCTTCAAGCCGCAACGGAAGAGCGCATTAGAAAACTAGAAGATCTCGTCAAACGCGCTCACATTTTAACTGACGGAAAGAAAAAAGATATCGTTGGTTTTGGTTCCTTCGTTACTATTAAAAAAGAAGGCACTAAAGAATCCCACGAGTACACCATCGTAGGTTCAGAAGAAGCAGATATGCGCGCGCACAAGCTTTCACACGTATCTCCTCTTGGAAGCGCACTCATGGGAAAGAAGAAGGCAGATGTTTTTACTTTTCAAACGCCAAATGGAAAGCAGACGTACTCTATTGAAAAAGTCGCTTAGGTGAGAAAGATCAAAATGCTTAATTTTTTTTGAAGATATATAAAAAGGATGGCCACCCTGTAATAGGGCGACCATAGTATGGGCTAGAGAGAGACAAAGACAAACAGACTGCTCGGAAACCAACTCGTGTCTGGATGACCGCGATGCCAGTCGAGCCAAAGGCGCTTATCTTCGTGATGTTGCATGACGCGGAAAAGGAAGACTTCCTCGATATTGTGGGGGGAGCCGGCATGAACTTCGTTGAGCTTTTTGATGGGAGAATCGAGGAATGGGAAGCACTTCGGTGTGAAAAAGAAATAAAGCTTCGCTACATTGGTGCGGGTGAGGATGTTGAACACAATAAAAACGAAAGCATCATTAAAAACGACTCTCGTACGATTCCTGGAATTTGTTATATTGTAAACGTCAGTATTCGCCCCGATTCCGTTAGCTTTAACTTTTATGTACCGGAAGTTATGATCGTTAGGGTACGAAATAGGGATGTGGTTAAAAGTCAGCAGGCTTTATTTGAAGCGCTTTGACAGATAGCAAAATAATATCGAAACCCAATACGTTTTGTGATACTATCTACCTATGTTTTGGGCAGACAAAATTGCAAAAGATATCATTGAAACGCGGGTTGAGACCGGACAACTAAATGCCGGAAAGAAGGGCAGACTCCTTATCCGGGACGAGAAAACTATGTCGGGACGGGTGCACATCGGATCTATGCGAGGAGTGGCAATTCACGGCCTTGTCGCAGAAGTTCTCGCTGAGCGTGGAATTGAAAACGAATACCGCTACGAGCTACATGATTTTGATCCTTTTGATGCTATCCCCGGATATTTAGACGCTAGCATTTTTACCGAGCACCTTGGGAAGCCACTTTTTCAAGTACCGTCACCTAAAGAGGGGTTTTTAAACTATGCGGAATATTTTTCGGCAGAGTTTATTGCCGTTCATAAGACAGCTGGTTTTACGCCAGAGTACTACCGCGCAACAGAACTCTACCAATCGGGACAAATGGATGAATGTATCCGTATCGCACTCACGCGAGCGGACGATGTCCGCAAGATATTAAAGCAAGTCTCTGGTTCAGTTAAAGACGAAACATGGCTTCCAGTATCTGTGGTGTGTGAGAGTTGTGGAAAAATGATGACGACGCGCGCATACGACTTTGACGGAGAGACAGTTGGTTACTCGTGTGATAAAAATCCGGACGAAATTAAGTCTTGCGGGTACGAGGGACGAGTTGCTCCATGGAAAGGCAAGACAAAACTTTTTTGGAAAGTAGACTGGGCTGCAAAGTGGGTGGTGCAGGGAGTTGATGTTGAGGGTGCAGGAAAAGATCACTGTACGAAAGGTGGCTCAAGAGACGTTGCAAAGCATATTGCAAAAGAGATATTTAATTTTGAACCACCGTTTGATATTCCGTATGAATTTTTCCTCGTTGGAGGAAAGAAAATGTCATCTTCAAAAGGAAAAGGTTCATACTCAAAAGATTTTGCAGACATTTTCCCTCCAGAGCTTCTTCGCTTGGCGCTTATCGGTAAAGATATAAACCAACAAATAGAAATTGACCCAGCAGGAGATTCAGTCCCTCGACACTATGATTGGTATGACGAACTTGCAGAAAACGTACGACAAGGCGTTGTGGATGATTTTTCCCGTCTCTACGCACTCACCGCACTTCCAGAAAACCAAGCAGACCAAGGAGCACCTTTTCAGATGCGCTTTAGTCTTTTGTCTTTTATTATTCAGATGCCTCATTTGAACCTGCTCGACGAAGCTGAAAATATAAAAGGAGGATCACTAACGGAGGAGGAACAAACACTACTTGAAGAACGCTCTCGGTACGCTAGCTTTTGGCTACAGACCTACGCCCCAGAGCAGTACCGCTACACTCTTCAAGAAAAAATTTCTAAGAACTTGGTACTAAGTGATGCTCAAAAAGAATCTCTCACAAAACTCCATGATCTAATGATGGAAGGAGAGCAGACGGGAGAAGATATTCAAAACCGTCTTCATGAGCTGAAAACAGAGGTACCAATTACCCCGACAGAGCTTTTTTCCGCACTCTATCAACTATTCCTAGCGCGCACTTCAGGTCCTAAAATTGGCTGGTTCCTATCAAGTCTCCCAAGAGATTTTGTGGTAAAGCTTCTAAAAGAAGCGATTTCTTAAATATCCTAAAACCTATTGTGTACCGTTTGGTTTTGTGAGCAGTTTGTAAGAGTGAGTAATGAATGAGGTAAGGAAACGCACCCAAGGCGAGAGGTTTCGTGTGCGTTTCATTATCCCCACGTAATATGGGGATAAGTGGGAGAAAGTGGCATATACTTGGGTACTAGTGGGATGAAGTGTCATAAAAGCTATTTTGGCACAAATCCACTACTCATCCTTATATGTTTATTGGAGAATACCGACACACTTTTGATGCAAAAAATCGCATATCGCTTCCGGCAAAGTTCCGGAAGGAACTTGGCACGTCGGTAATAGTTACGCGGGGACTTGACCGCAGTCTTTTCGTATATTCAAAGGGGCAGTGGAAAAAAGAAACAGAGAAATTAGCACAGCACTCAACGGCCGGCGCAGCCGGCCGTGCCCTCTCACGCCTCATGCTAGCTGGCGCCTATGAAGCAGATGTCGATTCAGCTGGCCGCATGCTTATTCCTGATTACCTAAAAAACTTTGCCGGACTTCAGATAAAGTCAGTACTCGCGGGCGTCAACGAGCGAGTTGAGCTTTGGGACGAGAAGGCATGGGACACGTACACAAAAGCGATGGAGCGCGATGCAGACAAACTTGCTGAGTCACTTGCTCACCTATAACGTTATGGAAACCAAACACGAAAGCGTTTTACTTAATGAAGCAATCGAAGGGCTCGATATTAAAAAAACCGATATCGTCGTAGATGCGACGATCGGTGGGGCAGGACATTTTTCAAAAATGCTTTCTGCACTTGGTCCAGAAGGCACGCTTATTGGTATTGACGCAGATGATGAGGCAGTTGAACGCGCGCAGAAGGTTGCAAGTAGCGTCCAAGAAGGGCCCACCGTTTACCTTGTAACAAATAATTTTCGTAATCTTGGAGCTGTCCTAGACGAGCTTGAAATACCTAGTATTTCAAAAGTCCTATTTGATCTTGGCTGGAGTAGCTTTCATCTAACACGAGGAAGAGGATTTTCATTTAAGGCAGAAGAGCCACTCCTTATGACCTACGGAGAACCTGAAGTTGGTAAAACTGCAGCCGATCTAATAAACTCTGCAACTGAAGAAGAGTTGTCAGAAATTATATTCACCTATGGAGAAGAGCGCTTCGCGCGCGCAATAGCAAAAGGAATTGTAAACTCACGAAAAGAAAAAAAAATTCTCACAACGGGTAATTTAGTAGAGGTAATCACCGCTGCCGTTCCAGGCTGGTACACGCACCGTCGCCTTCACCCAGCGACAAAAACATTTCAGGCGCTTCGCATTGCGGTAAATGATGAGCTTGGTGCTCTCAGAGAAGGACTCACTGTTGCCATGGAACGAATTATTCCGGGCGGACGTATTGCAGTAATCACTTTTCATAGCATTGAAGACAGAATTGTGAAGCAGTTGTTTCGAGATGCCGTGTACACCAAGGGCGGAACCTTGGTCAACCGTAAACCAATAATTCCCTCAGATTTTGAGGCAAGAGCAAACCCACGCGCAAGAAGTGGAAAACTCAGAATTTTTGAGCGGTGCGAGCACTTTGAAAAAGTCCCGGAGAGAATACTTCCATTTGCCTATCATACCTATGTCTAACAGCTTTAACCAAACGCTCAAATATACATTTGCATTGCTGCTCGTAGCGTACCTAGGTCTTATTGGGAGCACAGCCGTCTTTGCAACGATACAAACAAATCTTGAACGCTCTATTCACGAAACTAAGATTGCAATAGGTGAAATAGAGCGAGAGTACTACGACCAGGTATCTCGCTTAAATTCCTTGGACCCACTTACATACGGATTTGTGAAGCCGACTGACGTTCGGTACGTTGCCAAGAAAGATCTACCCGACATTTCATTTATGGGTAGATAAGTATGCGTCGTGCTTTTAGAATACGCCTTAGGATATTAGGAGCCATTGTAGTTTCCTTGGCAGCTTTTCTTGTATTGCGTCTTTACTATGTACAGGTACTTGAAGGGGATGAATATGCAATCAAGGCAGAGAGACAATTCTTACATTCGAGTGAGGTACTTTTTAATAGAGGGTCAATCTACTTTACTCGTAAAGACGGCACGCTTCTTTCTGCTGCGACACTTGCCACTGGTTTTACCATCGCAATTAATCCAACGAATCTAAAGAATCCTGAAGAGGCATACTCTCTCATAGCTCAAAACATTGAAGGAATTAATAAGGAAGCATTTTTAGTCTCGGCAAGTAAGAAAGGAGACCCGTATGAGGTCGTTGCAAAAAAGGTGAGTGACGATGTTGGTCGTGCAATCTATGAAAAAAAGGTTCCTGGAATTATTGTGGAACGCCAGCGATGGCGATTGTATCCGGCAAGAGACGAGGCGGCACAAAGCATTGGTTTTATCGCATATGCTGACGACAATAACTTAGCAGGGCGAACGGGTCTAGAGCGCTACTACAACGACAGCTTAGAACGAAGTGGGGAAGGGTTATTTGGAAATTTCTTCTCAAGACTTTTCGTCGACCTAGACAGTATCGTCGTTGACGCCAGAAGTGCGAGACAGGGGGACGTCATCACGTCAATAGAACCCATAGTACAAGAAAAACTTTCTCAAGTCTTAAAGCAAATATCAAACCAGTACGGAAGCAGGGAAACGGGCGGAATTATTATGGATCCAAAAACGGGAGAAATTATAGCGCTTGATACATTTCCAACATTCGACTTAAACTCATTTCAATCTGAAGACTCAGAATATTTCGGAAATCCATTGGTAGAAAGTCGGTACGAGTTTGGCTCCATTATAAAAGCCCTGACTATGGCAGGGGGTATTGATTCGGGCGCAGTAACGCCCACTACAACTTACTTGGATACTGGCTGTACAACTATTAACAAAAAGAAGTTTTGCAACTACGACCTCAAAGCAAGAGGAGTAACACCCATGCAGGAGGTGCTTTCACAATCACTTAACATGGGAGCTTCCTATATTGCGCTTGCAACGGGACACGATAAGTTTCGAGACTATTTTACAAAGATTGGGTTTGGAGAGGAGACCGGTGTTGATCTGCCGAGCGAAATTAGAGGAGATATAAAAAATCTCGACAGTCCACGCGATATTGAGTACAGCACTGCGTCGTATGGGCAGGGAATTGCAACAACCCCGATTGCGACTATTCGTGCACTTGGTGCTCTTGCAAATCACGGTTCAATCGTAACTCCACACATAGCCACTGCAATAAAACTGCCTTCGGGAATTACGAGAGATTTAACATGGGGCAAGCCTGAGCACGTTTATAAACCCGAATCTGCTGCAGCTGTTTCAAAAATGCTTGTTGAGGTAGTAGATACAAAACTAGGTGGAGGAAAAGTAAAAATTCCAGAAATGTCAGTCGCTGCAAAAACTGGAACAGCACAAGTAGCAGGAACAGCAGGAGAGTACTCAGAGAACAGGTACTTCCATTCGTTTTTTGGATATTTCCCAGCGTATGACGCTAAATATATTATCTTGCTATACACGCTTGAGCCAAAAAATGTGCAGTATGCTTCAGAAACACTCACGAACCCTTTTATGGAGCTGACTCATTATCTGATAAACTACTATGATGTTCCTCCAGACAGAGCCACATTATGAAGCGTCTCACTAGAAAAATTTTCGCAGAAATACTAGCAATGTTTGCGCGTGCGGTCGTAGCAAAGTATAAGCCCCAGGTGGTAATGATTACGGGAAGTGTAGGAAAAACTTCAACAAAAGATGCAGTCGCTTCTGTCGTGTCTGAAAACTTTTTCGTACGAGCCAGCGAAAAAAGTTACAACAGTGAATTCGGTGTTCCCCTTACCGTACTTGGCTCAAAAAATCCATGGAATAGTCCACTGGCTTGGTTGCGCGTATTCAAAGAAGCGTTTGCATTACTGATTCTCTCAAATCATTACCCGAAAGTACTCGTGCTTGAGGTGGGTGCTGATAGGCCAGGAGATTTGGCGAGGATTTTACGGATTGCAACGCCGGACGTTGTTGTTGTAACTCGGTTGCCAGCGCTACCTGTACACGTAGAAGCATACACAACACCAAGTGCGGTGCGAGAGGAAGAGTTTGCTCCAGCCTACGCACTTAGTCCTGGAGCCCCTCTCATTGTAAACGCGGACGACGAATACGGGCTTGCACTTTCAAAACCTCTGCTAGCGAGCGTATCTACGTACGGTCTGAGCGATAAGGCAGACGCGAGAATTATTACACCTACAACACGTTTCGTTCGTAAAATGCCAGTGGGTATGGAGTCAACCTTAGGATTTGAGGGGGGTACATTCGACCTATCGGTAATAGGCGCACTCGGACTCCCTCAACTATATGCAGGAGCTGCAGCCTTCCTTGTAGGTACGGCTCTCGGGATGAAAGGAAAGGATATTTTAAAGGGGCTTAGAGATTTTGTTCCACCTCCCGGGCGTGGGCGAATACTTCGCGGAAAGAATGATGCTGTAATTATTGATGATTCATATAACGCGTCCCCTGCCTCAGTAGAGCAAGGGCTCTCTACGCTCGCTCTTGCCGGGAGCCACCTGGAATCCGTGCGACGTATAGCCGTACTCGGAGACATGCTTGAGCTGGGACGATATTCAAAGGACGAACACGTTAAAATTGGTACTATTGTATCAACGTATGCCGATGTTTTAGTAACGGTCGGCATGCGCTCACAGCTCATTGCAAAAACTGCACAGGAGGGTGGTATGAGTGAAACAAATATATTTCAGTACAAAACTGCTGAAGCAGCTAGAAATTTCCTTAAAGATTTTATACAAAAAAATGATATTGTCCTTATTAAAGGTTCGCAGTCAGTAAGGACAGAAAAAATCGTCGAAGGGATTTTATTTGATCCTCTCGATAGTGATTTGTTGGTACGACAAGACACAGAGTGGAGAAAGCGATAGTGAGAGAGCTCGCCTGACTTCATTTTTTTAAGCATGATACACTTCGCAGATGCAAAACGAACCAATTATTCAGCTACAAAACGTAAGTAAATCATTCAAAACGTCTACCGGTGAAGTATCAATTCTGAAGGACGTAAGTGTAGTAATTATGCCAGGGGAGACCGTTGCCATTATTGGCCCTTCGGGATCCGGAAAGTCTACACTACTCTCGCTCATTGGGCTTCTTGATAGCGCGTCAGATGGTGAGGTTATCATTTCTGGCCGTTACGTAAGTCAAATGACGGAAAATGAAAAATCTCGTCTTCGCAATGAAAAAATTGGTTTTATTTTCCAGTCTTTCGAACTAATCTCACCATTTACTGTCTCAGAAAATGTAGCTAGTCCGATTGAAATTGCGGGCAAGGTCGTTGAGAAGCCTGCTATAGATTTGTTACTTCGGGAAGTTGGATTATCCGAACGAGCACATGCAACACCGCACACGCTTTCGGGTGGCGAAAAGCAGCGAGTAGCTATTGCCAGAGCATTAGTCCATATGCCAGTAGTAATTCTTGCAGACGAACCGACGGGTAGTCTTGACCGCACTACTGGCGAGAAAGTCCTAAAACTTTTACTTGACTCGGTCTCTGAACGCCACACCACACTTATTATCATCACGCATGATGAAGGTATTGCTGGGAGGATGAATAGAGTATTTGAAATTAATAACGGAATGCTACATGAGCGAAAGTAAACTTATTTTTACTTACAGCGTTCGCTTAGTCGTCAGAGAGTGGCGACGTTTTGTCTTACCATGTATTTCTCTCGCAATAACGGCAATGGTGTTGACAGTCGTCTTACTGCTTTCGAGTGCGAGTTCATTTTACTTACAAAAGCAAGCCAAGGAAATACTTGGCGGAGATATCGTAGTTGAAAGTACAGCACCGGTAGAAATTGAAACGCTGTGGGAGGGCGCAGGCATATACCCGGAGTCACAATCAAACCAACTATCCTTTAATGGAACGCTAGGGGCTGGTGGAGAAACAGCGCCTTTCTCAATAAAAGTTGTAGACAGCGCGTATCCGCTCTACGGAGAAGTAATCCTAACAGGAGGAGAGTTCGCTTCAATTGAAGACAGTGTAATATTTCTAGACGTAGCAGGAGCAGAACGACTTAAGGTTTCAATTGGCGACAGTATTTCTTTTGGTGAGAAAGAATTCAGTCTCGGTGGGATTATATCTTCTGAGCCAACCTCGCTCTTGGCGGGATTTCGGTTTCTTCCTCAGGCGTTAATAAGTGAAGCTGGATTTGCGAGCACCGATGTTCCACCTTCCTTGCTTCGTGCAGAATATGTATACGCAGTTAAAGTTCCAGACCTCAGTTCACAAAGCATTAAGAAATTACAAGAGGCAGAAACCTTTTCAAATGGTTTTATTGATATAGATATTGCGGGAGAAAATAGAACAGGACTTGAAAGGAGTATACAGATTATAGCTGATTTTTTGATTGTAGCGGTTTTGATTACCTGTGTTTTGGCAGCGGTTAATGTGTATGCAAGCACACTGTATTTAGTGACCGTAGAGCGCAAAAGTCTTGCAGTCCTACTTGCTCTAGGTCTCACCAGAAACCGTTTAATGGCAGTGCTTGGTGCTGCTTTGGGATACGTGGTGATTATTGCTAGCGCAATCGGTGTACTTGCTGGTGTATTAATATTTTACTTTTTAAATACACTGCTTACTAATGTATATTCGATAACGCTACCGACTCCAAACATCCCTGCCTACGCACTCATCTGTGCTTCAATTATTGCCACCATTGCAATTTCTTCGTTTGTGCCAGCTGTACGCAGAACACTATCTCTTAGTCCGAGAGAAACATTAATTGGAGTTTCAAACGACGCTGGTGAGAGTTTTGGGATTCGGTCACTCTTTCTCATAACAGGATCAGCACTCATTCCACTAGCCGCTATCGCTGCGTTTCTTCTCGACAGTTTCGCTTATGGAATTTTGCTAGTTAGTGCAATAACGACAATCTACATTAGCACCGCACTCCTTTTTACGGGTGGTCTTTATTTTCTGTATCGCAAGCGTTCTCGATTTTCTTTCTTCTTTCGAAGCATAATTTCTCAAAAAAAAGCTGACGGCTTATTCGGTGTTGTGTCTTTTACTTCGCTCTTAGTAGCACTTACAGCACTTTCGACGCTAACGCTTTTGCAGAGTTCACTTAATCGCTATCTCACGGGCGATCTGGCTCAGACGGTGCCAACTACGTACATTCTAGATGTACAACCATCCCAGCAAGAAAAAGTAGTCAGCGCCTTTCCTGAAGTTGAATTGTTCTCAAGCATCCCTGCGAGAATTATTGCAATTGATGATACTCGTATTCAAGATGAATTACAAAGGCCTGAGAGTAAAATTGATAGGGAACTCGGACGAGAGTTTAATCTCACTGCGCGCGATACGCTACTTTCAAGTGAAAATATCTCGCAGGGAGTCTGGAGTAATGGGGTTTCCGGAGAAATCTCAGTTGACGAAGATTTTGCAAAACGCTCAAATATCAGGCTCGGTTCAACACTCATTTTTATTATTCAAGGATTTGAAGTCTCGGGCATCGTCACAAGTTTACGAACAACCGATTCTCGTTCAGGACTTCCTTTCTTCTATTTTGTTTTATCCCCAGAAGATGTTAAAGAATTTCCGGGTGTATATTTTGGGTACTCATACTATGACGAAAATAAGCAGAAAGAACTTAGTCGCTTCCTTGCAGTCAATGCTCCGAATGTCTCGGTACTGGAAACGCAAACAATAGGTGCGCTGGTTTTGAAAATTGTTTCAATTCTTGCAGTCTTTGTGCTGATAGTAACTTTGCCACCATTACTTATTGCCACATTACTCATTGCAACACTTGTTGTTTCCTCCTACAGCGCACGCAAGCGTGAAGGTGCGCGCTTGCGGGCTGTGGGAGCATCGAAGAGATTTGTGTTAGTGCAATATATTGTCGAAACAATTTCGCTGACGTTGCTAGCCTCGATATTTGCATATATGCTAAGCGTACTAGCGACATTTTTGATAAGTCAGTATTACTTTCAACTAGACACCGCTACCATGTTTGATCTTGAGCTTATTTCAAGTCTCGGACTTATCATACTTCTCGTAGCCCTCATTGGTTTGTATTTATTTAAAACTGACACGATGCCCCTTCGAGAATTACTTTCCTATGGAGAAAATTAGCAAAGTTTTTATATTGCTCGGATTCTTCGTTTCAATAACGATTGCTGGATACTTTTTAATAAGAAATGAAACAGGTCAAGAATCTACCACCCCGTCTAAAAGAGAAGTTGCTGTCGAGAGTAAATATAAGATTATTGCATTTGGCGACAGCTTAACAGCTGGTTATGGATTGCCTAGCGCCGAGAGTTATCCCAACCAACTTGAAGTTGCACTTTTTAGAGACGGGTACGATGTGCAGGTGATAAACTCGGGAGTAAGTGGAGAAACGACGCGTGGAAATCTGGAACGCGCATCTTTCATACGTTCACAAAATCCGGACATAGTCTTACTTGGAATTGGTGGAAACGACGCACTCCGGGCGCTTTCACTTTCTGATACGATAAAAAATATAGTAGAAACGATAGACATTCTTCAAAGTGGTGAATCTCCGCCTGTTGTCATATTACTTGGAATGCAAGCACCATTAAACTCAGGAAGTGTATACAAACGCGATTTTGATGCGATGTATAAAAATATTTCTGCCTCAAAAAAAGTAGAACTCGTACCGTTTATTACTCCGGAAGTATTTTTACGTTCCGAATATAAGCTCCCTGACGGTATTCATCTAAATCGGAACGGATACAAAAAGATAATCGAACTATATATTTTAAATTCTGTAAAAGATGCTCTGGAAGCGATAACGGTTTGATTTTTAGTAAGCTCACAATCTAGCTGGCCCAGCTCGCGGTTTTACTTGCTAGCAAAACATCGCTCCGCTTTTCGATTCCCCGTCGCGAGACATTCTCAGGTCTCGCTTGAGGTCATGTACGCAAAAACGCCTTTCGGCGCCTTGCGTG
>Ga0105047_10006678_pt1 | contig 19540 bp, 22 predicted proteins | sample MAT04_FD_78384 | JGI IMG/M metagenome (GOLD analysis project Ga0105047, IMG submission 78384) | Freshwater microbial communities from Lake Fryxell liftoff mats and glacier meltwater in Antarctica - MAT-04 (megahit assembly) | ecosystem: Environmental > Aquatic > Freshwater > Ice > Liftoff...
CAGTGTGCGATAAGGCGCGATCAACCCGCAAAGTTATGCGCTCCGCTCAGCGCCGAGGTAGAGCTCAGCGCGGGCGCTAAGTTTCAACCCGCAAAGTTACACGGGCAGTATGCGATGGGCGCGCTCAACCCGCAAAGTTACGCGCTCCGCTCAGCGCCGAGGTAGAGCTCAGCGCGGGCGCTAAGTTCAACCCGCAAAGTTACTATCCCTACCGTTTTCTATGTGCTCGCTGAGGACCGCGCTTTGTGCATAGCCCCGAAGGGGCGCACTAAGATAGCCTGGGGCGCAGCCCCAGGTCCGCGATCCCTTTTTCGTTCACCCATTGGCGGCTCATCAGCAATTGACGATTCTTTGATCTCGCAGAAGACGTACCTGCCTCTTACCGACTTGGCCGCTGTGTGGGCTGGCCTGTGGTCACCCCTTCAGCAGTCCCAATTCCCCGGCAATTGGCTGCATGGCGTCGATCACAAACTGGATGTGTTCGGCCAGGTCGACCCCCAGGTCGGCTGCGCCGCGCTGGATGTCCTCGCGGTTGATCGAGGCGGCGAATCCTTTTGCCTTCATTTTCTTTTGGACGCTCGAGGCCTGCATGCCGGTCAGTCCTTCGGGCCGCAACAGTGCCGTGGCAGTGATCAGCCCGGCCAATTCGTCGCAGGCATACAGCGTCTTGTCGAGCTTGGAGACCCGCGGGCAGTCGGTCAGATAGTCGGCATGCGACTTGATGGCGTAAATAACGTGTGATGGATAGCCGAGGCCGGCCAATATCTCGGCCCCTTTCAGCGGATGGTCGGGCGGATTGGGCCAGCGCTCGTAATCGAAGTCGTGCAGCAGGCCGACAATGCCCCAGGTTTCCTCGTCTTCGTCAAACTTTCGCGCATAAGCTCGCATGGCCGCTTCGACCGCCCGCATGTGCTTGCGCAGGCTGTCGCTGGCCGTGTACTCGCAGACCAGATCATAGGCATGCTCGCGATTCATCCGTCGTCTTTCAAGCGATGAAGGGGAGGAAGACTTGCCCTGTCCATGCGGTTTTCGCGTCGAAAAGCCCAGCCTACTTCATGCACGCCAGGGCTTCATCCTCGGGCTCGCCGGTCGATTCTTCTCCCTCGGCTTCCAACTCGTTAGCCCCCTCGATGACCCGCATCGAGCGCCACTTGCCATCCAGGAATCGCCACAGGTAGCCGAACGCCAGAAAGGTGATGTAAGCCGTCAGCGAGGTCCACGCGAGCAGCACGCTGGGCTGATACAGGTAAATGAGACCCGTCGGAATCACCATCAACGTGATGCCGGAACAGACGTTGAAGAGCAGCGCGAAGCGTGTATCCCCTGCTCCGCGGATTGCCGAACTGAAGACCATCGCCAGCGCGTCGAACAGCGAATAGAAGGCCACGAACCGCAACAGCGTGACGACCTCCGCATGGATGGCGGCGAAGTCATCGGAGCGGCTGAAGTACGCGTAGGGCGCCAGAATCACGTCGGGCGCAAACAGATAGATAACGATGAACACGCTCATATAGGCGGTCGAGGCGATGCTGGCGATCCAGGTGCTTCGCGCGCCGAGCTCAGGGCGGCCCTCGCCGATGCGCCGGCCGACCAGTGTCGAGACGGCCGTTCCCACGCCCATCATGGGCAGGAAGCTGAGCGAGTTGAGCGCGAAGGCCAGGCTGGTCGAGGCCAGTGCATTTCCGCCCATGCCGCCGACCAGTTGCACGAACACGGTGAAGCAGAGCACATCCAGAAAAAAGTGCATGCCGTTGGGCAAACCGAACTTGAGCAGCCTGCGAAACAACGCCCACTCGAACTTGCGCGCGTCCCAGACTTCGTACTCCTTGATCTCCGGCTTGCGCCAGATGAGGCCCATGTAGAGCAAACAGTTGCTGATGCCGGCCAATGCCGTGGCGGCAGCAGCCCCTTCGATGCCGAACTCGGGCACGCCCCAGGCACCAAAAATCAGCAGGTAGTCGAAGAAGACATTCAGCAGCGTGCTCACCGCGTTGACGGCCAGCACAGTCCAGTTGTCTCCGCGGCCTGTGAAGAAACATCCCAGCGTGGTGCCGATCAGGTGGGGAACGATGCCCAGCATCAAGACGACGAAGTACTTGGACTCCATCTGTTGCAGCATGGCCGGTTCGTGACCGATCGCCCGAAACATGCTGGCCGAAAAGGGTATGCTGGCCATCAGCAGCAGCCCGCCGACGATCGAGACGTAGATTCCCTGCCACAAGGCGCTAGCCACACGGTGCTTTCGGCCAGCGCCTTCATATTGCGCAACGAACGTCTGCACGTAGCTGGCCGTGCCCATCGCAAAGCTGGCAAAAGTCCAGTACAGCATGCCCGACGACGTGGCCGCGGCCAGAGCGTTGGGGGAGTACCAGGTAAGGAACAGCCGATCGACGACCAGTTGGATCGATACGGAGCCGCAACTGATGATCAGCGGAAAGGCGACCAGCAGAAACTCGGCCACGCTGCCGGGTCGGGCAGTGGGTGCATCATGCTCGCGAGACATACCATTCCCAGGGCGTAGCGTCAGGCAACCTTCTAGCGCGCCAAACGTGCGCAGTAGCTGCCGAAACAGAAAGGGGGAGAGTGCCTGGTGAAGACACGCTCAGCATACCGCAGGTTCACGGTTTCGACGAAGGGGGAAAGCCGGCTGCGGAGCTCGAGCCCCCCTCGCTCGATTGGGCCGCGGCCTGAAATCGCTGGGCGAGTCGCAGATAAGCGTCGCTGTCGACCGGAGTTTGGAAGGCCCGCCGAGGGATGATGAGCACCTCGCCGACCGTAGGTGGCTGCTTGCAGAACAGGAACAGACAGTGGTCATCGGATGCGACGCGCTGGACCTGATTCCAGTCCCAGCGGACGACTTCTGGAGGGAAGCCGGTCTCGAGACCCGTGGGAGAAACCGTGGCCCGACGGCGGCGAGCGTCATCGGCCTGGTGAAACAGGATTCGCAGGCGGCGCTCTTCGGCGTCGCGCATCATCGAGCCCGCCAGTGCCGCGAAGAACACAGGGAACAGCACCTTGCGCGAGGGGGGCTTGCCGCTGACAAAGTTCCCCATCAGCAGTACCACGAGGGCGCCCATGGCCAACATCGGGACGCGACGCAGCCAGCGGTAGTAAAACGCCGTGGCCGCTTTGAGGGCTGTCAGGTCTTCGGCCGTGTTGTGGTACTCAATCGTCAGACTTGGCCCCGGGGCGCACGCTGATCCAGGGTGCCGCGCCGCATCGACCATGACGAACCCTCCCCCAAGACTATCGCAGAAACCGGCTGAGCTTCTCGATCGTCTCGGGCTTGGCATATTCGAGCTTGCCGAAGCCTGGCTCGGCGCCGGCCGCCACGGCCAGCGCCTGATGCTCGGCATAATTGGTCACCAGCATGACGGGAATTTTTGCCATCTCGGGATCAGCCTTCATCGACTGAATGATGTCGAGCCCATCGCTGTAGTCGCGGTCGAGCTTGCGATTGACCAGCACCAGATCGAACGACCCGCTGTGTAGATAGGCCAGCGCGTCATCAGGCAGATGAGCACGGACCACTTCGGCTTTGAAGTTGCGCTCGATCAGGCGGCAGATGGAACTGTGGTCGGGATCGCATTGCCCGACATCCAGCACGCGTTTGACAGACATGAGAGCTTTCAGGTAACGCAGCAGAGAACTGAGCGCGGACACCGACAATGCAGGCGACGTTACGGGGCCTTCGCTTCTGCTTTCTTCACTTCGCCCTTCTTTTCCTCAGCCTTCTTATCCTTCAGCTTAGGCGTCAGATAGACCGTGATCGGTGTCTTGGGCGGGGGCATGCGCTCGGTGAACACTTCAAAGAGAAGCGAGTCGTTCCCCTGCGAACTCTGCACTGGCACGTCGATCATCGCGGTGGGGAAGTTCGAGACGCAGACGAAATCCCCTTCTTCGGCCAGGTAGTGCTGCTGCTTAGTATTGTCGTCGACATAGAAGCCGCTGCCGCCGAAAACGAACGGAATGCTCATCTCTTGCTGAGTCTTCACGCTCCTCGCCCATTCCTGAGCTCGCACGGTCCGCTTCACGCCGGCCGCGTCGACCCACTCAAACGTGACCTCGATCTCGGTACCGGTGGCCGGCATGTACTTGGGTTGAAAGCGGACGGGGCTCCCCGATTCGGCCCCCAATCGAAGCAAGGCGGCATGGACATGGAACGCCTTGGTTCGTACCGCCACGACGGCTTCGTGTTCCTTGGTACCGACCAGCGTCACCATCATCTCCAACTGGCCTTCGCGCATGCAGGTGTGCCCCTTCAGCACGACCCGCTTTTTGTCCAGGTCGAGCCAGGCGTCGTGGTCGGGCGAGAGTCGCACCAGGCCCCCTTCGATCTTGGGGGCCGCTTTGGGATCCCCCTTCTTCGGCTCCTGGGCGTTGATGCAGGCCAGGGGGATGGCGATCGCGAGCATGACGCAGGCTAGTCCGAATCGTCGGGAGAGAGTCATGGGCAGTCAGCCTTCTGGGAGAGCAGGGTGCATATTGAAGATCGTCGCCGGGGGCAGATCGCCGCAAGGTAGACGCTGGCCTTCCGTCCATTTAAGATAACCCGTTGCGCAGGGGGCCGACAAGTCGAGTCCGTCCCGCGAATCCTACCTTTGAACTCTTTCGAGAGCGCCGATGTCCCGCCAGACCATGATCGATCCCCATCCGCCCGAGAGCCTGCCGGAAGCCTGGAAAGGCTGGCGCGAACGCCTGAGCCAGCGCAAGCGGCATGTACCTGCCTGGGCAGTGTTGGATTTGAGCAAGGTCCCGCTCGCCTGGGGAGTCGCCACGCTCAATCAGGACCAGCACGACTGGCTGGCACAACTTGCCCGTGCGGCGCGGGGCAAGAAGGCCACGCTCGATCTGGCCGACGAGGCCGAAACCTGGACCCGGGATGCCGGCGACTTTCCGGGCGGCGCCGAAACGCTGCCGTGGCGGCTCTTCGAGGCCCTGGCCTGGGCCTATGCCCTGCCCACGCTGGCCGAAGTTCTGGAAGGCCCGCAGTGGTGGAAGCTGTGGCGTGAACTGATGCATATCGCCGCCGAGACCCATCCGTCGCTGGACATGGCCGGCGCCCCCTTGGCCTATCAACTGGCAGCCGGTGAGTTGCCGCTGGTGCTGGCCTATCAGTTCCCAGAATTGGCTTCGTGCCAGGCGCTGGCCCCCGCAGCCCGCGACGCGCAGAGCCTGTCGCTGGAAGAGTTGCTCGATGGCGAAGGACTGACCAAGGGGGTCCACCTGCGGTTCCTGCGGCCGCTGATGGCCTCGTGGACTCGCGTGCTGGCGCTGGGGCGTGCTCGCGGAGAAGCCCCCTGGACCGAAGAGGCCGAAGGTCAGTTCCGCTGGTTGGTTCGCCAGGCCCTGCGGTTGACGTTGATTGACGGCAGCCAGGTGCTGGAGGAATCGGCCGCCGCGCCATCGCTGAAGAGCGTCCGCGAGTTGTTCGACACGGCCCTGGATCTTGCGGGCGACGCTGCGGATTGCCGCGCCGCCGAGACGTTGTTCAAAGGCAAAGAACCCAAGACCCTGGGCAAGAAGCAGGGAAAGAAAATCGGCGGCAAGCGGAAGTTGATCGAGCCCTCGCTCCATTCGGAATGGTCCGAGGTCAGCGTCCTGCGCAACGACTGGACCGCCGAGGGGGCCACGCTCGCCCTGCGGCACGACCTGCCGAGCATGCTGCTCGACTTCCGCGTGGCAGGTCAGGCGATCTTTGCCGGCGAGTGGCAAGCCGAAGTCCGCCTGAACGGACATGCGCTGGCCTTCGAGGGGCCGTGGGAGCCCGTCTGTTGGCAAACGGATGCCGACGGTTCCTATGTCGAGTTTCTGGCCGATCTGGCAGGCGGTGTGAAGCTGGGCCGGCAGATCTTCCTCGCCCGCAAGGATGGCATCCTGTTCGTGGCCGACGCGGTACTGGCCGCCGACGCTGAGGGGGGACATGGTTCCAACGGCTCATCGAATGGCGCTGCCGGACCGCACATTGAGTATCGCGGGCGCTTGCCGCTGGCCGCCGTCGAGATTGAATCGGCCGAAAAGACCCGCGAACTGACCCTGCTGTCTGGCCGCGAGCGCGTCCGGGCGGTCCCCATGGGCCTGGGCGAGTGGCGGACCGATCGCCGTTGGGGCCGGCTGGAAACTCCCCCCAGCGACAACGGCGCGGGCCGCGTGCTGGAACTTTCGCAGCACACGCCCGGCAAGTCGCTGTACGTGCCGATGATGTTCGACCTGAAACGGAAGCGGACCAAAACCTTCGTCACCTGGCGGCAACTCACGGTGGCCGAGCAGCGGACAATCCTGCATTCCGACGTGGCGGTGGGCTATCGGGTGAAGTTCGATCAGGAACAGTGGTTCGCCTACCGCGCGCTGGGACGCCCGGCCAATCGCACAGTGCTGGGGCAAAACCTGGTCAGCGAGTTCCTACTGGCCCGCTTTGGCGATGATGGCGAAACGACTCCGTTGGTGGAGATCGAGGGGTGAACCCGCGTCAGATCATCGCCGACAATGTGGCTCGCATCCGGCAGCGAATCGCAGCTGCCGCGGCGCGAAGCGGTCGATCGGCCGACGCGGTGAAGCTGATCGCGGTGACTAAGTACGTCGGTCTTGACGAGATCGCCGCGCTGCGCGAAGCCGGCTGCAGTGCCTTTGGCGAAAGCCAGCCACAAACCTTGTGGAAGAAGGCGGCCACGTTGCCGGGTGAGCCGATCGACTGGCACTTCATCGGGCATCTGCAGCGGAACAAAGTCCGCCGCACAGTTCCTCTGGTGGCATGTCTACATTCGGGTGATAGCCTGCGGCTGCTCGAAGAGTTGAATGCCGAGGTCCAGCGGGCAAGCCTGCCTCGCTTTCCGGTTCTTCTGGAAGTAAACGTCTCGGGCGATGAGTCGAAGCATGGCTTTGCGCCGGGAGAGCTTGAGGCACTTTGGCCGGCCTTGGCCGCGCTCGTTCATCTCGAGATCCGCGGCCTGATGGGCATGGCGGCGCTTGAAGGGGGCGTCGACGTCGCGCGTCAGAACTTCCAATCGCTGCGAGAATGCCGCGACCGGTTGCAGAAATCAGACCCGAAAGGCATCGCGCTGGCCGAACTTTCGATGGGCATGAGCGGCGACTTTGAGGTGGCCATTGAAGAAGGGGCCACGATGGTGCGCGTCGGGTCGAGCCTATTCGAGGGGGTGGAGTAGACGCTCCGTAGAGAAAGCCTGCACCACAACTCAACCCGTGAACATCCGGAAGAGCATCAAAAACGCCCCGGCCAGGAGCATCGTGGCTGGCAGCGTCAGGATCCAGGCCAGGGCGATCTTGCGAATGCATTCCATCTGCAGGCCCGAGCGGTTGGCGACCATGGTGCCAGCCACTGCCGAAGAGAGCACGTGCGTGGTGCTGACCGGCAGCCCGCCATAGACGGCCAGGCCGATCGTGCTCATGGCGACTAATTCGGCCGAAGCTCCCTGGGCATACGTCAGATGGCTCGTGCCGATCTTCTCTCCCACCGTCACGACGATCCGCTTCCAACCGATCATGGTGCCGATGCCCAGCGACAGAGCCACGGCCAACAACACCCAGGTGGGGGCGTATTCGGTCGGAGCAACCAGTTGCTTGCGCCACTTCTTGATCTCGGCCTGTTCTTTGGGCGAGAGTTTGGGACCCAGCGTCTCGACCCAGTCGCGAGCGTCGGCATCCAGGTGCAGCACGACGGAGCGAAGTTCCCAGCGCTGGCCCGGTTCAACCTGGCTCAGCGAGGTCTTGGCCGAGAGGATCTCGCGGATCCGGCCCGAATGATGAATGGGATCGTGGTCCGCCGCACCCGGCAGGCAGAGGAAGTCGTCGAGTTTTTCGGCCGCCTCGGTCATGGCCGCCATTTTCTGCGGCGAAGCATCAAGATCCAGGGCATACGTCGCCGGCAACAGACCGATCAGGATCAGCATGGCCATGCCGACCCCCTTCTGACCGTCATTCGAACCGTGCGCCAAGCTGACCCCTGTGCAGGTGAAGATCAGCACCATGCGAGTCCAGAACGGCGGCGGAGTGTCGGGCTTGGGAGCCGTGAACAGAATCGGTGTGCGGGCCACCTTGCGGATGATGAGCAGCAAAAACGCGGCACAGATAAAGCCGAACAGCGGAGAGACGATCAGCGACAGGCCCACTTCCTGGGCTTTGCGCCAGTTCACTCCGGCGCCAAAGTGGCCGCTCATCATACTGTTGGCCAGGCCAACCCCCAGGATCGAGCCGATCAATGCGTGGGAACTTGAGGCCGGCAGCGCCACGTACCAGGTGCCGAAGTTCCAGATGATCGCCGAACTGAGCAACGCAAAGACCATCGCCAGGCCGGCGTTGGTGTTGATGTCGACCAGCATGTCGACCGGCAACAGATGCACAATGGCATAGGCCACCGCGATGCCGCCGAAGAACACGCCCGCGAAGTTGCAGATGCCCGACCAGATGACTGCCACCCAGGGACGCAGGGTGTTGGTATAGATTACCGTTGCCACCGCGTTGGCCGTGTCGTGGAATCCGTTGACGAATTCGAACGCAAACACGAACAAAAGGGCCAGGCCCAAAAGAATGGCAGACCCAGTGGTCAGCCCATTGAGCGTGGAAAACAGCACAAAGGCCTTTCAAAGAGCGTGGTGGGGGCCCATCGGTTATATTGCCCCTTGAAGGGGTTGCAAGGGCTCGGACTCACGAATCCTTTACATTCTGCAAGCAAATGCGAAGGTGCTTCCAGGTAATGAGTTATGGAGTTCGGGCGGGAGGCTACTGGGTAAATCGACGGCTGTGCCATGGATTGCTATCTTTCCCCTTCTGGTTACTAGGAATGCGCCGTTTTGGCGCCCATCAGCCCCCTTCGAGAGCCTTGGATGTCTCCTCGCGACCTGTTCTCCGAATTTGACGATCAACCGCCGGATCGGCCGGGACAAGCTTCTTCGCGCACTGGGCCAAGCGCCAAGGTCCTGTCAGTCTCGCAACTTACGTTCCTGCTGAAGGACCTGGTTGAGGAAGCCTTTCCGAGTGTTTGGGTGGGAGGGGAGATCTCGGGGCTGACTCGTCCGCAGTCGGGGCACTGCTACTTCACCCTGAAGGACGAACGGGCCCAGGTAAAGGCGGTGGTTTGGCGCACCACGGCGGTGCGGTTGGGCTTTGAGCTGAAAGAGGGCCAGGAGGTAATCGTACGGGGCGACCTGGAAGTTTACGCTCCGCGCGGATCGTATCAGTTGGTCGTGCAGCATCTGGAGCCGCGCGGCCTGGGGGCCCGCGAGTTAGCCCTGCGTCAGCTCAAAGAGAAGTTGGCCGCGGAAGGCTTCTTCGCTTCGGATCGCAAGCGGGCGTTGCCGGTCTTCCCTCGCCGCGTGGCGATCATCACCAGCCCTTCGGGCGCTGCAGTGCGAGACTTCTGCGAGATCCTGCATCGACGTTCGCCCGGCACCTCGATCGTGGTGATTCCCGTGCGTGTGCAAGGAGTCGGCTCGGCCCGCGAGATCGCGCAGGCTATTCGCGTGGCGAACATTCAGGCTCGCGGTCTGGGGCTGGATGTGTTGGTGGTCGGTCGCGGCGGCGGAAGCCTAGAAGATCTTTGGGCATTCAACGAAGAGCCTGTCGCCCGCGCGATCTTCGCCTCACAGTTGCCCGTCGTTTCGGCAGTGGGACACGAGATCGATGTCACGCTGGCCGACCTGGTGGCCGACTTTCGCGCGGCGACCCCTAGCGAAGCGGCCGAGCGGTTGGTCGCCGATCGCGGTGATGTGGCCGCGCAACTGGCGCGGCATGGCCGGCGGCTGGCCACCGCCCTGCGAGGCCGGGCCCTTGCGGCGCGAGCACGTCTGGAGACGCTCGCCGCGCAGCGCGCTTTCAAACGTCCCTTTGAACGGCTGCACGACGAAGCCCGTCACCTGGACGAGCTCTCGCAGCGTGCCGAGCGGATCATGCGGCTGCGTGTGGAACGCGGCCGGCAGCGGATCGAACGATTGGCAGCGCGGCTCGAGGCGCTTAGCCCGCTCTCGGTGTTGGGGCGAGGTTACAGCCTGACCCAGCGCGAGGCCGACGGCCGCTTGGTGCGCGACGCGGGGGAGCTTCAGGTCGGCGATCGCATCGTGACCCGGTTCGCCGAAGGGAAGCGCGTCAGCCGCGTCGAGGAATAGCTCTGCAAGTCGGGTGAACGGAGCCCAGATGCGAGAAAACATTGCCTGCAAAGAGGTCGCTTGACCCATGCCAGGACCGTTGCCAGACTGAGTGGGGGCCCTTTCGCCGTTTGGGATGCACTGCGTCATGATGATTCGCTTCGTTTGCCCCCTGGGACATCGGCTTTCGGTACCGAGCCATCGGGCAGGCAAAAAGGGCCGCTGTCCGGTCTGCAACGAAAAGGTCGTGGTGCCGGTTCCCAATCCCCGCGCGGACGGCACCGACGCACCTGACGAAGAGGGAGCGGCGGACGAGGAGGCAGCTCAGCCGCAGGTAGCGAGCACCGCGCCGGTTGCTTCTTCCGTCGCATCAACCGCCAGTCCGATCGCAGGTCCGTCTGCCGCCGGTCCCGTATCAAGTCCTCAACCGTCGTCGGCGTTCGCAGCGCCAGGCGCTCTGACCATTCCCGGACTGGGATTTCGACCAGGTCCCGCCCGCGCCGCCCACGCCCCCCCGGGAAAGGTCTCGGGGGGAGCGCCCGCGAATGTACCGGCACCGATGCAGCCAGTGCCGCAAGCAGCGGCCCTGCATTCGCCCGCGATGGCTCATGCACCCGTCGCGCAGACTCCTGCGGGTCAGGCTTTCGCCGCTCAAATTCCAGCGCCAATTCCTACTCCCAGGCCATTTGAAAACCTTCCCGAGATAAAGCATCTCGAGGCACCCGGTCCGGAGTACTCAGCCGTACCGACGCAGCTTCCGAATGTGAAGTTGGGGACGGTGGCCTCGAACGCCTTGAAAGCCAACAAGGGAAAGATGCAGACGGTCTACATGCTGGGCGTAGGACTGTCGTTAGTGGTGCTGGCCAGCGCTCTGCCGGCGCTCGGGCACTTGAATATTGTGGAAGCCCCCGGCTGGGCACGCGCTGTCTTTCTATTGGCCGCGCTGCAGTTGGTCTACGTGGCCTGGATGATGGCCCTGCCCGACTGGAGCACGGTCTGGGTCGGCATGTGGCTTTTCGCCGTGGTGGCGGCGCTGTACGCCATGGTGCTGATGATTGTGACCTTCACCGCGCCGGGAAAGCCAATGATGCTTTCGCTGTACGATGTGCAGCAGACCGCGAAAGGCTGGTCGGCCATCATGGTGTTGCTGATGGGATTGATGAGCTACATGTGCGGCCGAGTGAGCATGTCGTGGCGCAAGGCGTTTGAACTGGCCAAAGCCAAGCGGCCTTCGGGCGCGACGCGTTGAAACCTTTCGAGTCGCCTTGTTCGCGCGTTAAACTCGGCGTGACCGGCGAACCACGCTCGTGCCGCAGTTGTCTTTCCATCACGCGGGCGTTGCGAGCGCTTCGCGGTTGTGTAGAATGTGTTGCATGCGGGCGTAGCTCAGTGGTAGAGCGCTAGCTTCCCAAGCTGGATGTCGAGGGTTCGAGCCCCTTCGCCCGCTCTGAACACGCAGAGATCGATGCAGAGTCCCTCCAAACGCTGGAGGAACGATGAAGTCGCCAAAGCCGTGGTTTAGGAAAAGCACCGGTGCCTGGTATGTCCAGGTTTTGGTCAACAAGAAGTCCAAGCAGATTTGTCTTGGACCAGATCGAGAAGCTGCTTTTCGCAAGTTTGCCGCGATGCAGCTCCCCAGCAGGGGGACGTGCGCTGAGCTTCTCGGTACCTACTTGGTTTGGGTGAAGGAGCACAGAGCCCCCGGAACCTACCGCTGGTACAAAGAACATGCGGACTCCTTCGCTGCGGCTTCTGGATCCGAGCCGCTTGCTGCACTCAAGCCGCTGCACCTCTTCAACTGGGCGGACGATCGCAAGGTTGGCCACACGACACGTAGCGGGATGCTGCGAGCTGTCAAGACGGCTTTCACCTGGGCCAAGCGCCGCGGCTTGATTGAGATCTCCCCTTTCGCCGAGGTGCGAATTCCGCAGACATCTCCACGCGAGGATTGCCTCTCGCAAAAGCAGTGGGACAAGGTTTTGGAGAAGGCAGAAACGCTCGAAGATCTACTCGTTACCCTGCGGGAGACCGGCTGCCGACCGCTAGAATTGAGGATCCTCGAAGCACAGTACGTGCTAGGCGACACTTGGACTTTTCCTGCGAAGATCTCCAAGGGCAAGCAGTGCCGCCGCGTCGTCCGTATGACTGCGAAGGTCAGGACGATCATCAATCGGCTTGCCTCAAAGTATCCCGAAGGACCGCTGTTTCGGAACTCTCGCGGAAAGCCGTGGACTCGGAATGGGCTCGTCCAGGCGTTCAGGCGGCTATCGCGGAGGGTGGGTTTCCGCGTATTTCCGTATATCACGAGGCACACATTTGCCACGGACGCGCTGGTTGCGGGAGTAGATCCCATTACGGTGGGGGTGCTGATGGGCCATCGCGATCCTACGATGGTCGCACTCGTCTACCAGCATCTCGCGCAGAAGGAAGATCACCTCCAAGCCGCACTGGCGAAGGCGGTGAGCCGATGATAGCTCGCAAGCCACAGCCTTCCGATGAGTTCAACGATCTCGTAAAGCCAGCGATGAACAGGGTGAACCGCACTCTCGACTTGCTAGAGAAGCGGTTGACTCCGGAAGAGTTTGATGCGTTCCTCGGGTTGTTTGCTGATGCAGTGTTCGCGAAATACCGGCAGCACCACGGACGGTTATCCTAGCTTGAGCTTCTTCTGCACAGCTTTCTTAGTAGCTTCCTCGATGTCAGCGAACCTGACGTCGAGGAACTCAACTACCTGCTGCTCTAGCCCAGGATACTTGAGGATACGCACGACGATATCAATCATTTCGTCTGAGAGTTCGCCGAAGGCGTTCCACTGCTTAGACATTGCTTGCAGTCGGTGGCTGGAAGCCCTTTTTTGCTCTTCTGTCCAGCCGCGTTCTCCGACTGAGCGACCCCGTTTTGACTGTTTGCGGTGTTCTTCGACTAGCTTCTCGCTTAGATCGGTCACTCTTTTTGCAGGATCTTTCTTAGCCATGACGATGTACTCCGGACGTTTCTTAAAAGCAACACCTTGAACTATAGGCGTGCTTCCGGAAGTTGTCTAGAGAGTTTTGTTAAAATAGGGGGAACATGTAAGGTGGGTTGACCACGTCAATGCCCTAAACGGAGGGGCGGCTTTTGCAGTCCCGTTAGTAGCCGCCCCCTCACAATGGCCTGCGACGAGAAACAACAGATCACCGCCTCCAACTAGGAGTAACGGATCTCAGGTACTCGGCACCTCCCTTTCGGGAGCAAACTCGCAGGCGGGTACGGGACAACGCCCACAACAATAAACGCAACTATACCCGAATCGCGCCTTTGGCCATACGATTCACGATGCTTTCGGCATAGGCAGCAGACTGTTCGATCGTCACGCAGTTTCGGCCGAGTGCCCGGGCCACGACAGCCGTAGTGCCAGAGCCTCCAAACGGATCCATCACCCAGTCATCTGGGTTCGTCCAGCCTCGGATGATCCGCGCGAGGTACACCTCCGGGAGCTGGTTCTGGTGCAGGGCTCGCCGCTCGGCCGAGTTCCCCTGCACTCTTCCCCAGTAGGGGCCGTCGCTCGGGACGCCCCAAATGTCAAGTGGCACTCGCAAGCCGGGAGTCTCGGAGTCGGCTGTCCTCGCATCGCCATAGGTGGAAGACCGGTCGGACTGTACGAGCACCGCGTCGGGGTTCCAGGTCATGGCCTTCGGATTGTTCGTGAAGACCAGACCGTGACACTTGCTGTTGATGTACTTCGACCGTCCGCACTGTCCGAAGCGGAAGTGCCAGTTGATCCACTCCGTCTGAGAGAGGCAGCAAGCATCCGCCGCGAGCAACACGTCGAAGACTCGTTGGCTGGGAACGTGAACGTACAGCCGGCCACCATCCGCAAGCAGATCGACCGTGCGCTTCACCCAGGAGAAGGTGAAGTCCCGGTAGTCGACGTTACTCATGCGGTCGGAGAAGTCGCCTTCGTATTCGACGCCGACGCCGAAGGGTGGATCCGCGAAGATCAGGCGATACTTGATGTTGCCGTCAAGCATCTCTCGCATGATCTTTCGACAGTCGCCGCGGTAGACGAACCCGTGCGGGTTCTCGACTTGGTGTATGAGTTCGGTCGCGATGGAAAGCATATCAGTAGACATAGGGCACCTGTCGTAGACTTAGGTAAAGGAGAAAACGCATGCTCACTGCACTCATTCGCTGGATCCGAAGCGGCGTCGACGTGATCTGTTTCGTCTGCGGTGGGCAGGTAATTCAGGTCAACGGCAAAGCGGTCTGTTCGGTCTGCCATCGCTTGCAGGGAACCTGCTGCGATTGAAATTGCCTTGTCGTTTTCGGGACAATCGGCGAAACTGATCGCAAGGGAGCTACCTATGCGATATCAGGTGTTCAACGGCATGACGAAGCGGGTAGAGTTCGACGCGATGTGCGAAGTGCTCGCGCAATATGGAGTCTCAACGACGCCAGACCGAGAAGGACGAACGGGTGTCGTCGATGACGCGAGTCTGGCTGCCGAGATCCTCGCAGCCATACGCGCCAGAGTCCGCTGGCTGCACTGGCAGATCATCGAGTTACCGGCCTTACCCGGATCTGCTTGATCCAGCTGGGGCACAAGTAGTAGGAGTCGGCCGGTCGCGTCACAACCGCAGTCACCGGCACTCCGCAGATCGAAGCCTGCGGCCACGGCGTGATACCGTCCGTGATGACGATTATCAAATCCGGGCGTGGTCGCTCTTCTGAGAACTGCTTGATCGCGACACTCATGTCAGTCCCGCCGCCTCCGGATAGTTCCACCTTTGAAGCGCGGAACACCCTCTGCGTCTGACTCATCGCCGAGTCGCAGCAAGCAACCTCGATACCGTCGCGGAAATGGCTGTTCTTCAGCAGGCCAGCAACCTCCGCGATCGCCACGTTCAGATCTTCGGTTCCCATCGACCCGGACGTGTCAATTACGACCTTGGCTTTGAGCTTCCTGCCAATCAGCACGCTCGGGATGATGTCCTCCGGGTGGCTCCGCCGCGAGATGCGGTTGAAGGTGTAGTCCTTCTGGCCGGCGATTACCGTCATCTGCCGGCAAAGGACTTTGGCCAAGACCTTCTGCCAAGGAACCTGTGGGCGGAGCCGCTGCTCCGCCCATCGCCGCATACCCTGGGACACGGTCCCACGGTTGGCGATGTGTTCCTCGATCTTCCTGGCCAGCTCGTCTGCGATGCACTCCTGCTGAGTCTCTGAGAGCCCTTGGGGGATGTCGGCTTCCGCGTCCCCCTCGGCCGGAGCTTCCCACGATCGAGGGATACCGTCCGAACCGGAACCGCCAGGAAGGTCGGCCTGTCCTTCGGCCGCTTCACCTTCGCCAGGGACGCCGCCCTCGCCGCCCGGTTGGTCCTCACCTTCACCTTCACCTTCACCTTCACCTTCACCTTCACCTTCACCTTCACCTTCACCTTCACCGTCACCTTCACCGGCATCGTCCGACGATTCCTCGCCGGCGTCTTCACCCTCGCCGCCCTCGCCAGCCGTGTCGGCCTGCTCGGCGTCGTCGCTGCACTCGCCATCACAGGGCTCTTCGCTCCTCTCATCCTCGGCGGGCTGGTCGTCCTGGTCCTGCTCGCTCTTGCCTCCGCCCTCACTGTCCTGGTCCTGGTCCTGATCTTTGTCGTTGTCCTCAGCGTCTTGCTGCTCTTCCTCTTCTTCCTCCTCTTCCTTGTCCAGCAGCATGTTGAAGTACATCTCTGCGAGCAAACCATTCCTGAATTGGAACTGCTTCGGCAGGATGCAACCGCCGTCCGGAATGTCCATCGCGAAACCTTCGTCCGCCAGATCGTCATTGATCTCGCAGTCGGTTGCGATGTTCCAGAGCTTCGCCATCGCAGCAGTCCTGGCGTCGACCTTTGTAATCGACTCCGGATTGAAGCCAAGCAACTTCTCGAATCTCCCGAAGTGCCTGCGGATGGGATGGCAAAACTCATGCAGGATCGTTGTCACGCGATGCTTCGGTGCAATCTTCTGAAGCCATTCAGGATTGAAGTACACCCGGAAGTGACGATCGACCGCCATACGCGGAACTTTCCTGGACTCGACAGGAATCAACGCCATGATCGCCGACGCCGCATAGGGCCATTTGCTGCACGCCGCAAGTCTCGCGGCGCAGAAGGTATCAATAGGTCGCATTGTGATCTCCCTTTGAAGTTGATGATGAATCCAACGGCTACGCCTTATGCTCTTGGAGAAGCGGAAACAGCAGATCGTTGATCTGCTTGGGAATGGCCAACTGCTTGCCGCCGACGACAGGCCGGTTCTGCACCAGCCCGCCGCACACCGCGACAGCCGCGTCCGCCGCCTTGTCCGCCTGCAACTCCATGATCTTCCAGGCGGCACCCCAGCGTTCGGGCGTGTTGTTTCCCAGTACGGCCGACACGACTGAGGACAGAATCGCCATCGTCAGATCGCCACGGGCGTTCGGCTTGTACTTCTCCGGGTGGGCAAGCAATTCCTCCGGGTGCGGCAGATCGAGCGTGTTGAGGTAACTCCGGAAGCCGAGTGCCGCAGCACTACCAACGCAACCGGCCAGCAGAATGTCCTCCAAGTCCTCGCTGGACCCCAGCGACCGACACGCCGCGAGGACCGTGCCCGCACTCGTCCAGGACCGTTGCGACGCCCACGGCTTGATCTCCTGGTGGGGGTCGGTCGGCATCTGCTGGAAGTCTCTGGCGTTCCGCGAGATGTAGGACACGATCAAGGCACGACTCTCTACCAAGTGTCGTTTCCAGTCCTGCGGCAAGATCGGGAAGTCGCCGTCCAGCGACTCCCAGCCGTGCAGCATTCCCTTCTCCCAACGTGCCTTGTCTACCGGCCATTCGATCTGGCAGAGGCGATTGATCGCCGGGAGCGACAACTCGAATCCGTGTGTGCTGATCTCAATCGGGTTGCCGGTCGCACCGATCCAGGTGTTAGGGATGCCATCGCCGAGAATCTGAAGCATCGCGGCTTGCATCGCGGGCTGGCAGTCGCCGAGTTCGTCCAGATGCAGCACGCCGCCGGTCGGCGCGTCCTCAAGGTTGAACCGCCACTCCGGCTTGACGTGCGACATGACTTCGACCGACTGTCCGTTGCTCCCGCGTCTCGCGGAAACCTTCGGAGCCCCGCAGATGTCCTCGGGGAGCCGCTGGGAACCGATAACGCATTCGTACTGCCGGTTGACGACGCGGGCGAAGGCTTCCGTGGTGCGCGTCTTGCTGATTCCAGGTTCTCCACAGCCGTAAGGTACGACGCCCGATTGCAAGCAGACAAAGAACGCTTTGATCTTCTTATCCATTGTGATCTCCCAATAAATGCTTCCAGGTCCGCCCGGAAACAATGTCTTTGATGGTGTTGAACGAGACGCCAAAGGCGGTAGCCAATGCTTGTTTGGTCACGCCGTTATGTTTAAACCACGTTCCGCCGATGAGAAGCGTCATCATTGCAGTACCTCCGCACTCGTGGTCGCGGTCTGCGGCATCGGAGCCCCAAAGAGGGTCGGGAAGGTCAGCAACGCGGACTCGACCACGTTCGCCTCACACTCGTCGGCCAGTCCGTGCAGATCGGCGAGCGTCTGCCCCAGGTAGGCTTCATAGATCGCAACACGGTCGTGGAGGTTCTGCGCGTCCTTGCGTCGGGACTTGAGAGCTTCCTCTCCGGCGTCCGCCGCCTGCTTGCGGATGGCTTCCGCCCGCTCGGCAACGTCCTCTTTGATGGCGTCCCGGACCGCGTGAACCGCTTCGGGGTCGGACAGTGCGAACTTCGGCAAGTAGATCTTGCAGTGGCCGAGCGCGGCCGGTTCGATGACCTCGATCAACTGGCGGTACTTCTCGACGGACGGACCGGGGAGCCAGTAGAAGCCACCATTCGGTCGCAGAGGGACACCGCCAAGCTGGTCGCAGATCATGTTGGTCAGCAGCTTGGCGACCGACTGTCGCGGCAGCACTTCCAGATAGCGGGCAAACAGCTTGTTGATCTCAACGGCGTCAACGTCCGTGTAAGCCTGCTTCGTCACAACCACAATCGTCTGGTTGTTGTACTTCTCGCACCGTGCCGCAAAGAGAGCGGTGTACTCGTTTTCCTTCTGGCCCCTGCCCTCATGGACGACGGAGAATCCAGACTCTTCGGTGTTCTCCAGTGCCCGCACCATCGCACCGTGAATGCGGTTCTGCTGGACGTAGACCTCCAAGGCTTCGCGCAGGGCCGCGATCTGTCCGCGTCCTCGCGGCTGGTGCCGCTTCCAGCCGAGCTTCTCCAACCCCTCGCAGATCTTCGGGCGGGAGAAGTTCTCGCACATGTTCCAGAAGGTCTGCCGTCCGTCGATTCGGTTGCTGATCTCGCTCATTGTGACTCCCAGTTAAAGGTGAAACGAAAAGAGCCGCAGAAAGCGGCCCGACACTAATCAGATTGCTGCACTCGGGCGCTACTTGCGATGCCAGAGGTAGATGAAGAGGGGGGGTAGCTAGTTCGAGGACGATCATGGCGAGGAACGCGAAGAACAGTGTGGCGCGCTTCCGTTCCTTACTCGCGACGCGGTCCCGCTCCTGCTGCAACGCGGCAAGCCCGACCTGCTGCAACTCTTCTTGGAGTAGCTCCAGCCGGTTGAGTTCCCTGCGATACTGCTGGCTTCGCTGCTGATGCTCCATGCGTAGCTCGCGGAATGGACGGGTGAATTCCCAATCTGCACGTTCAAGGTCGGTCTGTGTTGCCATGCTTCTACCTTCCTAGCCCACGGGGCTTCCCGTGTCGGAGTAAAGGGCTTCGATCTCGCACGGTTCGCGTCGCGGGACGATCTTCATCACTTGTGGGCGGAAGTGCTGAATAGGGTCGGCGCTGGCCATGAGTTCGTAGTCGTACATAGTCTGCGAGAAGTTCCACTTGCCGGAGTAAGGATTGACTCCGCTGACATGCCGCTTGGCGTCGTCGTGATTGACGAATCGCGTGTTGATGTGGTCCTCGGCGAGGTAGATGTCGAGTCGGCCGACGATGGTTTCGAGCGTGAACTCATACCAGGTCAGTCGCTTGTCGATGGGGTCTACCGTCTGCTCGACCAGGACAGCGCCGACCGATTCGAGGAACTCGATAGCGTGACGTTGAAAGTTGAAGCAGGCGGAAACCTGCGCCTTTGTGAGCTTGGACATGGTGACTCCAAAGAAATGAAAAAGCCGCCTGCCAGCACGTAGCCAGCAGCGGCTCAAACCGAATCAAGTTGTTTCGCCGAGCGGTTTACTCACCAAGGTGGAAGCGATGCGGGTAGGCTTGCGGATCGACTGTCACCAGCGGCGAACCGCCCATGTCCTCCACTCGCCACTGATCTTTCCGGATCTCCACAGTGAAGATCGGATCGTCGATGTCGGCCGGCGAGTGCATCACAACCGCCCAACCCTTTTCGGTTCTCTCAATCCAGATGCGAGCGGCAGAATCGTTGATGTCCTGCCCCTTTTCTTGGAGGTACA
>Ga0105047_10006680_pt1 | contig 19538 bp, 16 predicted proteins | sample MAT04_FD_78384 | JGI IMG/M metagenome (GOLD analysis project Ga0105047, IMG submission 78384) | Freshwater microbial communities from Lake Fryxell liftoff mats and glacier meltwater in Antarctica - MAT-04 (megahit assembly) | ecosystem: Environmental > Aquatic > Freshwater > Ice > Liftoff...
GTCGTCGAGGTCGTCGTCGAGGTCGTCGTCGAGGTCGTCGTCGAGGTCGTCGTCGAGGTCGTCGAATCCGTCCTCGAATTCAGCGTCGAGGTCGTCGTCGCGGTCGGCCGGATCAGCCACGGGCATCGGTCGCAGGGTCGATGCGCAAGCCATGCTCGAGAGCTTCCACTACCTCGGCACCGGGGACGAACTCCACAATTGGCGGCAGGTCGGCCAGAGAGTTGACGCCCAGCTTCTCCAGGAACGAGGCGGTGGTGCCGAACAGAATGGCCTGGCCGGGCCCGCTGTCGCGACCGACCTCGGTGACGTAGCCACGAGCCTGCAGTGTGCGGATGACCCCATCAGGGTCAACACCGCGGATGCTGGCAACCTGTGCACGTGACAGCGGCTGCTTGTACGCAATGATCGCCAATGTCTCCAGCGCAGCACCGCTCATGCGGGCCCGCTGCCCATCCAAAAGGAAGCGCTCGACGTACGGCGACAGGTCAGGGTGGGTCTGGTAGCGGTAGCCGCCGGCCACCTTCGTCAGCTGGAAGCCATGCCCAGCCTCGGCGTAGGCGTCGGCCAGCTCGGCGCACAGCCGGTCGATGACGACGGTCGGCTGCTCCAGCAACTGTGCCAGCAGCTCGGTGGGCACAGGTTCGACGGCGACCATGATGATCGCCTCGATCGCGCGCACGGTCTCGGCGTCGAGTGGGTTGGGCTGGTCGGTCACGATCGGTCGTTCATCCCTCATAGTCGTCGATGGCGAGGTCATCGAGCAGGCCTTCGCCGCCGGTCCAGACCACTTCGATGTCGCCGAAGCGCTCGCTCTGGTCCAGCTCGACGAGCCCCTGTTTGAACAGTTCCAGCAGGGCCAGGAAACGCACGATGACTTCCAGCCGCTCGACCAAACCGCTGGTCAGGCGGCGGAACGACATGCGCCCCACGCGTGGCAACTCGTCGACCAGTTCAGCCAACGCATCAGACACGCTGGCGCGAATGGGCGCCACGTGGAAGAGGTCGATGCGCGGCACCACCCTGGGGGTGACGGCCTTCATGTACGCCCGATGCAGGCGCACCGGGGTGACGCCTTCCATCAGGTCTGGCATCAGCTCGGCGAAACGCTCGTCGGCGCCCACGGCCCGCGAGAACGAGTGGTCAGCGTCGTCGGCCAGCTTGCTGAACACGCTGGCAACGTCCTTGAACGTCTTGCACTCCAGCAGGCGAGCCAGCAGCAGGTCGCGCTCCTCCCACAGCGCCAGCTCGTCGTCGATGTCGATGTCGTCGCGGCCAGGCAGCAGCCGACGAGCCTTCAGTTCGACCAGCGTGGAGGCGATGAGCAGGAACTCGGTGGCCAGGTCGAGGTCGAGGTGCTGCAGCCGCTCGATCTCGTGCAGGTAGGCATCCACGATGTGGCTGAGGTTGACCTCGTAGATGTCCACCTGCTCCTTGAGGATCAGGTGCAACAGCAGGTCGAACGGCCCCTCGTACACAGAGGTAGAGACGTCAACAGCCATGAGGTCAGATCGTACCTGTTGCCCACCGCCGCAACATGCCGCCTTGGTTCACCGGGTCCACCGGTACGGTGCAGGGATTGTCGACAGTTGCGGCGTTGGCGTAGTACTCGTATGTCGCCTGATTTCCTGCGGGCAACATGCGAGATGTTCGCCGCCGGTAGCCGCCGGTCTCGTAGCCGGTGGTCGTTGTCAGCCCGCCTGAGGAAACGGTGACTGGCAGTCCGAACACGGGGTCGAGGCCAGCCGCTGTGTAGGTGGTCGTGGTGGTCGGCGACAGGGTTGCGCCGCCCGAATCGTCGGTGGTGCTGCTGGTCACGAGCCCGTAGCGGGGCTTCAACGCGCTGATGGGAACCGCGACGGTGCCTGCGATTGCTGGCCCGGCCCAGGTCAACGACATGCTGGCATATCCGGTGTACTCGGCGTAGTCCATGCGGATTCGTCGGGTCAGTGCGGAGCCTGGGGGCAGGTAAAAGGAACCCGAGATTGCCGAGCAGCAGCCGGCTGCGACGACCAGCTGGTCGTCGATGTAGACGTTCAAGAGGTCATCGGGGGTGCCGGTGAACGTGAATGTGCCAGTGGTCGAAAACACCATGGAGCCAGTGAGGCGCACCGAAAAGTTGTCGGCAACCTGTGTTCCGGTTGTGGTGGTTGCTTCGACAGGTCCGCTCAACCCCCACGAGTACGAGAGTGCGGCCGATCCGGTGAGGCCGGTTGTCATGTTCGAGGGAGGGCCGCTGAAGTTGTTGGTCGGCCACACGGTGACGGCCAGGCCGCTGAGCCCACCATTGCGAACTGTCGACGAGTGCGGCACAGCTGGTGTCGTGCATGAGCCGTTGGGCATTTTCGTCACCGCGTCGAAGCAGGCTGCGTTGGCGGGGCCGTAGCTGTCAGTCACCCATCCTTCGTCGGAGTAGACGTTGCGCGTGATCTGGTTGCTGGCCTTTGACCACAACAGGCGGTCAGATGTCGAGTTGGTGTCCCACCCGTGTTCCGAGATCACGGTTTGGGTGGAGGTGGCGTCGAGGGCCTGGTACTCGCGTGTGGTACGGGCGGTCGCGTCGAACTAAACCTTGCGGTCCCAGTCGGTCGACGACAGGGGGTCGTCGAGCCCCAGCACCCGAAGTCGGGTCTCGTTGAAGGTGACCCTATGACGCACGATGAGCTCCCCTCCAGGGAGTCGGTCCATGCCCCACACCCAGCGCCCCCGCCGACACGGATCGTAGACCCCCGCGCGAAAGCAACGATCTTCTTCGTTGCGTCGATCCCGCGCCACACGCAGGCAAGAACGGCTGGAGAAGAGGTGGCCGAGCGACCCGCCGACACGGATGGTGCCTCGCTGGCTAAATTGGCAGCCATGCGTACGTCGTCCACCATGCCCGCGATCGCCGCCTTCGCTGCGCTGCTGTGGATTTCGAGCTGCGCTGCGGGCAGCAGCGACTCGACCGCTGCCTCCAACAGCGCCGCCGGTTCGAACACCACCACCAACACCGCAGGGAGCGCACCCGTGACCGGCAACATCGACCCTGGTTTGCAGCCCTACATCGACATCGCGGTCAGCGATCTGGCCCAGCGACTGTCCGCCGACGCCGCGGGCATCACCGTCACTTCCGCCACCCTTGTCGTGTGGCCGGATTCGTCGCTGGGCTGCCCGGCTCCCGGCCAGGAGTACGCACAGGTCACCACCGACGGTGCGCTCATCCTGCTACAGGCAGCAGGAACCGAGTACCCGTACCACGCAGGCGGTTCACGTGAACCGTTCCTCTGCGAAAAGCCAGGAAAGTCGCTGACCGGGACGATCTCCACCGATCTTTGAAAGGGTTCTTCCAACTGATGGAAACTTTGGCTTGTTCCGTCCAACCAGTCCCACTATGTTGCCGCCTGTGGGGGTTTGAGTCTGGGAGGGCCACTCCGTACCACGAAGCATGCCGTTGATGTCCGCTCTCCGAGCGCCGACACGAGAGGAACCATTTCGTGAACAGAGGATTCAGAGCATTGATCGGTGGGGCCACGTTGGCACTCACCGTCGTGGTGCCCATTCAGCCAGTCGGCGCCGATGAGGTGGTCGCCAACGATGCGGGCGGTTCGCAGCCCGTCGTCGAGAGCGAGACCGGTAGCTACATCGTCGTCATGAAGGCCGACCCTTTGGTCGCCAGCATCGCCCCCGACAACCTCGACTCCCCTGCCGCACAGGCGCAAGGCGACGTGCTGGTCGAAACCCACGACGCAGTTCTCAGCGACGCCGGCGTCAGCTCCGACGCCAAGGTGCAGGACTACACCAATGCGGTCAATGGTTTCTCCGCTGTCATCGGCTACGATCAGGCGCTCGAAATCGCGAAGGACCCGAAGGTCGCAGTGGTGCTACCTGACGAGCTTCGCCAGCTCACCAGCACCGACAGCGCCAAAGGCGGCGATGGTGGCCGCACTCAAGACGACCTGGGCAACTTCCTGGGCCTCACCGGTCGCGGTCGCGCATGGGCCAGCGGGCTCACCGGCGAAGGCGTCATCGTCGGCGTCATCGACACCGGCATCTGGCCCGAGCACCCCAGCTTTGCCGACGACGGCACCTACCCGGTGCACGCTGCGCTCGACGACAGCCGCCCGAACTGTGAGTTCGGCAACACGGCAAAGAACCCCGCTGATGCTGCATTCACTTGCAACAACAAGCTGATCGGCGCTCGCCAGATGCTGGACACCTACCGGTCGCTCACGGGCGGCTTCGAGGCCGACGAGTTCGACTCGGCTCGCGACGACGACGGCCACGGCACGCACACCGCCTCCACGGCCGCAGGCGACGCCAACGTGCAGGCCGTCATCTCCGGTCGCAAGATTGCCAAGGTCTCGGGCATTGCGCCACGAGCACAGATCATTGCGTACAAGGCATTGGGCAACAACGGCGGTTACAGCTCCGACCTTGCTGCGGCCATCGACCAGGCCGTGGCTGACGGCGTCGACGTCATCAACTACTCCGTCGGTGGTGGCCCCAACCTGCTCAACGTCGACGCAATCGCGTACCTGTTCGCAGCCGACGCCGGCGTGTTCGTCGCCGTCTCGGCCGGCAACAGCGGCCCCGGCCCGGAAACCATCGGCGGCCCGTCCGACGCACCGTGGGTCACCGCAGTCGGTGCCAACACTCAGCGCCGCCTCTTCCAAGGAACCATCCGCCTCGACAACGGACGCAGCTTCAAGGGCGCCTCGATCACCCGCGGCACCAGTGAACTGACCCTCGTCGATGCGGCAACCGCCGGTACCAGCGATCTCTGCCTGGCCAACACACTTGACCCGGCCAAGGTGCAGGGCAAGATCGTGCTGTGCCGCCGCGGTGGTAACGGGCGAGTGGCGAAGAGCCAGGAAGTGCTCCGTGCCGGCGGCAAGGGCATGATCCTCTACAACACGAGCGATACCGACAACCTGTTCTCCGACAACTTCTTCGTGCCGACCGTGCACGTCGACAACAGCGTCGGCGTCAAGATCAAGCAGTACATCGCCACCGCCCGCCGCCCGCGTGCCGAGCTCGATGACACCGCGGAGATCTCGAAGATCAACTACGCACCGTCGATGACGATCTTCTCGTCCCGTGGGCCCAACCCGACCTCGGCCGACATCATCAAGCCCGACATCACGGCTCCCGGTCTGCAGATCCTGGCCGGGGCTTCGCCCATCGTCGGAGCCGACGAAGTGCAGGGTGAACTGTTCCAGGCCATCGCCGGCACATCGATGTCCAGCCCGGTCGTGGCCGGTATGTACGCATTGCTCAAGCAGGCTCACCCCGACTGGACGCCGGCAATGGCGAAGTCGGCATTGATGGTCACGGCCAACACGCGGGTGACGGACAATGACCGGGTCACTCAGGCCGGCCCGTTCGCGATGGGGTCAGGGCAGGTGAACCCCGGCGTCGTCGGCGCAGCAGGCTCGATGTTCAACCCCGGCCTTGTCTACGACGCAGGTTTCTACGACTACCTCGGCTTCCTCTGCGAAGCCGCACCGGGCATCTTCGGCAACCCAGCCGGCACCTGCGCGAATCTCGCAGCGAGCGGCATCCCCACCACTGCGCAGAACCTCAATTACCCGTCGATCGCAGTGCAGGACATCGCCGGCGTCGAGACCATCACCCGCACCGTCACCAGCGTTGCGGCCAAAACCGTCACCTTCCGAGCGGCCGTCAACGCGCCGCCCGGCTACACCGCGGTGGTGTCGCCCGCCACGCTGACGCTCGCCCCCGGGGACAGCGCCAGCTACACGGTTACCTTCACCAACGTGTCGGCAACCACCGGCGAATGGCGTTTCGGCGACCTCACCTGGAAGGGCCACGGCTATCAAGTTCGTAGCCCGATCGCCGTCAAGGGCGTGCAGTTGGCAGCGCCACCGGAGGTCTCAGGCATTGGCGCCGACGGGTCAGTGGCCTTCGACGTCAAGTTCGGCTACACCGGCGCCTACACCGCCGCTGCACACGGGCTCGTCGCGGCGACAGCGAACAACGGACTCGTCTTCCAAGACCCCGACCAGGCCCCGTTCACGGCGGATGACGGCCAGGGTTTGATAGCGATCCCCTTCACCGTCACCGACACCGCGGTCGCTCGCTGGGCGCTGTCCATCCCGCTGACCGACGACGACCTCGACATATACCTGTTGAACTCGGCGGGCGATCTCGTGGCCCAGAGCACCAATGGCGGCACCGATGAGTCGATCGAGCTGCAACTCCCTGCCAACGGCACCTACACGCTGTATGTCCATGGCTGGGCGGTCTCCAACCTCGCGGGGCTTGCGTTCTCCGTGCAGAGCTGGATGGTGCCGTTGGCAACAGGTGGCAGCCTGTCCGTCACCGCTCCCGCTGCAGCAGTGTCGGGGCAGACAGCATCTGTCACGGCATCATGGGCCGGGCTCACACCCGGCAGCTACCTCGGGGCCGTCTCGCACAGCGATGCGAGCGGCATCCTCGGTCTGACATTGGTCGCCGTCGAGGTCTCGTAACAGACGCGCGAGTTCGTGTGCCGACCGAAACCACTTCGGTCGGCACACGACACAGCGGTAGTCTCCACGCCGTGACACGCGTGCTTTCCTGCATCCAGCCCACGGGCGACGTACATCTCGGTAACTACCTGGGTGCGCTGCGCAACTGGGTGTCGGGTCAGCACGAATCCGATGCGTTCCACGGCATTGTCGACCTCCACGCACTCATCGCCACCGAAGCCCCCGACACGCTGGGCGCGGCCACATTGCAGCTGGCGGCGATGCTCTTCGCCGTCGGACTCGACCCCGAGGTGGCCACGGTGTTCGTGCAAAGCCATGTCACAGAGCACAGCCAGTTGGGCTGGATGATGGAATGCACCGTCAGCTTCGGCGAACTCAGCCGGATGACCCAGTTCAAGGAGAAGTCGGAGAAGCGCGACTTCATCTCCGCCGGCCTGTTCACCTACCCCGCGCTGCAGGCCGCCGACATCTTGCTCTACGACACCGACGAGGTACCGGTCGGCGACGATCAGCGCCAGCACATCGAGATCACCCGCGACATCGCCATTCGCTTCAATCATCGCTTCGGTGAGACGTTCGTGCTTCCCAAAGCAGTCACGCCAAAGGCCGGAGCGCGAGTGATGGACCTGCAGGACCCCACCTCGAAGATGAGTAAGTCGTCCACCACCGACAGCGGGCTGGTCTACCTGCTCGACGAACCAGCTGCGGTTCTGAAGAAGTTCAAGCGAGCCGTCACCGACAGCGAGAACGAAGTGCGCTTCGATCGGGCCGAGAAGCCAGGCATCAGCAACCTGCTCGAGATTCTGGCCGCGTGCACCGGCGAGACCCCCGACGCGCTGGCCAGTGGGTACACCCAGTACGGAACACTGAAGACTGCCGCCGGCGAAGCCGTCATCGAACTGCTCGCCCCGATCCAGTCTCGCTATCACGAGCTGATGGCCGACAGCGGCGAACTGCAGTCGTTGCTGCGTAAAGGCGCGGGCAAAGCCCGCGAGGTTGCCTCGGTCACGCTGGCGCGGGCCCAGGCCTCCGTCGGCATGCTCCCCAGCTGACCCGTCCCCAAGTCGCCACGCCGCCCCTAAATCTCAGCGCCCCGGCACCACCCGCCAGCCATCGTCACCACCTTCAACCCGTCGCGTGTCCCAAGACCACTCTTGGAGGTCACAGCCGCGACAAGTTGGCGAAAGCACTGCCAAGCCCGGCATTCGACTCCACCAACCCGTCGCGTGTCCCAAGACCATTCTTGGAGGTCACAGCCGCAACAGGTTGGCGAAAGCACTGCCAAGCCCGGCATTCGACTCCACCAACCCGTCGCGTGTCCCAAGACCATTCTTGGAGGTCACAGCCGCGACAGGTTGGCGAAAGCGAGCTAGATGCCGTCGGCTCGGCGTAGTTCGGCTGCGCGGGCGCCGACGCCTTGCACGAGCTCGATGGTGACCGACGGCGAGCCTGCCGCGACCAGCATTTCGGCACCCAGCCGCTCGTGGTCGTGATACTCGCGGTACCGATCAGTACGCGGCCCCACCAACGTCGCGAGCACACGGCTGAACGTGCCCAGCCCGCTCGCCAACTTGCCGACGTCGTGCAGCAGCGATCCTGCCACTTCAGCCCGTTCCGCACTCGTTGCGAACTCGACGAACCGTCCTGCCACCAGAATCGAGTGCCGCCGGTCCTGTACGGACATCCGTTGCCACAGCTCGGCCTCGGCAGGCAGCAACTGGCTCAGCGCCCAGGCCGTGTCGTTAGCCGGCGGCGGCCGGCGCGACAAGGAGGTGAGAAAGCGCCGCGCCAGGTGCACCACCGACGTCATCGCTGCTCAGCTCGCGGATGCGCCTGGCGGTACACCTGCCACAGGCGTTCCTGACTGACCTTCGTGTACACCTGCGTCGTCGAGATCGAGGCGTGGCCCAACATCTCCTGCACGACACGAAGGTCGGCCCCATGGTCCAGCAGATGGGTGGCGCACGAATGCCTCAGCACGTGCGGCGAGAGCTTGTCGGCCAACCCAACTTGCTCGCCGTACTTTTTCACGATCGCCCACGCCGCCTGCCGCGACAGGCGCGACCCGCGAGTGTTCAGGAACACCGCCTCCTGGTCGCTGCGCCGCGCCCAACGGGTGGGCTCGAGGTGCTCGCGGCCAGACATCAGCCACTCGTCCATCGAGGCCGCCGCAGCACGGCCGAAAGGAACGATCCGCTCCTTGGCGCCCTTCCCGAACAGCCGCACCAGCCGATTGTCGCGATCGAGGTCCCCCAGTGACAGGTCGCACGCCTCGCTGATGCGAGCGCCCGTTGCGTACAGGAACTCCAAAAGGGCACGGTCTCTCGACGAAGCCGGATCGGTGGCCACCACAGAAGCCAGCAACGCTTCGACCTCCGCCTCACTCAGCGGGCGAGGAATACCGGCGGGCACCCGAACACCCTCGACGTCCGCCGAAGGATTGTCGAGCCGCACGCCCTCCTCGGCCATGAACCGATGCAACATGCGAATTGCCGCCAGTTGTCGAGCAACGCTCGACGGTGCCGAGCCTGCAGCGCGCCGAGCCTGCACGAACTGGTCCAGCTGCGAGCGATCAACGGTCAACAACGTTGCGTGTTGCACTCCAAGCCATTCGCAGTACCCGGCCAGGTCGCGCCGATAGGCGGCCAGCGTGTTGCGTGACCGGCCACGCTCGCTGGCCATCCATGAGAGAAACTCCTCCACCTCGATGGGGAGGAGCGCAATCACCCTTGCCCGCGAGTCCGAAGTCGCCGCTCCACCAGCAGCAGACCGATGACGGTCTTCGCATCGTGGATCTCACCGTGCACCACCATCTCGACCGCCTCTGCGAGCGGAAGCTCGAGCACCTCCATGTGGGCCTCCTCTGGGCCGTGCGTTTCGCGCGGCACCTCGATGAGATCCGTGGCGAGATAGAGCGTGAGGACCGAGTCGGTCATCCCCGCCGACGGATACATGTCGATCAGGTGCTCCAGGTTGCCTGGTTGCAGCCCGACCTCTTCGACCAACTCGCGCGCCGCAGTCACTGCGGTCGCCTCACCCGGAATGTCGCGCATCCCCGCGGGCACCTCGAGGACATAGTCGTCGAACGGTGGCCGATATTGGCTCACCAGCACGACACGCGCGACACCGTCATCGCCGATGCGCAATGGCACGGCTGCAACCGCACCCGGAGAGCGAACGATGTCGCGCTGGAACGAGTCGCCATCGGGCGATTCGAAGTCCGCAACCGCAACGTGCCAGATGTACCCCTGGTGCACGAGCCGGTCGCCGAGATGGCGAAAGCCTGCCATCGGCTCAGGCCACCGACTGATCGTCGATCACTCGCAGCGAGGGGGCGCCGACCGCGTGGCGAGCCAATGCGTGCGCGACCAACTCGCGAAACAGCGGATGCGGGCGGTCGGGTCTGCTCTTGAATTCAGGGTGCGCTTGCGTTGCAACCCAGAACGGATGGTCCGACATCTCGATGAACTCGACCAGCCGACGGTCGGGCGACAAGCCGGTGCATCTCAGACCGGCAGCCTCCAGGCGCGGCTTCCACTGCGCGTTCAGCTCGTAGCGATGACGGTGGCGTTCGCTGACGACGGGCTCGCCGTAGGCCCTGTGGACGCGACTGTCAGGCTCGAGGATGGCGTAGTAGGCGCCCAGGCGCTGCGTGCCGCCCTTGTCGCTGACGTCGCGCTGGTCGTGCATCAGATCGATGATCGGGAAGGCGGTGTCGGGGTTCATCTCCGTACTGTTCGCATCGGTGAGCCCCATCACATTGCGGGCGTAGTCGATGGTCATCGCCTGGAGGCCCAGGCACAGCCCGAGGCACGGAATGTCGTGCTCGCGGGCGTAGCCGGCAGCAGCGATCTTGCCCTCGAATCCGCGATCACCGAAGCCACCGGGAATGACAATGCCGTCGAGATCCGCGAGGCGGCCGGCAACGAGGAGACCTTCGACTTCCTCGGCCTGGATCCAATCGATCTCAACGTTCGCTCCGTGGTGGAAGCCCGCGTGTTTCAGGCTCTCGACCACCGACAGGTAGGCGTCGTGATAGTCGACGTACTTGCCGATCAAACCGATCTTCACCGGCTTGGTGGCCGCCTCCACCCTGGCAACCATGTCGTGCCAGGGAGTGAGGTCGATCGGCGCGTCGAGCCGCAACCGTTCGAGGACGACAGTGTCCAATCCCTCGTCGTGCAGAATCAGCGGCAACTCATAGATGTTGCGGGCATCGGCCGCATTGACGACGGCCCGATCGTCCACGTTGCACAGGTTGGAGATCTTGTGCTTGAGGTTGTCGCTGAGTGGCGCCTCACTGCGACACACGATGATGTCGGGCTGGATGCCCCGACTGCGCAACTCGGTGACCGAGTGCTGCGTTGGCTTGGTCTTCTGTTCGCCTGACGGGCCGATGAACGGCACCAGCGTGACGTGGATGTAGCAGATGTTGTCGCGACCGACATCGGTACGGAACTGGCGCAAGGCTTCCAGGAACGGAAGAATCTCGATGTCGCCGACGGTGCCACCGACCTCGGTGATCACCACATCGACGTCGTCGGTGGCCAAACGTGTGATGCGCTTCTTGATCTCATCTGTAATGTGCGGGATGACCTGCACGGTCTTGCCCAAATAGTCGCCACGGCGCTCGGCGGCCAGCACCGCCTGGTAGATGCTGCCAGTGGTCGCATTCGAGTTGCGCGTCAGCGACTCGTCGATGAAACGCTCATAGTGACCCAGATCGAGGTCGGTTTCCCCACCGTCGTCGGTCACGAAAACCTCACCGTGCTCGAACGGGTTCATGGTTCCCGGATCAACGTTGATGTACGGATCCAGTTTCTGCATGGTGACCCGCAGGCCACGCATTTTGAGCAGACGACCCAGCGATGAAGCGGTGAGACCCTTACCGAGGGAGCTGGCAACGCCTCCGGTCACGAAAATGTGCTTCGGCATTGCTGACGACCTCCGTCTCAGTGAACTGACAACGGGAGAGCAGCGTACCGCGTCCGAGGCGACACGCGCGGATGCTGGCTCAGACTCCCACAACTATTCGAGCTGCGGCGTCCACTCCGTTGTCGGCACCGGGCGCCAATGCGGGCAGCAACAGCACTCGCAGTCCAGCTGCCACCGCTCCTGAATCGGCTCGGGCGTCGTCGCCCACCATCAGACAATCGGTCGCCGGCACACCCAGTTCGGCGCACGCGGCGTCGAACATCGCGGTCGCAGGCTTCACGGCGCCGATCTCGTACGACAGCACGTAGGCGCTCACCAACTGATCGAGGTGGTGCGCCACGAACACGGAGCGCACGTCCCACCCAGTATTGGAGACGATGGCGATCGGCGCACCCGAAGCGTGGATACGCCCCAGCGTTGCGGCAGTAGTCGCATACGGACGCCACTGCATCGGATCGTGCATTGCCTCGTAGATCGCAGCTCCAAGCCCGGGCACCTCGTCGTCAGCCAGCCCGTACAGCACATGCCACCGCGAATACCAGACATCGGAGTCGAGGTCTCGAGGGTGACGCAGTTCCTCGGCTGTGTGCGCTGCGGACTCCACCCGCCGGGCAAAGGCAGCCGCCCAGCGATCAGTGCGCGGCTCACCCAGCTCGGCGCACGCGACCTCGATCGTCTCGGCGAGCGAGGCGTGAGCAAACAGCGTGTTACCGAAGTCGAAGAGCACCCCTCGGACATCAGGCATTCCCGAAGAGTATGCGCGTCGGCCGGTGGCGACAGACCCTGCGGGTTAGCCTCGTCGCCCGTGACGCGCATTGGGCAACGAATCATCGAGCGGCCCTATGCGTGGGTCGTGTCGCTAGCCATCGTGCTGCGGCTGCCGACACTCGTGACGCGATTGTTCGACGCCGACGAAGCAGCAATCGGCGTGCAAGGACTGGTCGTACGTTCCGGCGGCACTCTCTATCGCGACATCTTCGACCGCAAGCCTCCCCTGCCTCCGCTTGCTTATGCAGCGTCATTCTCCTTGACCGACAGCACCGATGTACGCCCCACGCGCGTCCTGGTCACCATTCTTCTGGCGCTCGGCGGTCTGCTGATGGCGCACGAGGCCAAACGTCGGTGGGGCACCAACGCCCATGCCGCATGGGCTGGCACTCTTTTCGTCGCGGGTGCGATGGCGTTCTTCCCCGCCGACGCGGGCGCCGCCAACTTCGCCCACTTCGCGCTGCTCCCCGGCGCCGCGGCGCTGCTGTGGAGCCGGCGTCCGCAATGGTTCTGGGGTCTCGCCGCTGGCATCGCCTTCGGTCTTGCGCTCCTCACCCGCCAAAGTTGGGTACTGGCACTCCCCGCAGCACTCTTCGGCGCTTGGCACGCCGGCCACTGGCGCAACCTGGGGCTGCTCGCCGTCGGCACTACAGCCACCGTCGCCACCGTCGCCCTCTATGCACCGTTCGGCGCCTACTGGGAGTGGAACTTCACCAACAGCCCTGGGTTCGTGCTGGCCGCCGCTGGCGTCGGAATCTCGCTCTTACGGGGTTTGGCTTCCAGCGCTGCGTTCATCGGTTTCCACATCACCATGGCGGTGTGCCTATGGATCACATTGCGCACGCGCAACCCGCTGAAGGCGGCTGGTCGCGACGATCGCGACCTGTGGCTGTGGCTGCTGTCCGGCCTCGCCGCTGTCGCTGCCGGTTTCCGCTTCTTCGGCCACTATTGGCTGCAGGTGCTCCCGCCGCTGGTCGTTCTTGCGACGCCCGTCGCCGTATCGTTCACCGGTAGGGCCCGTCGGCTGGCGGTCGTTGGGGTGGCGGTTCCGACAGCTGTCGCCTTTGCGCTGCTCTTCGTCCCCGGCTCGTTTCACCATCGCCCCGACCCGGCTGACCTGGCTGCGTACGTGCACGACCACACAGCTGCTGACCAGAGCGTCTTCATCTGGGGTTCGTTTCCTGAAGTACTCGTGAAGGCCGAACGCCTTCCAGCCGGCGCTCTTGTGCACACCGACTTCGTGACAGGAAGGTCAGGTGGCCGCGAAGACCCAGCGGAAACCCTTGCGCTCGCCACACCAGGCGCGCTGCAGATCATGATGGACGACCTGCGCGCTCGTCCCCCCGCACTCGTACTGGACACCTCCACGACCACCGACCTCGGCTACGCCAACTATCCGCTGACGCTCTTCCCGGAAGTTGCCGCGTTCGTGCGTGACAACTATGAGCAGGTCGCCGACGTCGGCGGTGTCACGGTCTGGCAACTCGTGACCGACATCTGAGGCGGCAGCCTCTAGAATCGCCGGGATGGAGACGTGCGCCGACCGTGATGCTGACGCGCCGCCGCACGCCGCGCCGCACCCACGACGACACCTCCACGCGAAACCCGCCAAGCACGCATGGCTTCGCGAAGTCGGCATCGTCCTAGGCTTCTACTACGTCTACCAGACCATTCGCAGCCTGGCCAACGTCGCCGGTGTGAAGAACCGAGCCCACAGCAACGCCAACTTCTTGGTCTCGGCGGAGAAGACCATCTTCATCTACCACGAGCAAGCGATTCAACAGGCGTTCCTTGGGGCCACGTGGTTCATCAAGGCACTGAACGTCTATTACGGCACGCTGCACTTCATCATCACGGCGGGTTTGTTGATCTGGCTCTACGTCAAGCGCCACGACGCCTACCGCCGGTTGCGCAATCTGTTGGGGGCCACCACGTTCCTCGCACTGGTCGGGTACTGGGCGTTCCCGCTCGCGCCCCCGCGCCTGTACCTCCAGTGCGGCGGCGAGATACCCGCAATCGGCCCTGGCGGGGGTTTGGAGAAGCCCAATTGCTTCGTCGACACACTCGACAAGATCGGCGGGCTCTGGAACTACCAGAGCAGCGCTGCCAAGGCCATTGCCAATGCCTATGCGGCCATGCCCAGCCTGCACTTCGGGTGGGCACTGTGGTGCGCAATCGTCATCTGGCAAGAGGTCGGCGGCCGTCGCGGTCGCGTGTTGGCCGTTCTGTACCCGGCGCTCACCCTCCTGGCCATCGTTGTCACCGCCAACCACTTCTTCCTCGACGCCGTGGGCGGCGTACTCATCCTGCTCGGCGGCCTTCAGGTCGTGAAGTCGCTCGAACGGCGCCGTTCAGCCAAGTTGTCGGCGGCGTCCGCTCAGCAGCTCGCGACTGCGGAATAGCCCCATCGCGGCGGCGAACACGGCCACGCCGACTGTGCCGCCCAGCAAGAATGCAACCAGCGCCTGGCGGCGTGTTGGGTCGAAGCTACTGACCAGCCACACCATGACGGCAACCGATGCCGCCGCTGACAACAGTGACTCGGTTGCGAGGCGAGCGACACGATGGGTTGCCATCGCCCCGGTCAGACGGTTCACCCGAATCGTGAGCAGCACAGCCGTAACGGTCTGCGCCGCTCCATAACCGATGGCGAGAGCAGTCGCCCTCGAGGTCGGTTCCATCCACGCCGAGGCCAGCACCATCGTCACCACACCGACGATTGCTCCGGCAACCATCAAGATTGATGCTCTGCGCACATCGCCGAGGGCGAACAGCACCCTGGTCATGATGAATGCGAGACCGTAGCCGACGAGGCCTGGGCCAAACGCTGCCAATGTGAGGGCGATGGGCGCCAACCCTTGGCTTGCTGTCTGGCCCACGCCTGCCACCAGCCGGGTGAGCGGCCAGGCGAGCGCAACCATCCCGGCTCCCGCCAGCACCAGCAGTGGCACCGTTATGCGCATCGCATTGTCAATCGCAGCGCGAACCTCAGCGAGCCGCCCCGCCTGCCAACCATCGGCCACCCGCGGTCCGAGCGTGGTGGCAATCGTCAGCGCAATCAGAGCATGCGGCAGCACGTAGAAGGCAAACGCGTAGACGAAGACCGCCACGCCGCCCGGCGCTCCGTTGCCAAGCGCGAACGCCGCCGCGGTGGGCACGAGGGTGCCAACTATCGACAGCGTCGCCCAGCCAAACGAGCGGCGCATCGACTGCACGGCCGGGTGTTCGGGCCGCCAGCGAGGCACCCATTGCACACCGACACGGCGCAGCGCAATCGCCGGCGTCAGGCTGGCAGCCACCACACCCAGTGTCGTGCCACCAGCGATGAGGACGAACTGCCAGACGGTCAGGTCGAGGTCGGCCACCTCGCCCTCGAGCGTTGCACGAAACGCGATACACGCCACGATGACGATCACGTTGTTGACCGCGGGGGCCAACGCCGCCGCCACGAAACGACCCTTCGCGTTCAGGGCGGCACTGGTGACAGTCGCCACGCCGTAACACACCAGCTGTGGAACGAACACGAGCACCATCGGAACCATCAAGTTCTGCTTGCGATCGGCGAGCGACGCGGACGGTTCCGCCAGCAGCAACAAGCGTGCGAGGAGCGGCGCGAGGGCTGCCCCGGCGACCGCAACCATCGACAGCCCGACCACGATGACGGCGGCCGTTGCCTGCGTAGCATCGCTCAGCGCGGCATTGCCGCCCTCGCGTCGAGCCGCCACGAACGACGGAACGAGCACCGCCTGCAGCACTCCTCCAGCGACCAACTCGAACAACAGGTTTGGAATCATGTTGGCTGTTTGATACACGTCGCCCAACACGCCGACGCCCAACACAGCAGCGGTCGCAACAACTCGACCGAAGCCCGTCGCGCGTGACAGCAGGGTGCACCACGTGACCAGGATCGTGTCTCGTCGAATTCCGGAACTCACCCCCCGGTCGAGTGCCTCGTATGTCATCGGATGCGTCGAGTCAACATCGTCGGTGCGCCGCTGCGCCGCATGACACCCGTTGCCTCATTTCGATCGGCGCCTGACACGGTCCCCCAACAGGTCTGCGGCATGTCGACGGGCGGAGTCGGCAGCTTCGTCGCCGGAGAGCATGCGCGCCACCTCGTCGATGCGATCCTGGCCCTCGACTCGGGTCGCCGTGGTCAGGGTCTGGGCAGCCTCCACGCGTTTGCTGACCACGACGTGCGTGGTGGCAAGTGCCGCTACTTGCGCAAGGTGCGTGACGACGAGCACTTGATGCCGTTCCCCAAGGGCGGCCAGGTTCCGACCGACAGCCACGGCTGCTGACCCACCGATTCCCGCGTCCACCTCATCGAAGACCAGCGTGTCGGGTGCCTCTGTCAGCACAAGACGCAGCGCCAGCATCGTCCGGGCCAGTTCACCGCCGCTGGCAACTCGGGCCAGCGGCAATAGCGGCGACCCTGGGTTCGCTGACAGCAGGAACGACACCTCGTCGCCTGGATCATGGTCGCCGACGGTGACCGTGACAGCCGCATGCGGCATGGCCAACTGGCGCAGATGCTCCTGCACTTCCTCGCCCAGTGCCTGCGCACCGCTGCGCCGTGTGGCAGCGACGCCGGCCGCCGCGGCGCGTTCGTCGCGCTCTGCAGCCAGTCGCTCGCTCTCCAACGAGGCAACGCGACCCTCGTAGCCTTCCAGCTCGGCAAGCCGCGCCTCGACTTCCTCGTGAAATGCGATCACCTCCGCCAACGTGTCGCCGTACTTGCGGCGCAGATCGCGCAGCAGCTGCATTCGTTCACGCACGGCCGCCAGACGTTGCGGGTCTTCTTCAATGCCGTCGGCCCGCGAGCGAATGTCTGCTGCGACGTCGGTGATCTCGACGCTCAAGCCGCGGAGTCGAACCTCCAGCTCGGCGAACGGCGCCTTGCCTGCGATTGCCCGCAGTGCCGCCCCGATGGAATCGCCTGAACCAGCATCGTCGGTCAGCGCAGCAACGGCCAGTCCCGCGAGCTCGCGATAGTCGACAGCACCCGCAAGCTCGTCGTGCTCGATCTCCAGCACGGCGCCCTCGGCGTCGCCGACAATCGCAGCGGCACGAAGCTCGGCGGCCTGATAGCGGAGCAGATCGAGCTCTCGTGCTCGTGACTTGCTGTCGCCGCCCAGCGCAGCAAGCGATGCATCCAGCTCGGTGAGACTCGCCCGCGCCGCCCTGAGCGGCACAAGGTCGGTGTGGCAGTAGCGGTCGAGCGCGTCGCGCTGCTCACTGGCCGACAACAGGCTCTGGTGCGAGTGCTGCCCATGAAGATCAACGACGCGCTCACCCAGCTCCGTCAAGTTGCCGACCGTGGCGAGCCGACCGTTGATGTACGCCCGCGACCGACCATCGGCGGGAATCACACGGGCGACCACGTATTCGTCATCACCGATGACGAATCGTCCTTCAACCCTCGCCTCGGCAGCACCTGGCCGCACCATCATCGCGTCGGCGCGACCGCCTACGAGAAGGCTGATCGCCTCGACGAGCATCGTCTTGCCCGCGCCAGTTTCACCCGTCAGCGCAGTCAGTCCAGCGCCGAGTACGAGGTCGAGCTCCTCGATCACACCCAGCGATTCAATGTGGAGTTCGTGCAGCATCTACCGGTCCGTCAACCCGAACTTTGCCTTCAAGATCTGATGGAAGCGACGGTCGCCGAAGCGAACGAAGCGAGCTACCTGCTCCGACGGAGCAACCGAAACCCTATCCCCCTCGGCCAGCGTCGCTACCGGCTGACCATCGATCGACAACGTGGCCGAACGATGCCCGATCACCTCGACTTCAACCAGTTCCGAAGGATCGAGCACCAGCGAACGATCGAACAGCATGTGTGGCGAGACCGGGGTCAGCAGCACAGCGTGCAGCCGTGGCGAGAGCACAGGACCGCGAGCCGAGAGCGAGTAGGCGGTGGAACCGGTGGGCGTTGCCAGAATTAGCCCGTCGGCGGCGTAGGAGGTGAATGCCGCTCCGTCAATCCACACCTGCAGGCGGATGGTGTGGCCTGCCTCTTGTTTCTCCACCACGCCCTCGTTCAGCGCAGTCCAGGTCTGGGTGGCGGCCGAGCCGACCCGATGCAACGAGACAGCTAGCAGCATGCGCTCGTCAATGTTCCACTCGCCGTCACTGGGGCCGGCGAACCAGCGCTCGAGTGCGTGATGCATTGCGTCGGGTTCGACCTCGGTGAGGTACCCCAGTAGCCCCACGTTGACGCCGATGATCGGAACATTGGCCACACCGACCAACTTGACGGTGCGCAGCATGGTGCCGTCGCCGCCAAGGCTGATGGCGAGATCGGCCTGCGCCGGCGGACGGTCGGACTGCAGTTCGTGAAGTCCCAACGGAACCGCGTCGTCGGCCGACATCCACACATCGTGACCATGCTCACGTAGCCACTCAGCCGCTACTCGCGCAAGTACCCCTGCCTCGAGGCGATCGTGATGGCCGACGAGTAGCACTGCGCTCACGCGAGAGATCCTGACTGGTTGGTAGTGGCATGTACAAGGAATTCCCGATTGCCGTCGCCACCGTAGATCGGCGAATCGATCCAGCCGTGTACCGCACAGCCGCTGTCGATCAACGCCGTGTTCACTTCGTCACGAACACGATCATGAATTGCTGGATCAGTGATCACGCCGTGCCCCCTGGAGACCTCGACTTTTCCAGCCTCGAACTGCGGTTTCACCAACAACACCAGGTCGCCACCCGGAACGCACACGCCGGTCAGCGAAGCCAGAACCCGCCTCACCGAAATGAACGAGAGGTCTGCGGTGACCATTTGCACTGCGCCGCCGATTGCCGCGGTAGTGGCCTCACGAATGTGAAACCGCTCGAGCACGGTGACTCGCGTGTCGTCGCGGATGCGAGGGTGCAACTGCCCATGGCCGACGTCGAGCGCGACGACATGGCCAGCCCCGCGCTGCAAGAGACAGTCTGTGAACCCACCGGTGCTCGCGCCCGCATCCAGGACTCGAAGCGCAGTGACGTCCAGGGAGAACGCGTCAAGGGCCGCGTCCAGTTTCTCACCACCGCGACTGACGAATCTGGCGGGCGGTCCTGAAATCACCAACGCGTCGCCAGCGTGGACCTGCCGTGAAGCCTTGTCGGCGATCGCGCCGTTGACGAGCACCCGACCGGCGAGAATGGCTCGGCCCGCGTCGGTACGACTTTCAACCAATTGCCGACGAACCAGTTCTGCGTCGAGACGCTGACGCCTCGCCACGATCAGGCCTTCTTGACGGCAGCCTTCTTCACGGGTGCAGCCTTCTTCACCGGCGCAGCCTTCTTCACCGGCGCAGCCTTCTTCACCGGCGCAGCCTTCTTCACCGGCGCAGCCTTCTTCACCGGCGCAGCCTTCTTCAC
>Ga0105047_10006682_pt1 | contig 19530 bp, 11 predicted proteins | sample MAT04_FD_78384 | JGI IMG/M metagenome (GOLD analysis project Ga0105047, IMG submission 78384) | Freshwater microbial communities from Lake Fryxell liftoff mats and glacier meltwater in Antarctica - MAT-04 (megahit assembly) | ecosystem: Environmental > Aquatic > Freshwater > Ice > Liftoff...
CCCGCAGACACACACAGTCGAGATTGTGCGCCGAAACGAGGATTTGTCAAGATTTATCGTGAAGGCTGACACCAAGTTGCCGGATCGAGCTTGATTATCACAGCCCTTAGGGTCTAGCTGAAGCGACGCGGTGGTAAGCTAGGGAAGGCCACTTTGCGGCAGTCCACCCGATCCGAGGGCCGCTGTGGAAGCAGAGGCGGACAACCGACAGGTTTGGCGGGCTCGAGACGGTCACGACGCGCGCGACGGGGCGGGAGTCGGGGCGGGTTGATTGCACGGGGCGACGGGGGGATACTGGCGTAGTTGGCGGGCACGGCGTGCCTGCCGCGGCGGGCTGAGATCCCAGGATGGGACCGTCAGGGCTTTGGCCTTGGCGGGCAAAGCAGGAGGCGATTGCGCATGCGTCTGTCAAAGCTGACGGTGACGGGCTTTAAGTCGTTCGCAGACAAGACCGAGTTCACGTTTGACCAGCCGATCACGGGGATCGTCGGTCCGAACGGGTGCGGCAAGAGCAACGTTGTTGACGCCGTCAAGTGGGTGCTTGGCGAGCGGAGCAGCAAGGCGCTGCGCGGTACGGAGATGCTGGACGTGATCTTCGCGGGCAGCCAGGGGCGCAAGCCCCTGGGGATGGCCAGCGTGGTGTTGAGCTTTGAGAATCCGGTGGTGCGTGGCGCGGCCGGTTGGGCGGGCGCGACCGACGCCGCTGCGCTGTTGGGTGAGCGGGCGCTGGAGGCGCGCCCCCAGAGTAACGCGCACGCGGCCACGGGTGCGGCGATGAGCGCGACTGGGCTTGATGAAACAGTGCTGGACGTCTCGGAGAGGGGGCGCCGGAGTTTGCCGATTGATGCGGACGTGGTTGACGTTGAGCGTCGGTTGTACCGCGACGGGGCGAGTGAGTATTTGATCAACGGCAAGCGCGCGCGGCTCAAGGACATCCGCGAGCTGTTCATGGACACGGGGGTGGGGGCCGACGCGTACTCGATCATCGAGCAGGGCAAGGTTGATGCGATGCTGATGGCGAGCCCGATGGAGCGGCGGACGGTGTTTGAGGAGGCCGCGGGCGTGGCGAAGTATCGCCAGCGGCGTCTGGAGGCGGAGCGGAAGCTGGAGCGGACGGCGGCGAACTTGGCGGTGGCGCGCGAGCAGCTTGAGGGAACGGAGCGTCGGCTGCGGATCGTGAAGGGTCAGGCCGCCAAGGCGCGTCAGCACCGGGCGCTGAGCGAGCGTTTGACGGCGCTACGGATGACGCTGGCGGTGCAGCAGTTTGATGGGCTGCACGCGCGCCTGGTGGGGCTGACGAGCCAGCTCACGCAGCTTGACGCGACGCGCAACGCGGCGATCGCCGAGCTGGGCGAGCTGGAGCATCACAAGCAGGAGGCCGAGCTGGTCAGGCACGAGCTGGGCGAGGCGCTACGCGGGGCGGAGGCGACCCTGGCGGCGGTGACGCTGGCGGTGCAGTCTGCCCAGCAGCGTGCAGCGGGGGCGCGGTCGGCGGCGGAGCAGGTCGGCCAGCAGCTTACGCAAGATGGTGCGCGGCTTGCGGAAGTCGAGCAGCGCGTGGTGCTGCTGGAGGCGGGCGAGGCCGAGCTTGGCGAGCAGCTTGCGGCCGTGGCGGAGCGGCAAGGTGACGGTGAGCGAGCGCTGGCACAAGTCAGTGCGCAGCGTGCCGCGGCCCTTGAGGCGCTGGCGGGGCATCGGCAGCGGCTCGGCGAGCAGCGCGGGCGTGCGGCGGCGATTGATCGGCAGCGGGCCGGGTTGCTGGCGTCAGTTGAGCAGGACGGGCGGCGGCTTGCGCAGTTGCGTGAGCAGGTGGCGCGGTGCGAGACAAAGCTGGCGGCGGGCGCGGGTGAGGCAGCGCGGGTTGGCGCGGCGCGTGAGCAGCTTGGTGCGACGGCCGAGGCGCGCCGGGCGCGCGTGGGCGAGCTTGAGCGGTCTGACGCAGAGCTTGAAGGTCGGGCCCAGCGGCTGGCGGGTGATCGGCGTGCGCTGGCGGGCGGGCTCGCGCAAGACCAGCAGGCGTGCGCGCGGCTGGAGAGCCGGTGTGCGACGCTCGAGGAGATGCTCACCAAGCGCGTCGGGCTTGCAGAGGCCGTTCGCGGGGTGCTTGAGGCCCGGTCGCGCGGCGAGGGGTTTGCGAGCGTGCGGGGCGTGCTGGCGGAGCTTATCGACGCGGACCGGCGTCATGCGCTCGTGGTCGAGGCGGCGTTGGGGCCGTACTTGCAGGCCTTGGTGGTGGGCACGCTGGCGGAGGTGCCTGGTGCCGAGGCGATGGCGGGCTTGGGCGGGCGGGTGACGTTCGCGGCGATGCACGGGTTTGATGGGCCGCTGCAGGGTGAAACTGGTGGCGAGGCGGATGTGTATGTGCCGGGGGTTTCGCGGGTGCGTGGGCTGGTGCGGCCCCGGCCGCTGGGCGAGGGCGCGTTTGACATCGCGGCGCTGCTTGACCGCGTGCTGGGCGCGACATACTTGGTACGCGACCTGGACGCGGCGATGATGCTGCGTGCTTCGGGCCTGCTGGCTGGAAGGAGTGGTGGGGGTGCAAGCAGTGGGCGCGGGGCCATTGGTGGTGCGCGCTTTGTGACCAGCGCCGGCGAGGTGCTGGAGCATGACGGGCGCGTGGTCGCAGGGCCGGTGAGCGCGAACGAGGCGGGTGGGCTGCTGGCGCGACGCAGTGAGCTCGAGGGATTGGCGGCGGAAGCGGGCGTGCTTCGGCTGGGTGTGACCTCGCAGCGCGAGCGGCTAGAGGAGATGGACGCTGACGCCGCGGGGCTGGCTGGTGAGCTGGCGTGGGCGAAGTCGGCGCTGAGCGAGGAGCGTCGTGTGCTGGCGCAAGAGGACGCGCGGCTCGAGCAGCTTGGGCGTGAGGGCGAGCGGCTAGAGCGCGAGCGCGTGAACCAGCAGGACGAGGCGGACCAGCTTGTTGGGCGGGCGGCGGAGGTTGAGCTTGAGCAGGCCGAGCTAACGCAGCGGGCGCTGACGCTGGCGGCTGAGCATCAAGAGGTGGTCGGCGGCGCGGCGTCGCTCGAGGCGGAAGTTGCAGGGCGGCAGCAGCGGGCCGACGAGCAGCTTGAGCAGATGACGCAGTCGAAGGTTGAGCTGGGGCGGTTGACCGAGCAGCTTCATGGGCTGCGGCGCGAGCGTCAGCGTGCCGAGCAACAGCTGGTTGATGCGCGGCGGCAGCGGGTCAACCTGGTTGAGGCGGGCCAGCAGCGGCGAGCACGGCTGGCAGATCTTGAGGCCGAGGCGGCGTCGGCGGCGTCGCTTGCGATGGCGGGGTTATCTGGGGTTGAGTCGGCGCGGGTGAGCGTGGCGGACCTGGGCGGGCGGCGCGATGCAGTCAACGCGCGGGTGAGCGAGACGGCGGGGCGTGTGACGCGGGCCCGCGAGCACGCCGAGCGTGTGCAGCGTGACTGGCACGCGCTGGAGATTGCCAAGCGCGAGAGCGAGGTCAAGCGTGAGAACCTGGAAGACCGGGCCGAGCAGGAGCTTGGCGTGCGGCTGCCGGTGCTGCACGCTGAGTTTGTGGCGATGCTTGAGGGCCAGGGTGGCGCGGGCTGGGATGGCGCGGGCCGGGGGATCGAGAGCCTGGGCGAGGACATGGCGGCGAGCGCTGGGGGCGTGCGGCTGACGATGCCCGATGCCGAGGCGGGCCAGCGCGAGGTGGCGGAGTTGCAGCGGTTGATCAAGGCGCTGGGCAATGTGAATCTTGACGCGATCGAAGAAGAGGGGACGCTGGCTGGTCGCAACGAGGACCTCGCGGCGCAGGTGGCGGACCTTGACGCGGCGGCGCGTCAGCTCGCTGAGCTGATCGAGAAGCTCGACGAGGCCTCGCGCGGGCGGTTCAAGGAGACCTTCGAGCTGATCCAGCGGCACTTCGCGGGCGAGGACGGGATGTTCCGTAAGCTCTTTGGCGGTGGCAAGGCGGAGGTGCGACTGATGCCGGTGGTGAAGGACGGGGTGGAGACGGATCAGACGGACTGGCTGGAGAGCGGTATCGAGATTATTGCAAAGCCTCCGGGCAAGGAGCCGCGGAGCATCAGCCAGCTTTCTGGCGGCGAGAAGAGCATGACGGCGGTGGCGCTGCTGATGAGTATTTTCAGGAGCAAGCCGAGCTGCTTCTGTGTGCTAGACGAGGTGGACGCGGCGCTGGATGATGCGAACGTGGACCGGTTCTGCCGGGTTGTGGAGCAGTTCACGGATCGGTCGCACTTTATTGTGATCACGCACCACAAGCGGACGATGCACTCGGCGCATCAGCTTTATGGTGTGACGATGCAGGAGCGTGGTGTGTCAACGCGGGTGAGCGTGAAGATCGATCAGGTCGGTGCGGACGGGCGGATCAAGGCCTCGGCACAGGGCGGCGGGACAGGTGATGGTGCGTTGCGGCGTGGGCTGGCAGGAATGGTGGGCGGTGGCGCGGGCGGTGGGGCTGGCGGTGGGGCTGGCGGTAAGGCGGAGGTGGCGGCGGACGCACGAGTTGGAGCCGCTCACGGCTGAGGCGTCGGGGGCGATTGTTCGGGCGGGGCCTCGGTGCTCTCGGGTCGCTTCTTGGTGGCGTGGAAGCCCAGGCGTTCGTGTGCGTACTGCTCAGGGCTTACGCGCAGGTCGATTGGCTTGCCCTCGATGTGGCAGGTGTGCAGGCGCTTGAGGAATGGCACGCACCACCCGCACCCAGTGCCGGCGCCGAGGCACTCGCTGATGAGGCTGGCGACGGGCGGATTCTGGGTTTGCAAGAACGTGCGCACCTTGCGGAGCGAGACACGGAAGCAGAGGCAGACCTCGTCGTCGGGGTTCACGCTGGGTGATGGTACGCGCGGGGGAAGTGATGGCCGTTGACGCGGCGGGCGCGGGGCTGCCGATAGACTCTGGGCATGATGGACCTTGGCACGCTCATGGATGGGCTCGCGGTTCGCGTTGCGCAGGGCGACGCGGCGGTGGCGATCTTGGGCATCACTGAGGACTCACGCCAAGTTGGGCCGGGAGACCTGTTCGTCGCGCGGCGCGGGCAGAAGCACGACGGGCGGGCGCTGGTGCCCTCGGCGCTGGCGGCGGGCGCGGTGGCGGTCATGTGCGATGACCCCGAGCTGCGGCTGCCCAGCGGTAGTGGCGCGGCGCTGCTGGTGACTGGCGACATCGCCTTGGCGAGTGCGCATGTTGCCGAGCGGTTCTTTGGTGCTCCGAGCCGTGCGCTGGTGCTGTGCGGGGTGACGGGGACGAACGGGAAGACGACGATCACTTACCTTGTGCACCAGCTTGCGCGGCTTGCGGGGGTGCGGTGCGGGATGATCGGCACGGTGTGCGTGGACGACGGCGTGCGGGCGGTGCCAGCGAGCCTGACAACGCCGCCGGCGATAGAGCTAAGCCGTGTGATGGGCGCGATGGTCGCCAACGGGTGCGGCGCGTGCGTGATGGAGACCAGCAGCCACAGCCTTGAGCAGGGGCGCGTGGCGGCGATGGGCTATCGCGCGGCGGTGTTCACGAACCTGAGCCACGACCACCTGGACTATCACGGGACGATGGAGAACTACGCGGCGGCGAAGGCGCGGCTGTTTGAGATGCTGCCGCCCGAGGGCGTGGCGATTGTGAACGTGGATGACCCGTGGACCGGGCGGATGGTGCGCGACTGCCGTGCGGGCGTGGTGGGGTGCTCGGGGCAGAGCGGCACGGCGGCGCAGGTTTGGGCGGAGGTGCTTGGTGCGACGACGTCGAGCACACGCGTACGGCTGCGGGCACTGGCGGGTGGTGCGGCGGATGGTGCGGCGGAGGGACGAGCGGGGCTGGCGGCGGTGGTGCTCGCGGCGGCGCGGAAGTGGGATGGCGCGGAGGTTGTGCTGCCGCTGGTTGGCGGGCACAACGTGACCAACGCGTTGCAGGCGGCGTTGGCGGCGGTGGCGGTGGGGGGTGACGCGGCGTTGGTGCTGTCGGGGCTCGCTACGGTCAAGGCACCGCCGGGCCGGCTTGAGCCGGTGACGCCCCTGGGCGGCGCGGTGCAGGCTTATGTTGACTACGCACACAGCGATGACAGCCTGCGGCGTGTGCTTGCGGTGCTCCGCGGGTCGATTGCGCCTCCTGGTCGATTGATCTGCGTGATGGGGTGCGGGGGCGATCGCGACAAGGCCAAGCGCCCGGCGATGGGCAGAGTTGCGGCGGAGCTGAGCGACGTTGTGGTGATTACCAGCGACAACCCGCGGACGGAGGAGCCGGGGGCGATCATCGGGCAGATCGTTGCGGGCGTGCCGGTGCAGATGGCGCAGAAGGTCTGTGTTGAGGCGGACCGTGGCGAGGCGATCTCGCTGGCGGCTGAGCTGTGCCGCGAGGGTGATGTGCTGCTGGTGGCGGGCAAGGGGCACGAAGATTACCAGATCATCGCGGAGGCGTCGGGGGTTGCTGGTGGGCCGGTACGGACGGTAAAGGTGCACTTTGACGACCGTGAGGTGACGCGGGCGGCGCTCAAGCGGCGCGGGTGGGTGGTGTCATGAGCTTTTGGACGCTGGAGAACATCAGGCGCAGCTGCGGGGGGCGGTGGGTGGCAGGCGTGCCCACGGGCGGGGGCGCCGTTGTTGCCTCGGGTGTGAGCATTGACTCACGCGCGGTTGGGCGCGGTCAGGTGTTTTTTGCGATCGCGGGTGAGCGCCACGACGGGCATGCGTTTGCGGCGCAGGCGGCGGGCGCTGGCGCGGCGATGCTGATCGTGGAGCGCCCTGTTGACGGCTGCGCAAGCGTGGCGGTAGCGCTGGTGCCCTCAACGCGCCGGGCCTTGCTTGCGCTGGCGGCGGCGTACCGCGCGAGACTGAAGGCGACGGTAATTGCGGTCTGCGGTTCTAACGGCAAGACGACGACGGTGAGGTTGATCGACGCGGCGCTGCGGGGTGGCGGCCTGCGCGGGACGGCGAGCGTGAAGAGCTTCAACAACGATGTAGGCGTGCCGTTGACAATCCTGTCGGCTCACGAGGACGACCGCTACTTGATCTGCGAGGTGGGGAGCAACGCCCCGGGCGAGATCGGTGCGCTAGGGGCGATCGTCAAGCCGGATGTTGCGGTGGTGACCAGCATTGGGCGCGAGCACCTGGAAGGGTTCAAGAACATCGAAAGCGTGGCCCGTGAGGAAGCGTCGATCCTGCGGCACCTGCGTCCGGGCGGGCTGGCAGTGCTGACCGGAGATGCGCCGGTGCTGCGGCGGTTTGGCGGCGACGCATCGCGTGTGGCGTGGTTTGGGGCAAGTGGGCCTTGCGACTGGCGGTTTAGCGGCGCGGCGCACGCGATGGTAGAAGTGCGAGACTCGCAAGCGGCGCGAAAGGCGGCAGAGCAGGCGGCGGGCGGTGTTGCGATCGGGCTTGGCGTGCGGCTGACGTTTACGGCCCATGTGCCGCTTGGGGCAAAGGGCTGGCTCGCGGGTGAGGGTGGGCTCGCGGGTGAGACTGGGGCTAGCGGTGGCGTTGGCGGTGGCGTGGACGTTTCGCTACCGATGCCTGGGACGCACAATGCGTCCAACGCGATGGCGGCGCTGGCGGTGGCGCACGAGTGCGGGGTGGTGTTGGCAGGCGCGGTGGCGGGCTTGGCCCGCGCTGAGCCGCCGGAGATGCGGCTGAACGTCTCGCGCGTGTTGGTACCGGGCGGCGGCGAGCTGGTAGTGGTCAACGACGCGTACAACGCAAACCCCGAGAGCGTGCTGGCGGCGATCAACACGGCGCAAGAGCTGGCGAAGGTTGGTGCGGGCGGTGGGCTGGTGCTGGTGTTGGGTGACATGCTGGAGCTGGGCGAGGCCGAGGCGTCGAGCCATGACGAGGTGCTCAGCGCGGCGGTGAGCACGGGCGGGCGGGTCGTGGTGATCGGGCCGAGGTTTGCGAGCGCGGTTGGCCGGTGGGCAGTCGGGCGCAGCGCGGTGGGACTCGCGGGAGCCGCTGATGTCGAAGCGTTTCCAACAATTGATGAAGCAGCGATCGCAAAGCTCGTCGGCTGGCTGGCGGCTTTGGCTGGTGGGCCAAGGGCTGGGCTGAGCGGGGCGCGGGGTGTGCTCGTGCTGGTGAAGGCCTCGCGCGGGATGCGGCTTGAGCGTGTGGTGCGGGCCATCGAGCTCGCGGGTACGGCTGCGGACAGCAGCGGGAGCGCGGTGCGATGATCCCCTGGCTGATGGACCTGACGCGTGAGATGCAGACAAAGTTCGGGGCGACCTGGGCGCTGCAGATCTTTGATCAGTGGAGCTTCCGGGCACTGGCCGCGGCGCTGCTGGCGTTCTTTGTGGTCGTGCTGTCGGGCGGGCCGACGATCCGCTGGCTGCGGCGCAAAAAGATCGGCGACACGGGGCTGACGGACGCGGCGGCGCTGCAGGCCGCCAGCGGGGCGAAGAAGAACACGCCGACGATGGGCGGGATCCTGATTGTCGGGGCGATTGTGGTGAGCACGGCGCTGCTGGCTGACCTGCGGAACTTCTATGTGGTGCTGGGGCTGGTGGTCACGGTGTGGCTGGCGGTGCTGGGCGGGTTTGATGACTGGCTGAAGCTGACGGCGGCGACGCGTAAGACCGGGAGCCGCCAGGGGCTTTACTCGTGGGAGAAGCTGGTCTTTCAGATCGGGCTGAGCGTGCTGGTGGGCTACTTCGCGTTCAACCACGGCGCGGCGGAGACGCCGGCGCAGGCGACGGGTACGGCGGTGACAGGAGGCGCGGTGACGGCTAACTTGGTGATGGGTGGCGCGGGCACGCCAAGCGCGCCTAAGCCCGTGGGCGGCGCGGGTGAGATCTTTGCCGCGGGCGGCGCGGGCAATAGCGGTGAGGGGCCGATGGAGGGCGACACGTCCGGGACGGGGGTTTCGGACGGGCGCTCGACGGCGCACGTGCTGAACCTGCCATTGCAGAAGACGTACCTGCCAGGTGAGGGTCAATTGGCGGAGGGATTGATCTTTCTGGGACGGTCGGCGTTCATCTTCATGTCGATTCTGATGATCGCGGGGATGAGCAACGCGGCGAACATCACCGACGGGATGGACGGGCTGTGCGCGGGTGTGAGCGCGGCGGTGGGGCTGGGCGTGCTGGTGCTGTGCGCGATCGCGGGTTGGCAAGCGGCGGCGCAGAACCTGCTGGTGCCATATGTGGCGCAGACCGGCGAGCTGGCGATTTTGGCCGGCGCGTTGGTGGGCGCATGTCTGGGCTTTTTGTGGTTTAACTGCTGGCCAGCGAGCGTGTTCATGGGTGACACGGGCTCGCTGGCGCTGGGCGGTGTGATTGGCTACATGGCGCTGGTGACGCGGCAAGAGGTGCTCGTGCTGCTGATGGGGGCGGTGTTCATCTGGGAGATCACCACGGTGGTCTTGCAGGTCGGGTGCTTCAAGCTGACGGGCGGCAAACGGATCTTCAAGTGCGCCCCGTACCACCATCACCTGCAGATGAACGCGTGGGCCGAGCAGCAGATCGTCGCGCGGTTCTGGATCGTGACGGTGCTGCTGGTGGTGCTGGCGCTAGCGAGCATTAAAGTTCGTTAGGCGCGCGGGTTCGTTAGGCGCGCGGGTTTGTTAGGCGCGGCGTGCGAGGGCGGTTGTGGGGCACGCGGTGCTACGAGAGGCCGCCGAGGCGCTTCATGGTCGCGGGGCTCTGCGGCTGCCCGGTGCGGGCGCTGAGCAGGGCGGCCTGTGCGCACGAGAGCAGCCGCACGTAATCCAGCTGCTGCGAGCTGCCGACCCCTGAGGCGAGGTAGTCGCGAAGTTGCCGCCCGGCGAGGGTCACAAAGAGCGACTCGGGCGTGATGCCGGCAAAGGGCGTGGATGGGGGTGCGAGGCTTAACGGCGCGGATGACTGAATTACACTTGACTGCTGCGGCGGCGTGCCCAGCGGCGGGGGCGCGGGTTCTTGGCGTGCCGGGTCATCAACGCTGCGACCATCGGGGCCGAGCCACAACAGGGCGTGGTCGGTCATGGTGACGCGGCCGCGCGGGCCGACGGCGGTGACACTCAGCCCGTAGCGCCCGCCGCGGTCTGAGCACAACACGCTGGCGCAGCGTGCGTGCTCGTAGCGAAGGGCGAGGGCCAGCTCGCCGTGCAGATCGCTGAGGGCTTCTGGCACCGGGGTAGCGATGTGACGCTCGCTGAGCCCGCCCTCTGCGCCGGCGTGGGCGGCCCAGACGGACTCGGGCTCGCCGAGCAGGGCGGCGCAAAGGTCAAGGGCGTCGATGAGTCTGGCACCGAGTCCGCCGCAGGCCGCGGAGGCCATCATGGTAACCTGCACGCTCTGTACGGGGCCGAAGTGCTCCACGAGCTCGGTGAGCTCTCTAAAGCGTGGTGCGAGCCTTGCGAGGCCCAGCAGCTCGCACCACAGGCCAAGCGTGCCCGAGCGAGCGCCGACAATCGGCGCGCCGACCTGGGCCAGGGTTGAGAGCGACGCGGGCAGAGGCACGAGTGAGGCGATCTTGAGGCCGCGGTCGCGAGCGGCGTCGAGCTCCTCGGCGTCTGAGCGGGCGTCGTTGCGGGCGCTGGCGTTGGGGCCTGAGCCGCTGGCCCCAGGCCGCCCGGAGGCGAACGTACCCGGATCGGCGATGAGCACCAGCCCGCCGGGCGCGGTGGCGATGGCGGCGCGCAGGTCAGTTAACGGCTGGGCGTCCAGCGGACGGGCGAGGGCGCCGGTGTCTTTGGCATCTGGCGAGCCGGCGGCGGTGATGGTGAGCCCTGCGGCGATAGCGAGTTGCCGGACCATGTCTAGCTGGTCGGGGCGGAGCCACGCGATGGTCGGTATGCCCTGAGCGGTCACGGGCGGAGCGTAGGGGTGGGGGGTGTGGGCAAGTGCAGACGGTCGAGGTCTCGAGGCTGGCAGAGGCCGTGGCGCTCCCGGGCCTGCGAGAGGCGGCAGCGCGCGGAGCCAACGGGCCCTGACCTTTCAGCAGTGCGGGGGGACAGCGCAGTGACCAGCGACGAGTGACAAGCATTAGCGGTCGGGCTGGCGGCCCGCTGGTCGGGTGGAAATCGGCCCCTCGCAAGCCAAAGAAGCGGGGTAGGAAACCCCCCGCCCAAAGCCGAAGGCAAGCGGTAGGAGGAACTCTTGCTCTACGCGAGCAATCAAACCGCGGCAAAGAAACAGGCCCCCAACGATGGGGGCCTGCGGCGTGCATCTGCGTTTATGCGGCGTGTGAAGGGTTGGTGTGCTGCGTAGACGCGTCGATTACGGGAAGATCCCGCGAACAACGTACGCCTCCTTCAGGCGCTGAAGCGCGGCGATATAGGCCGCGGTTCGCAGGTCGCACTTGTACTCTTGGCGGGCCTTTCGGGTCTTCTGGGCGGCCTTGACCATGTGCTTGTTCAGCTCGGCGTCAACGGTCTCAAGGTCCCAAGACTGGAACGTCTTGTTTTGAACCCACTCAAAGTACGAGACGGTGACCCCGCCAGCGTTGCAGAGGATCGCGGGCAGAACCTCAACGCCCTTGGCCATCAAGACGCGCTCGCCGGCGGGCGTGGTCGGGGCGTTGGCACCCTCAGCCATGACCTTGCAGCTGATCATCTCGGCCTCGGGCTCCTGGATCATCTGCTCGAGGGCGGCGGGGATGAAAACGTCAACCTTGGTCTGGTAGAAGTCGGCCTTCGTGACGCCCTCGGCCTTGATGTAGCCCTTGACGCCACCAGTCTTTTTGACGTGGGTGTCCAGGTCGTAGGCGTCGATGCCCTTCTCGTTGCGGATGAAGCCGGTGTGGTCGGCCACGGCAATCATCTTGGCGCCCTTTTCCTGGAAGATCTTGCCGCTCCAAGAGCCCACGTTCCCGTAACCCAGTACGCTGAAGGTGCACTTGCTGGGCTTGAGCTTCAGCTCGGGGAGCATCTCGACGAGCGTGTCAACCACGCCCTGGCCGGTGGCCTTCTCGCGCCCGAGGCTCCCGCCGTACTCGATGGGCTTGCCGGTGATGACGGCGGCAGGGTTGTCGCCGCCGATCTCGGAGAGGAAGCTGTAGGTGTCGGCGATCCAGGCCATGTGCTGGCTGTTGGAGCCGACGTCGGGTGCCGGGATGTCGTAGTCGGGCCCGATGTTGTGGGCGATGGCGGCGGTGAAGCGCCGGACGATGTGCTCCATCTCGGTGCTGGAGTGCTTGCGGGGGTTGACCTTGATGCCACCCTTGCCGCCGCCGTAGGGCACGCCCACCAGCGAGCACTTCATGGTCATAAGGAAGGCGAGGCTCTTGACGTCGTCAAGGTGGACGTCAGGGTGGAAGCGGAGCCCGCCCTTGTACGGGCCCAGGGCGTTGTTGTGCTGGACGCGGTAGCCTTTGAACAGCTCGTGCTTGCCGCTGTCCATCTTCACGGGGAAGTGGACCATGATCTCGTTCTTGGGCTGTGCGAGGATCAGGCGCAGGTAGTGCGGCAGGTCCATCAGCTCGGCGGCGTGCAGCATTACGCTGACGGTCTGGGTGTAGAGGTTGTCCGGGTCCTTTGGCAGGTCAACCTCCTCGAACAGCGAGGTCTGGGCGCTGGTGAACGCGTGGGCGCTGACCTTGCCGTTGCCGTTGCCGTTGGCGTTGCTGCTGCCGTGAGGGGCGGGTTTCGACTTGCCGTGGGTGGGGGTGGGTGCTTTGGTGGTGGCCATATTTGTCTCGTGGACCAGTGGCAAGAACGCGGTGGCAAGGTGACGCAGGTACGCAGTTGCATGGCGGACGCGGGCGACGGACGCACAAACCACGGGGTTGCCGAAGTGCCCGGGGAGGAAGTGTTGGCACCCCGATCTGTCGCGTGGACAAGGGTTAGAAAATGCCCGGGTCGCGCGGGCGGGCTGGTTAAATGCCTCAGACCACGTCGCGGGGCGGGCGGTGGGGGATGGAATGAAGCTGGCCGCGGGCGCCGAAGGCGCGTCGGGCTCGGCCTCGCTCGCCACACGCGCTACCGTGCGGGATGGTGCTCTATCTGGCCTCCGACTTGTTGTGGGCGAGCAAGATCAAGGGGACGGCTGACGCGCTGGGCGTGCCGGCGCGGCCGGTCCGCAACGCCGAGATGCTCGCGGCCCGCCTTGCCGAGGCGACGCCGCAGGCACCGGTGCGGGCGCTGGTGGTTGATCTTGAAGCGGGTGCGGCGGCCTTTGACCTGATCAAGCAGGTGCGAGCTGCTGCCCCGGGGGCGCGGGTTGTGGCGTTCGGCCCGCACGTCGCGGTTGAGGCGCTGCGGGCGGCACACGAGGCGGGGGCGCACGAGGTGATGCCGCGGGGCGCATTCGCGTCGGGGCTGCCAGAGATCCTTACCAGACTGAACATGCCGGGTTGACTGGTCTGGGTCGAACGCGGCGCGTTGAAAACTCGGCCCTTCTTCGCTCAGTCTTTCGTCGATCGGCCCTTCTTCCCTCGGCCCTTCTTCGTTCAGCGCTCACCTACTTGCGTTTCTTGAACTTGCTCTTGATGCTCGGCGTGAAGCTGCTGCCACGCTGCGACGGGCCAAAGCCCGGCATTCCGCTCATCCCCGGCACCAGCCCGCCCAGCCCGCCCGAACCCTGCAGGCCCTTGACTGCCTTGACGCGGTCGGCGGCGTTGAGCCCCGCCATCTGCGCGCTCAGCTTGCTGATCATCTTGAACTGGTTGACCAGCTGCCCGACCGCCTCCGGCTTGCTCGCGCTGCCCTTGGCGATGCGGTTGCGGCGCGAGTGGTTCAGCGTGTCGGCGTTGCGCCGCTCGGCTCGCGTCATGCTGTTGATGATCCCCTCGACGCGGTCGAGCTGCTTGTCGTCAAGCTGCGCGCCCTTGAGCGCCTGGCCCACGCCCGGCAGCAGGCCCATGAGCTGCTTGAGCGGGCCCATCCGACGCAGGCTCTTAAGCTGCGTCAGAAAGTCGTCCATCGTCATCTGACCCTTGGCCATCTTGGCCTCAAGCTCGGCGGCCTCTTCCTCGCTGACCTGCTCGCGGGCCTTCTGTACCAGGCTGACCACATCGCCCATGCCCAGGATCCGCCCCGCGATGCGCGCGGCGTGGAACTCCTCGAGCGCATCGAGCTTCTCGCCGGTGCCGATGAACCGGATCGGCGCGCCGGTGACGGTCTTGACGCTCAGCGCCGCGCCGCCGCGCGTGTCGCTGTCAAACTTGGTCATGATCAGCCCGTCAACCGCCAAACGGGTGTGGAAGGCTTTGGCGCTCTTGACGGCGTCCTGCCCGGTCATCGCGTCAACGACCAGGAAGACCTGGTGCGGACGCAGGGCCTTGTTGACCTGCTCAAGCTCGCCCATCAGCTCGTCGTTGATGTGCAAACGCCCGGCGGTGTCGAGAATCACCGTGTCGATGCTCTGCTTGCGCGCCTCGGCCAAGGCCCGCTGGCAGACGCCCACCGCCACGCCCACGGCCTTGCCGTACTCAGCGCTCCTCTCAGCCTCGCCGTAGAACACGACCTTCGCGGTGCCTACGCCGGGCCCCGTCAGGGCCGCAACCTGCTGGCAGACGGTTTGCAGCTGCTCAACCGCCGCGGGGCGCTGCAGGTCAGCCGCGACGAGCATGACCGAGCGGTTGCGCTTCTTGAGCCAGGCGGCGAGCTTGCCGCAGGTGGTCGTCTTCCCGCTGCCCTGCAGCCCGCACATCATCACGATCGTCGGCCCGGGGCTGATCTGCAGCACGCCGGGCCCGTCGGCGAGATAGGCCTCGGCGGTCTGCTGGGGAGTTGCGCCCTCGGGCACGGCGGGGGCCTCGCCCAGCAGCTCTACGAGCTTGTCATAGACGATGCCGATCATCTCTTGCCCAGGCTTGAGGGCCTTGGTCACGTCACGCCCGATGGCGGTCCGCGTGACCTCATCGCAAAAGCGGTTGACCACTTCGAGGGCGACGTCGGCGTCCAGCAGCGCGGTGCGGGCCTCGCCCACGGCGTCGGCGATGTTCTTCTCGCTGAGCTTGGCGTTGCCCGAGAGCCGCCGGAACATCCCGTTGAACGAGTCTGTGAGCTTGTCGAACATGGGCCCAGCGTACGCGCCGGCCGCGGGTGCCAGCCCCCGCCGCCTGATAAGTCGGCCCCGGCGCGTGCCCCTTTGGCCAACCCATCGGCCAGACCTTTTCCCCCGCGCGTGAGCGCGCCGGTTGGCCCACTCAGCCCGTCAGGATGTTGACCATCTTGCCCGGCACGACGATGACCTTCTTGATCGGCTTACCAGCAATGGCCGCCCGCACTGCTGGCTCTGCGAGAGCCATGGCCTCGGTCGTCGCGGCGTCGGCCCCCGCGGGCACGTTGATCCGGGCCTTGATCTTGCCCAAGACCTGCACAGGCACCTCGACGGTGCTCTCCACCAGCATGGCCGGGTCGTGGATGGGCCACGGCGCGTCGGCGATAAGGCCACGTTGATTGAGCTTCTGCCACAGCTCTTCGGCCATGTGCGGCGCGTACGGGGCCAGCAATCGGACCATGACCTCGACCACCGCACGCGGCGCGGCGCCAGCGCTGGCGACCTCACGCGTCAGCTCGTTGTTCAGCTCGATCAGCTTGCTGATGCCTGTGTGCAGCGCGATGGCGTTGATGTCCGCCGTCACGCCCGCGATGGTCTTGTGCAGCAGGCGGCTGAGCGCCTCGGTGGGCGGCTGCTCGCCCACGCGCAGCGTACCGGTCGCTTCGTCAACGCAGCTTCGCCAGAGCCGCTGCAGGAAGCGGAACGGGCCGATGATGTCCTTGGTGTTCCACGGCTTGCTGGCCTCCAGCGGGCCCATGGCCATCTCATAAAGGCGGAAAGTGTCGGCCCCGAACTGCTCCATCACCTCGTCGGGGTTGACCACGTTCTTGTAGCGTTTGCTCATCTTGGTCACAATCGGCGTGACCGTCTCGCCCGTGGCGCGCTCGACAAACCGGCCCTCGCCGGCCTCGTGCACCAGGTCAGTCGCGATGATGGTCTTATCAGCCCGCTGGTAGGCATAGCTGGTGATCATGCCCTGGTGAAACAGCTTACCGAAGGGCTCGGCCGTGCTCAGCACGCCAAGGTCGGCCAGCGCGCTGGTCCAGAATCGGCTGTAGAGCAGGTGGCCCACGGCGTGCTCGGCCCCGCCCAGGTAAAGGTCCACGCCGCCAGCCATCCAGTACCGCTCGGCCTGCGGGTCGATCATCGCCGCGCTGTTCGCGGGGTCACAAAACCGCAGAAAGTACCACGAGCTTCCGGCGCTGCCGGGCATCGTGTTGCACTCGCGCGTCACGGGCGTAGAAGGGGCCAGCAGGACGGGATCAACGCCCGCCTCGCCAGCGGTTGTGCGAACCCATGGCCCGGCTTTGGCCAGCAGCGGCTGCGGGTCGTCACTCTCGATTGGCGCATAGTCGGCCAGCTGGGGCAGCAGCACGGGCAACGCCGCGGGCGACACGGGGTAGTGGTTGCCCGCTTCATCAAAGACGATCGGAAAGGGCTCGCCCCAGTAACGCTGGCGGCTGAAGGTCCAATCGCGCAGCTTGTAGTTGATGCGCCGCTTGCCACGCCCGGTCTGCGCGAGCCAGTCAATGACCTTGGCCTTCGCCTGTTGCGTGGGCAGGGTGTTGATGTCGAGATCGGGGCCGACTGAGTTCATCGCGAGACCGTCGCCCGCGAAGCACGCCGGGGGCTTTGCTGGCGGCGCGGGGTCACGCACGACCTCGACCACCGGAAGCACGAACGCCTTTGCAAACTCGTAATCCCGTTCGTCGTGCGCGGGCACGGCCATGATCGCGCCGGTGCCGTAGCCCATCAGCACGTAGTCTGCAACCCACACCGGGATGGGCTTGCCCGTGGCGGGGTTTATCGCGTCCACGCCCAAGTCCACGCCGGTCTTCTCTTTGGACTCTTGCCGCTCGACGTCACTGGCGTTGCGCGCCTCGCGCACGTAGGCGATGACCTTGGCGGCGTCTGTACGCGCGCCCGGGCTGGCGAGGACGGCCTCAACCAGCGGGTGCTCAGGGGCAACGACCATGTACGTCGCGCCAAAAATAGTGTCAGGCCGCGTGGTGAAAACGGTTAGAGCGACCTGCGTTTGACCACTCAACCCAACCCGAAACTCGATCTCCGCGCCCTCGCTCTTGCCGATCCACTCGCGCTGGATCGTCTTGGTACTCTCGGGCCAGGCCAGGGGTTCGAGCTGGTCCAGCAGGCGCTGGGCGTAGGCGGTGATGCGGAACATCCACTGCTTCAGCGGCTTGCGCAGCACCGGGTGCCCGCCGCGCTCGCTGCGACCGTCGATAACCTCGTCGTTGGCCAGCACCGTGCCCAGCTTTGGGCACCAGTTGACGGTCGTGGTCCCCTGATAAGCCAGGCGGTAAGAGTTGATCACGCCGCGGCGCGTGGCGGCGTCCAGCGTGCTCCAAACGCCCAGCTCACGGGCCTTGTCGGTGTCGCTGATCTCCGCGGCCTGCGGGTTGAAGCGCGCGGGATGCTGACCGGCCTCAAACGCCGCGGCCAGCTCGCTGATCGGGCGCGCCTTACCTGCGGCAGCGTCAAACCAGGCGTCGTACAGCTTCACAAACGCCCACTGCGTCCACTTGTAATACCCCGGGTCGATCGTCCCGACCTCGCGCGACCAGTCATAGCAGAACCCGAAGCGCTGCAACTGGCGGCGGAAGTTGTTGATCGCGTCCTTGGTCGTGATCGACGGGTGTACGCCGGTGGCGATAGCGTACTGCTCAGCCGGGAGACCGAAGGCGTCCCAGCCCATTGGGTGCAGCACGTTGAACCCGGCCATCCGCTTGTAACGGCAGATGATGTCCGTCGCGGTGTAGCCCTCAGGGTGGCCAACGTGCAGCCCCGCGCCGCTGGGGTAAGGAAACATGTCCAGGCAGTAAAACTTGGGGCGCGAGGCGTCAAAGCCGGGCTGGCCGGGATTGGGCACGCGGAACGTCTCGTCCGCCGCCCAGCGAGCCTGCCACTTGCCCTCAAGCTCGCCGGCGAGCTTGGCGGTGTAACGAAACGGGGGCGCATCGTCGGTGGCGGTGGTCGCGGTCGGGGGCGTGGCTGGGGGGGTGGGGGGCGTGCGCATGTCGGGGCGAGTGTAGAAGTCGCTTCGGGCCCGCCTTGGCGTTAGCCTTGGGGATGCCCACCACCGTCCGTCAACAAGGAGACATCAGCCTTGCGCCCCCGGTCTGTGCCGCCGTTCAGCGCTGCATCAATCCGGCGTGCGCCGCGGAATACCCAACCAGCGACACGCTGATCTCGTGCCGTACATGCGGCAGCCTGCTTGACGTCCGCTACACCTGGCCGCACGCGGGACGCAGCTTCCCGCGCGATTGGTCGTGGGTGCGGTCTGTGCCGGGGCCTTACGGGCACCCCGACGCGTCGGGCGTGTGGAAGTTCAGGGCCCTGCTGCCGTTCTTTGATGACGTCTCGCGGATCGTCAGTATTGCGGAGGGGCGGACGATCCTGCAGCGGGCCGACGGGCTGGCGGCGCACCTGGGCTTTACGCCCGGCAGCCTGCACCTGCAGTACGAGGGCCAGAACCCATCCGGCTCGTTCAAAGACAACGGCATGACCGCCGCGTTCACCCACGCGCGGATGGTTGGGGCCAAGGTTTGCGCTTGCGCCAGCACCGGCAACACCAGCGCCAGCATGGCGGCCTACGCGCTGCAGACGGACATCAAGGCCGTAATCTTTATTGGTGACGGCAAGATCGCCTACGGCAAGCTCAGCCAGGCGCTTGATTACGGAGCGCTGACGCTGCAAGTGGCCGGTGACTTTGACACCTGCCTGGCGCGCGTCCGGTTCATTGCCGAGAAGGTCCCGCAGGCGGGCGTTTATCTGATGAACTCGGTCAACCCTTTCCGCCTCGAAGGCCAGAAGACCGTCATGCTCCGCGTGCTTGAGGGGCTCGGCTGGCAGGTGCCAGACTGGGTCGTCGTGCCCGGGGGCAACCTTGGCAATTGCAGCGCCTTTGGCAAGGCCTTTATGGAACTGCGCGAGCTGGGGTTGATCGACCGCGTCCCACGCCTGGCGGTCATCAACGCGCACGGCGCACGCACGCTCGATCGGGTTTACAACGAGCTGGGCTGCCGCTGGAGCGCCGGCAACTACTTCACTGACGGCACGAAGCAGCGGGTGGACGCCGAGTACGCCCGCATGGACGCCGCTGGCGAGCGGGCCAGCACGATTGCCAGCGCTATCGAGATCAACCGCCCGGTCAATCTGCCCAAGGCGCTGCGGGCGTTAGAGGTCATGAACGGCGCGGGCTGCTCGTCCTTCGACCCCTCCGGCGGCGTGGTCCGCAGCGTGGATGATGAAACGATCCGCCACTACAAGGCCCTGGTTGGTAGGTTTGGCTACGGCTGCGAGCCCGCGAGCGGCGCGAGCCTTGCCGGCGCGCACATACTGCTCAACGAGGGCGTCATCAAGCCCGGGCAGACCGTCGCGTGCGTGCTGACGGGGCACATCCTCAAGGACCCTGACGTCACGGTGGCGTACCACACGGGGCTTGACGCCAAGAGCGGCAAGCAGCCGCTGCCGCAGGGGCGTCCGCCGGGCGTGTATGCCAACCCGCCGGTGAAGGTGAAGGATGACCTGGGCGACATCCTGCGGGCGATGGGCGTCGATACCAGCACGATCGACCTGGCAAGCATCGGCGCGGTTGCAAGTGCGGGCAAGGACTACTAAGCGTCCCGGCGATCAATCAGGGC
>Ga0105047_10006685_pt1 | contig 19523 bp, 21 predicted proteins | sample MAT04_FD_78384 | JGI IMG/M metagenome (GOLD analysis project Ga0105047, IMG submission 78384) | Freshwater microbial communities from Lake Fryxell liftoff mats and glacier meltwater in Antarctica - MAT-04 (megahit assembly) | ecosystem: Environmental > Aquatic > Freshwater > Ice > Liftoff...
CAAGCTCTTGTTGACACCGTGATCGGACGCACCCTTCAGCGCTCCCGCCTCCGAGAGGCGACGCCGGTGGTCTTCGAGGTCGTCAAGCGTCGGAACCTCCCACGCCAAGTGATACAAACCGACCGTCTTCCGACCCGCTTGCGAATCACCCGCATCGCCACCGATCGTGAAGCACGCCAGGTCGTGATGATTGCCCGAACCGGGCGCACGCATGAACACGTAGGCGCCGGACGGGTCGGCCACGATGGTCTCGAAGCCGAGTACCTCCTCGTAGAACCGTTGTTGACGCCGCGCGTCTCGCACGTACAGCACGGCGTGATTCATTCCAGTGATCACTCGAACTTCCTCCCATTACCGATCAGGTCCGTAGGTCTGATGGTCAGACCGTAGCGTCGACAGTCCGATGAGGCAAGTCGTTTTGCATCGCCCCGTACGACTGTTCGGCTGCTCTCTACCCGCTTGTCGATCCGAGCAGCTCGGCGAGCAACATGAGGGAGAGATCCGTTTCTGGGCCGCCCAGCAATTGGACGCCAATCTGCTCGCCGTCGACCGCCCATGGCACCGTGAGCGCTGGCAAGCCCGACAGGTTCGCGATGATGGTCCAGGGCAGGACGACCTCGCGCAGCGGCGCTGAGCCGCCGTTTACCTTCGCCACATCCGGCGCGGAGGTCGTCGGTGCTCTGCAGCCAGTGGCTGGCAGGAGCAACATCGAACCGAGGAGCAGCCGTCGAACCTCGGAGCGAAACATGCGAGCCGCGTCCCCCGCCCCCTCTACAGTCCTGCGGGACCATTTCTGCGCACCGTCTAGGCGGGCAGCCATCCAAGGATCGTAGACCTCGGCCTGGTGCGGCCAAGTCGCAAGTTGCTCCCGATGAGCCATCAAGGCCGCGCTCCCTTGAACGACGGTGAACAACTCCAGGAGCCTTCGCCCTTCGAGCGGAAGCGCTAGCTCCTCGACCCGCAATGCCGCTCGGGCCAGTGCACCAGCAGCTTCGTCGACAGCGCGTTGCGCGTACCCGTCGACTCCTCTGGCCTGGACGACGAAGATCCGCCGAATTGGAGCGTCGGGAGCGCCGACGGCCCGCGCTGATCGCCAGAGCGTCCGCACGTCACGAGCGAGTAAACCCACGTTGTCGAGACCCGGCGCAAGTGGCAAGACGCCATCGAGAGGAACGACGTCGTCACCCGCCTTCCATCCGAAGACGCCGCACCATGCAGCCGGAATGCGGACTGAGCCGGCGGTGTCAGTGCCGACCGCAAGATGCGACGTTGCGGTTGCGACGGCGGCAGCTGACCCGCCCGAAGACCCTCCGGCGATCCGCCCATGAGCCGTTGGGTTGGACACTCGCCGGCCCCGACCGTACGTGGTGATGCCCCAGGCAAGCTCGTGCGTCGTGGTGGTGGCGATGATGCGCGCACCGGCGGCTCGTAGACGTGCGACTACCGGTGAGTCGGTTTGCGGAAAGCGAATCGCCGCAGGGAGCTCGAGCGCTGTGTTCGCCGTGAGTTCATGACCACCAATGGCAACGAGCTCTTTGACTGCGACATCGAGACCGTCGAGATCACCTGAATCGGTCGGCGGCCGATGAATGCGGGCGACGAGGCCGAGGCCTCGATCGGCCTCTTCCCTTATTGGTCTGGCCATGGGGACATCTTGCCATGTACCATCGTGCTAAACGTTTTGCATTCGCACCGAGCGGTGCAGCTTTCAACAAGGAGAAGATCTATGCCAGGAGGTCGGCTCGGGGCGTTGTTTCCCGATGCGAACAAGGTCGTCATCGCGATGGCCCACGTGCCACCGCTGCCCGGCACTCCCCTGTACGACGAGGATGCCGGGATCCAGGGACTGGTCGACTCGGTGGGTCGAGATCTCGAACATCTCCTCGTTGATGGCATTGACGCAGTGATGTTCTGCAACGAAGGTGACCGCCCCTACCAGCTCGAGGTTGGTCCGGAGATCGTCGCCGCAATGGCGAACGTCGTCGGTCAGCTCAAACCCAGCGATCGACCGTTCGGTGTCGATATTCTCTGGGACGCCACTGCGGCGATGGGCCTTGCGATCGGCACGGACGCAAGCTTTGTTCGCGAGGTCGTCACCGGGTTCTACGAGAGCGACATGGGGCCTTGGGCGCCAGACCCCGCCCCACTAGCGCGCACGCGACGGGCATGTGGGGCCCACGACCTCGCGCTGTTGATGAACATCACGCCGGAGTTCGCCTCTCGACTCGGCAGCCGATCAGCAGCGCAGGTGGCGCGGAGCGTCGTCGTATCGAGCCTCCCAGATGCGATCCTCGTCTCAGGTCCCATGGCCGGCGCTGGGCCCGATGTCGCAGCCGTCGCCGAAATCAAGGAAGCGGTCGGGGATGACGTCTGGGTCTTCGTCAACACCGGCGCGAAGTCGACCAACATCGCTGAGTTTCTGCGGCACGCCGATGGATGCATCGTCGGTTCCGACCTAAAACGCGATGGTGGTACCTGGAATCCGGTCGATCCCGATCGGGTGGGTCGATTCGTCGAGGCCGCTTCTGCTGAGCGTTGACGAGGATGCCGCGCCACGTCTTGGCCATCGACCTCGGTACGACGGCAACGAAACTCATGATCGTCGACGGCGACGGGGAGGTTGTCGCTTTCGTCGAGAGCCGCTCGGAGCTGCGCTCGCCCGCGCCGGCCTTCGCCGAGATGGACGCCGAACAGTGGTGGCAGCAAGTCTGTGACCACGTGCCTCGGCTGCTCGAACGAGCTGCCGTCGATGCATCCGACATTGCAGTGGTTGGCGTGTCGGGGATGGTGCCCACGCTCATCGCCGTGGATGAGCACGGACGGGCGCTTCGCCCCTCGATCCAGCAGAACGACGCTCGGGCGACCGAGGAGATCACCGTGATGCGAGCACGAGTCCCGGACGCTGTCGTTCGTACGGGATCAGAGATCACGGCACAGTCGATCGGCCCCAAATGGCGCTGGCTCCGCGACCACGAGCCCGATGTGGCGTCTCGAACCGCTGCGATTCTCGGCTCGTACAGCTTCCTCGTCAATCGGCTCACCGGCGTGGCCGTGGCCGAGTCCAACTGGGCCCTCGAAAGCGGACTTGGAACCGTCGCCGGTGGGTGGGATCTGGACGTGCTCGCGGCTGCCGGGTTGGACGCAGCGTTGCTCCCTGCGCATTCCTCACCCGAGTCCCTGGTCGGTGTGGTGTCCGCGTCCGCCTCCATTGCTGTGGGACTGAGCGAAGGCACCCCCGTCATCGCCGGTTGCGCCGACCATGTCGCCTCGGCATACGCGGCGGGCCTGAGAGAACCAGGCGATCTGCTTCTGAAACTTGGGGGAGCCGGCGACATTCTGCTCGTCGTCGACAGACCCGTCGTAGATGCGCGGCTCTTTCTCGATCATCACCCGACAGCAGGCCGCTGGCTCTCGAACGGTTGCATGGCGTCGTCCGGTTCACTCCTGCGCTGGTTCGAGCGTGAACTCGCTTCTGGAACCTCACTTGCCGATCTCGACGTAGAAGCCGCCGAGGTCGGGCCAACTGCGAATGGGCTGCTGGTCCTCCCGTACTTCCTCGGCGAGAAAACCCCTCTGCAGGATCCGTTCGCACGCGGCACGATCGCCGGTTTGCACCTCGGTCACACGCGAGCCGACCTGTACCGAGCGGTTCTCGAGTCGATTGCGTTCGGGTTCCAACACCATCTCGAAGTGTTTGCCGAACTCGATCTCACGATCGGGCGAGCAAGGGTGACGAATGGAGGCAGCCGTTCGCAGCTGTGGAAGCAGGTGTTGGCCGATGTGACCGGGCTGGAAATCGAGGCGCCTCGACAGCATCACGGATCGTGTCTCGGAACGGCACTGCTCGCCGGGGGCGCCGTCGGGCTTTTCGATCCGTCAGCAGTCATCGACCGACTTGACGACGATTCGGTGACGATCACACCCGACCCTGATGCGCACGATGCACTCGTGGCGCACTACCACCGGTGGCGTCAACTCGAGCCAGCGGTGCGACCAATCAGCCACGACTTGGCGAAGGAGCTCCAGCGATGACATCGAATGTTCAGTCCCTCCAAGGCGCTCATGCGCTCATCACCGGTGCCGGCTCTGGCATCGGCGCAGCAATCGCCGCTGAGCTCGCGAAGCGCGGTGCAAGAATTGCCGTGACCGATCTCTCGCTCCCAGCTGCGATGGCCACGGGCGAGGTGATCCGAGCAGCCGGTGGATCTGCAACGGCGCACGAACTCGACGTGATCGATGTCGATTCGATCGACGCTGCAGCAACGGCCGTCGAGGCCGCAAACGGACCGCTGACCCACTGGATCTCGAACGCAGGCGTGTCGACGATGGATCGATTCGTCGACATCCCCGAATCCGCATGGGACTTCAACATGGACGTCAATGCAAAGGGAGTCTTCCTCTGCGGTCAGGCGGCCGCTCGCCGGTTCACAGCCACTGGCGGAGGTGTGATCGTGAACACAGCATCGATGGCCGGCAAGCAGGGACGAGTGCCGTTTCTCGCGCACTACGTGGCGTCGAAGTTTGCGGTGGTCGGGCTGACCCAGGCAATGGCGTACGAGCTGGCACCGCTCGGCATTCGAGTGAATTGCGTATGCCCAGGTTTTGTTGCGACGGCGATGCAGGACCGCGAGATCGAGTGGGAGGCCAAACTTCGCGGTGTCGCTGTGGATGAAGTGCATGCGGGCTGGGTGTCCGATACTCCTCTCGGTCGTATTCAAGAGGCGGCAGACGTTGCTGTGGCTGTCGCGTTTCTGTGCTCGGACGACGCGAGGTTCGTGACAGGCGAAGCACTCGCCGTCAACGGCGGCGCGTTCATGGACTAATGGATATCGACTTCCCCACCCGAGTCACAGGTCCACCCCACGGACGTTCCTGTCGATTCTCGAATGACGAGCTCGACGGGCAGCACCGTCTCGGAGAGCGGCTCACCATCGAGGACATGACTGAGCATCATGGTGGCAGCCTCGGCTCCGAGGTCGTGAATACGTTGTCGCACCGACGTGAGCGACGGCGACACCAGCGACGCCAGGTTGACGTCGTCGAAACCGCAGACTGCGACGTCGTCGGGGACTGTGCGGCCTGCGCTGGCCAACTGTCTCATCGCTCCAATCGCGAGCAGATCATCAGCGGCGAACACACCGTCGAGATCGTGGTGGGCGTGGAGCAGGTCCGCGATCGCGGCGGCGCCTGCGTCCATCCGATAGTCCGTCCACGTGATGCATTCGTCGGGGATGATGACGCCTTCATCGGCAGCGGCGGCGCAGAACCCGGCGACGCGTTCACGTGCTGTTGGCAGATCGCTTGGCCCACCGATCACCACCAGATGTTGTCGTCCGGCCGCCAACAGATGCTTCGCCGCGAGTCGGCCACCGCCGTAGTTGTCGCTGAACACACCCCCGATCATTCCGTCGATCCGCTCATCACACACAACCACCGGCAACCGCCTCGACACCTCATCTCGAAGGCGTGCGACATGCGACGACTCGACATAGGTCGCGCAGTAGATCACGCCATCGACACCGCCTGCGAGGCAGCGAGCGACATAGTCAGCTTCGCGTTCGGGCTGCAACGACGTATTGCAGAGAAAGACACTCCACCCACGCTTCTGAGCTTCGTCTTCCACCCCGCGAGCCAGTTCGGCAAAGAACGGATTGGCGATATCCGGCACAATGAGCGCCATGGCGTTCGACAGACCAGTTCGAAGGCTGCTCGCCGCTACGTTCGGACGGTATTCCAGCTCGGCGATGACTTCCAGCACGCGAACTCGTGTCTGTTCGGCCACCGTCCTCTTGCCCGACAGGGCGTGGCTCACGGTCGTGACCGACACGCCTGCACGCTTGGCCACCTCTCGAATCGTGGCCGCATGGCCGGGTTTGAGCGAGCGCACGGAACGTTGACGCTCGGGTGCGGTACTTTCCTCCCGTTGTTCGTAAGGAGAAGTCGACATTGAACTCCAAGTTGGTACGTGAGCAAGTGCTGCGGCGGTTGGGGCTCGACACGGTGTCGACCGACGCAGACGGTCTCCAGACTGTCTATCGCCATTGGTGTCGTCGCGTCCCGTTCGACAGTCTACGCAAGCGGCTCTTCCAAGCTGACGGAGCCCGAGGCGAGGTTCCGGGGTGGACAGCCGACGAATTCCTCGACGGTTGGCTGAGTGACGGAACGGGTGGCTCGTGTTGGTCGACGAGCCTCGGTCTGCACGGTCTGCTCACACACATCGGTTTCGAAGCGCGGTTGGTGGAAGGGGTGATGTTGACCGACCCGGACACCCGACCAAACCATGGTTCCGTTGTCGTACGGCTTGGTGGCCGAGAATGGTTGGTCGACAGTTCGATGCTGTTCGACGACCCGTTGTTGCTTCCTCGGCCTGGCCGCACGCTCGAACGCGAGCACCCCGTGCACCCGGTCTCGGTGGTCGGTCGCGACGTCGATTGGGTCGTGACGTGGCGACCGGCACACGCCGATGTGAGGGTGGCATGCGAGCTCGGTCGGGCAGAAGCGGTTCGGGAGAGTTGGGATCGTGCACACGACTTCACCCGCGGCTACTCATTGTTCAACCAGACGATCTACGCCCGTCGCAACACCGACGACGGCATCATTGCGTTCGGTCGGCGCAAGCTCGTCGAGCGCGCTGCTGACGGATCGCTTCATCGTCGCGACGTTGCCCCAGGTGACGTTGCGACGACCCTGATCGAGCACTTCGGCTTCTCGGAGCGGATCGTATCCTCGCTCCCCGCCGACGACTCCGGCGCGGCATTCCTGTGAGCGAGGCCGTGCGTCACCCCGTCGTCTTCGTCGAGATTGCAGTTCCCGACGTCGCTGCAGCGTCCGCGTTCTACGTGGCTGCACTCGGATGGTCCGTCGTGGAGGTCAGAGATCGCATCCTCGAATCCGACGCCGGTCCGGTCATGTTTCGTTGCCATACCGGTGCCAAGCCGAACCTCGGCCTCGTTCGAGGCCGCGCCGGAACTGGCGGTACGACGGTGTTCATCCTCACCGATGATCTCGAGGAGTCGAGCAGATCCTGGACGGCAGCCGGAGGGACGGTCGGAGCGTCCGAAGGGTTCCTGGAGCTCGGCACACGCCGTCGATGCGTTGATCCTTGGGGCAACGCTGTGGCCCTGTGGACGTGGGCCCCCGATCGCGGATGGCGACCCCAGCCGGGGTGAGCAGTACTCAGATCACGAACGTGGCGTTCCAACGATGACGGTCGGAATCCAACAGATGGATTCGTTTCCGACGAATCCGCCAACCGTCGGTGCCGGGCCTCCAGACGTGCTCGACGATTGCGACGAGTTGGCGGGGCTCAGCATCCCTCAATTCGTGGACGACCTGAGTACTTCTGGTGAGCCGGTCACCGGCGGCGACCCCTGACGCTTCGTCGTCGGACCAGACCTCGATGTTGGTGACCTGACGGATCGTACGTGATGGCGGCTGCTGTGCGTGGGATTTGCCCGACAGGATCCAGTGCACCCGATCCTCGAGTCTGCATCGATCGTCGAGAACGACCGAGACTTCTTTGCGAGGGTCGCCGCCGTCGTGATCAGCAGGAATCCAGTACACGACGTCCTCGGTACACAGGTCGAGCCAGTCGAGGAGTCGACGGTCATCGAGCAGGCGCGCTTCCAGATGGAGCCATTGCGAGGCCTCGGCAGTCGCCGGAGGCCCGAGCGAACGTCCCCGGGCCCGAAAGCCTTCGACCTCAGCTGCGAGTTCGTCGAACAGGGTCATCGTGCCAACAACTTTTGCCACTCGGTCAGGTAGCCGCGAAGCGGCGTCTCCCAGCTGATCGGAATCGTTGCGACACCGTTGCCGTCGCGTAGCTGGTCGGCCGGGAGGCCTGCTCCTCTCGAAACCTCGAGCCACTCGATTTCGCCGATCTCGAGTCCTCGCTGCGTGCGTTCCCACATCTCGATGTCGTCGGGCTCCCCGAAGTTCACGAAGTCCTCGGCGAAGCGCAGCCGCAGTTGATTCACTTCGTCGGGCACGGCTGGATAAGTAGTTGCGTATTCGGTCATGTGGGTGCGTCCCGGCGCTATCGGCTCGCAGGTTGCGATCAGGTTTCCGGAAATGAAGAGGTTGGGGAAGATGGAGATGTTCATCGCCGCCCCGGGCACGAGATCTAGCCAGCGCTTCACATTTTCGGCGGAGTGGTCTCGGTGAAGCGCCGCGACCAGTTCATCTCGGCCGGGCACCGGCCTGGCGTGGGCCCAACGGTCGTCGGCGATCGACGGGCGCTGATCGAGGAACTGATGGCCACGGCCGAAATCGTGCGACACCATCGGCAACTTGTCCGGGTCGTTGTCGAAGTGAGAGAGCGACTTGCCGTCACCGTGACGTTCGTTGGTCATCGACACGAGGGACTCGTGCACGAACGCAGCGTGGTATCCGTCGGCGGCGTTGTCCCAACACAGCTTCCAGTTGCCCGATATTGCGATTCGTCGGGCGTTGGCTCGCGCTTCGATACGGCCACCGGGGGCCCGCATCCTCCAGGCACGCAGGACGTCAGCCGCCGCACCCAGATGCTCGTGCAGTGGCAGAACGTCAGGGTTGAACGATCCGAAAACCAAGCCTTCGCAGACGTCGATCCGGGCCATCGCACCCAGGTTGAACTCTTCACGTCGGAAGTCACTGCCGTACGGGCCGGGGAATGGCACCCCGACACAGCGCCCGTCGTTTGCGTAAGTCCAGCCATGGTACGCACACGTGAATCTCTTGGCGTTGCCGGTGGTTGTCGTGCACAGCTCGACACCTCGATGCATACACCGGTTCAGGAGAGCGTGATAGTTCCCGTCGACGCCGTGAGTGACGATTACCGATCGGCCGCCGATCGGAACGGTCAGGTAGTCGTTCGGCTCTGGCAGTTGGCTCTCGTGGGCAAGGAATACCCAAGTCCCACCGAAGATGTTGTCCATCTCGAGGCGAAAAACGCTGTGATCGGTGTAAGCCAATCGATGGACTCGTCGACCCTCGAAGAGCGTTGAGAGATCAGGCGGGGGCACGGGTGTCACGACGAGCTTACGTCGATCGTTCATGGTGGAGCTCCGTTCGGATCGAAGTTGGATGGGGTTGTGGGATCACGTGATGCCCCTGGCGAACGGGCGACCCAGTGCCACTGGCTGCCCGCGAAGGCGACCGGCGAACGCCAGCATCGCGACGAACGCCAGGAGATATGGCGACGCAGTGAGCAGTTGGCTGTTGACGTCCACGCCGATGATCGGCAGGGCAATGCGCAGAGAGTCGGCAACTCCGAACAGCGCCACGCCGACGAGGCATCCGCGAATCGACCAGCCACCGAAGATCACCGCGGCGATCGCCAGAAATCCTCGGCCAGCAGTCATGTTGTTGGTGAACGCACCGATTTCCCCCACACTGAGGTACGCCCCACCGAGACCGGCGAGCGCTCCGCACAACAGGATTGCTTGTCGCCGGCGTTTGAGCACATTTACGCCGGTGACATCGGCCTCCTGCGGTCCATCTCCGATCGCCCGAAGCTCGAGTCCGAACCGAGATCGGTAGAGCAGCCACCACGTCGCTGGGATCAGAGCGTAGAACAGCAACACCGGCCAGCGCTGCCCGAAGAACGGTTGGCCGATCAACGGGATCGACGAAAGCAACGGGATGTCGAACTGATCGATTCGCGGCGCGCGTAGGTCGACGACTTCGCGAAGAAAGCTCGTGACGCCCAGCGCGAGCACGTTCAGCGCAAGGCCGACGACGAACGGGTTGACCGTCAAGCGATGGCTAGCGTTGGCATGGATCGAGCCGACCAGCATTCCTGCAAGCATTCCGACGGCGAGCCCGAGCGGGCCGCTGTCGAGGACGGTGGCACCCCACACACCTCCGAAGGCGCCGGACAGCATCATTGCCTCGACGGAAATGTTGAGGGTGCCGGCTCGCTCAGCGATCAGCTCACCGAGGGCGGCGAACCCGATGATCACGGCGAAGCGTACGGCGGAGTCGAGCACGATCTCCAGGTTGTTCACAGTGGCTCCCTTGCAACCGTGAGCGACGCTACGCTCGCGACTCGTTCAGCTTTCACTGCTGCGGTCGTTGCGAGGCGTCGTGCTCGGAGTTCCAAAACGACAGGGGGCAGCACAGTGGCCAGCACCACCAACGCCTGGACGACGTCAGCCGTCGAACGCGGAACTCCGGTGGCAGCCAGGAGATTGCCTCCAGCTTCGATCGCACCGAACGCAAGGGCAACCGGCGCCACCACGAGCGGGCGATCTCGCGCGACGAGCGCCACGAGTAGTCCGGTCCAGCCCACGTTGTTCGAGAATCCTGGATCGACTCGGAATACCGCCCCTGTGAGGATCACTGCGCCGGCAAGGCCTGCGGCGCCACCGGCGATCGCCAGCGCCATCGAGCCGGTCCGCGCCGGGCGAACTCCGGCACGTCGGGCCAACAGCGGACTGTGGCCGAGTAGGTCGATTCGACGCCCCCAAGCCGTCCTCGCAAAGACGAAGGCCACCACGGCCACCAGGAACAGCATCAGCAGGATCCCGGAGTGCGCCGGGATGGAGGTCAGGGGCTCGATCGACGGCAAGCGCGCGTCTGGGCTGAGCGATCCTGACTGCGGCGGAAGGGCTGCGTCGAACACCGGCTTCAACAGGAACTCACGATTCAGCGCGTAGGTCACGACTTGGAACGCAACGAAATTCAGCAGGAGCGTCGCGATGACTTCGTTGACCGTGAACCGGTACTTCGCGACCGAGGCCACCGATGCCCACAGAGCGCCACCGATGAAGCCGGCGAGGAGCGCTACGAGCAGCTTGATCGGTCCAGGCCCAGGGAAGCTGATTCCGGCCCATATAGCGAGGGCGGCACCGATCGTCAGTTGACCTTCCTGGCCGATGTTGAACAGACCTGCTCGGTTTGCGACAACTGCGCCGATGGCAACGATGCCGAACGGCGTGGCTGCCACCATGGTGTTGCCGATGGCCTGTCGGGATCCGAACGCACCGTCCCACATGGCTCTCAACACCTCGGCTGGGCTTCCGTCGGCAACCATCACGAGGAGAGCTGACAACCCGAGCGCAGCTGCGACAGCGGTGACATACAGAGCTGTGGCGACGAGTGCGGTCGACAGGGCTGCGCTGTCGGCTCTTGTCGATCGTCCCGTCCGATCATGATTGGTGGCGTTCACGACGAGCTCCGCTGCGACCCACCGAGGAGCATGGCGATCTCATCGAGTTCTACCTCGTCGCGTGCCATTTCGCCGACGATGCGACCTCGCGAGATCACGGCGACGCGGTCGGAGAGACCAAGTACCTCCTCGAGCTCGGTCGAGATCAGCAACACGGCCATCCCGCAGTCTGCCGCTTGGCGGAGTTGGTCGAGCATGAACTCGACAGCGCCGACGTCGAGCCCCCGCGTCGGCTGAGCGGCGACGAGTATTTTCGGGTTCCGGCTCAACTCCCGGGCGAGGACCACTCGTTGCTGGTTGCCGCCGGATAGGGCACCCATTGGGGTGTCGGGCGACGGACAGATGATCGAGAACTCCTCGATGAGGCGTTCGGCACGCAAGCGGGTGGCGGCAGGATCGAGGACGCCCCGAACCGACACTTCGCCAAGATTGAAGACGTTCAGGTTTTGCTCGACCGAGAGGTCAAGTGCGCACCCATCGTGATGTCGATCCTCGGTGATGATTGCCACTCCCGACCGAGCAAGCGCTCCGGGCCGCCGCAGATCGACCCTTGTTCCATTGACGAAGACCGATCCGCTGTCGATGGTTTGTGTCCCGGCGAGGACCGAACCCAGTTGGAGTTGACCGTTTCCTTCGACGCCGGCCAGCCCGAGGATCGAGCCGGCGGTCACGGTGAGCGACAACTCGTCGAGGAGCGGCTGTGCCCGGTTGGGCGCTCCAACGGTGATCTTTCGCAAGTCGAGCGCCAACTCTCCTGGGCCGCGCACCGAGCGGGGACGTTCGACGTCGCCGCCGATTCGGTCTACCGTCTCTGTAGCGCCCAACGCGAGTCGTTCGCCTCCGAGAGCGACCGGTCGGCCGACCATGTGGCGTGCAAGGCCGGCTGGATCGGTGTCCTTCGTAGCGCCGTGGTGAACCACTTCTCCCCGTCGCATCACCGTGACGACATCGGTGGCGCGCTCGATCTCGTCGAGCTTGTGGCTGATCAGCACCACAGCGCGTTGTTGTTCGGCGACGACTCGCCGGAGGACGTCGAAGAGCACGATGCTCTCCGCTTGGGTGAGCACCGAGGTGGGTTCATCGAGAACGATGACTCTCGGGTCGCTTCGGAAGCATTTGACGATCTCGACACGCTGACGCTGACCGGCCGTGAGGTCTCCAACGAAGGCGTTGGGATCCACATCGAGGCCATAGCGCTCGCCAATGGACGAGATGCGACGGCGTGCGTCACCCGGGTTCACCGAGCCTCGCTCACCGAGCAGGAAGTTCTCCCAGACCATCAGCTGCGGAATCAGGCTGAAGTGTTGGTGGACCATCGCGATCCCGAGGCGCGCGGCCTCGTGGGGGGAGCGAACGATCACCCGTTGGCCGCTGAGTCGGATCTCGCCGGAGTCAGGCGGGAACAGGCCGGTGAGCACCTTCATGAGCGTGCTCTTGCCGGCGCCGTTCTCTCCGAGGAGTCCGTGGATCTCGCCGGCCCGGACGAGCAGCGACACGTCGCTGCATGCGACCACGGGACCGAAGCGCTTGGTCACTCCGAGGAGTTCCAGCGCTGCGGTCCCGCTCGCCGTTCCGCCACTCGGCGCCGAAGAATTTGACGCCGGTGTGTGGTTCACAGGGCCGTGCTCACTCCTGTTCCTGCTCGATTCGCAGCGCTTCCGGATCGATCTCGCCCGACTGGATCGCGGAGTAGATCGTGTCGAGTTCGGCTTGTTGCTCAGCCGTCGGATCGCAGAGGATGGCGCCGACCGCTTCCTTGCCGAGCTGCGCTTCGTAGATGATGCCCGATTCGAATCCGCCAGCAGCGAACTGCTCGAGCGACGAACGGAAGTAACTGCCCGGCGTGAATCGGATCGAGGCGAACAGGTCGATGTCTTCTTCCGCACAGCGATCAGCTGCCGTGGCGAACACGTCAACTCCCTCTGCATTCGCTTCGGCGATGACTGCGTTCGACCCAGCTCCCAGGAACGGGTAGATGACGCCGACGCCTTGAGCAATCATCTGGCGAGCGGCCTCGGTCGATGCGGCGACGTCGTCAGGGTTTGCGCCGACCGTGGAAACGATCAGCTCAGCGTCTGGCAGGACCGACTTCAGCCCGGCGGCCATTGCACTGGTGGCAACGATGAACGGGTCGCTTCCGTCAAAGCCGATGATTCCGGCTTTGGTCTCTCCGCGTTCCTGCAGAGCGAGCGCCGCTGCGACTCCGGCAGAGAAGGAGATGTCGTCGTTGTTGTCGGTCATGGAGGTGACGTTGGCATCGGGAGTGCGGTCTTGCGCGCCCGTGACGACGAATGCCACATTCTCGTAGTCGGGGCGAGCCGCGACCTCACGAAGCTGGGGGTACAACAAGTCTCCCCCACCGAGGGCGAAAATGTCGACTCCCTGGTCCAGCAGGTTCTCCATCTGGAGCGTGGCGTCCGCTGCAGTGACCTGATCGACGTTGATCAGCTCCCAGGGGTCGCCCATCTCGTCGACGAATGCTTGAGTCTCGTCGACAAGGCTCTGGAAGTAGCCACCGTCGGTCGTGTCTCCAGCAGAGAGCAGCCCGACGACGATACGCCCGTCGCCGTTCACGTCGGGTTGATCTGCGATCACCCGGCCTTCGCCGGACGATGCGACTTCGGTCGTGTCCGATGCAACTTCGGTCGTGTCCGACGCGGTGGTGTCGGACGTGACGTCGCTCGGTGTCGTCGTCTCCCCAGCACTGCTTGCGGGTTCTTCGTCGCTGCCACAAGCGGCAAGGACGAGGACACCGGCGAGTGCTACAGCGAGCATCGGACGGGTTCGGATTGGTGTGCGCATTTTTCCCCCTGGGATGTGTGTGTTTTTGGCGAATTGTTGAGATTCTCGCGCAAATCATTTTGCGCTGAGTACTACTGGAGGCACGGTCGACCTGGTGTCGTCAGGCAAGCACCTCCTGGAGCCAGTCGATCGTGTCGCTGACCTCTTGGCGCGACGCATTGTCCTCAAACACGTCGAAGCTGTGATCGAGACCTGGTGCAATGGAACCCCGAACCTGGACGCCCGCTCGGGCCAACCCATCGATCATCGTGAGGGACTGAGCGAGAAGATCATCTCGAGCGCCACAGGAGACCAATGTCGGTGGGAACTTGTCGAGGTGGCCGGATCGAGCGGGGCTGACGAGCGGGTCGGTCTGCCGACTCAGGAAGCAGTCTCCGAGGTAGGCCGCATTGTAGAAGTGTTCGACGTAGCCGGAATTCGAACGGGTGTCATCGTTGAGCATCTGAAAGTCGAAGACCCCGTACAACAGGACCAACGCCCGCACGGCCGGCAGGGCATCGGGAACGACGACATGGCCACCGGCGTCGCCGGCTGCTGCAGCGGTCGCTGCGGCGACCAGGTTGGCACCTGCGCTCGTTCCGCCCAGTGCGACGCGATCAATGTCACCGCCGAAATCTGCGATTCCCGTCGACAGCCAAGCCCATGCATCGATGACATCTGCCACCGCCTGAGGGAATGGACATTCCGGTGCGAGTGAGTAGTCGAGGTTCACAACAACACAACCGCTAGCCGCGATGTCGGCGACGACTCTTCGAGCGCCCGCTGCATTCCCGATGCACCAGGCTCCTCCGTGGAGCCAGAGCACCACCGGGTGAGGGCCTGGGCCTAGAGGGACCACAACCTCGCCGGTAAGCGGGTTCTGGCCGTTTCGAATCGTCACTGCCATATGCCACTCAGCGATCGAGTCGTGGGTCGGCGGCGGCGAATCCGGGTCGCCGTTGGCGATTTCGCGGAGGATGTGTACATCATCCACCGACGTCGGATTCCGCGGCGCGTCGTCACCCATGAGTCGCACCAGCCAAGATGGTCGATCGGCCATGCGGGGGCACTATAGCCCTGGTCTGACCAACAGTCCAGAACGTTTTGCATCACACGGCGGCTTTGCTACTTTGCAGCCATGAACTTCCCCAACACCTTGATTTTCGTCGATTTCCCATCGACCGACCCGGCGGCTACCGCCAAGTTCTACGAAGTGGTCTTGGGCTGGGATACCGAACCCCGACCGGCCGACGTGTTCCACCGGATCGTCCCGGGACAGAACTTCCGCCTCGAGGACGGGTCCCAGGGGCCGACCGGAAATCTCCACCTGGGCATTTACAACGTCATGAACGCCCGGCCACATCCAGATCCCGAGGGTATGGGGCCGAGAACTCTCGCCAAAGAAGGACGCTCGACACGGGTTTGGATAAAGGTGAGCGAGGACGACTCGATGGACCGCATCCTGGACGAGGCCGTCGCACGCGGTGCCACACTGTTGTGGCGTGACCACTTCTGGACAGAGTTCGACGGCTTCAATGCCGCCTTCGAAGACCCGTGGGGAAACACCATCGTGCTCTGGCACAAGGGGGAAGCGGACGCCTCGACTCTCGAAGGTTGTACCGTCGAATAGTGCACACGACGTGTGGTGGCGGCGCGTCGGGTCTCTGGTGGACCAGGCTGCAACGAGGGCTGTCCGCTCGGTGCAAATTGCCGCCGTGCCGCAAGGGATTTGCCATCACTGGAGGTCCGTGCTGTCCGAGGGCGTGCCTGGCTTTGGACGCTGATGCGGACGCACGGTTCCGTTGAGCGTCGAATCGGCCTTGGCGCTGCTGGAGCAGGAGTTCCCGGAACACGTGATGCGCGAAATACGGGTGACTGGTAGCAACCAGGTAGCGACCAACCAGGCACTTCCGATCGCTGTTGATCGCTTCGGTATCGGTCCGAATCGGAGCTCAGAATGTTCTGTGGATGTCGCGCTCAACGGTGTCGCCAACGGCCGACCAGTCTCGCAACGCTTCGGTGAGAGCGACTGCGAGCACGCATTTCGGGGTGATCCGTTGCATCTTCTCGACCGCTGCTGCCATCGCCGCCAGCGCCTCGGCGAGTTCCTGCGACCGGGGTGCAGGCTCGAAGGCTTTCGACTCGTTGAACTCGGCTTCGATCTGGGCGGTCCAGTCCGTCACTGCTTCGACGAGGGCGTCGAGAATCGGGATCTCGTCCGTCCAACACGTCGCGAGTACGTCGTCGAGTGCTCGGCGTAGGTCGTCTTCGTTCGGGTCGGTCATGGCATCTCTGGTTCTAGGCTCGGGGTGGCTTGGGCTGTGGTGCGTCCGGCCCATTGGTCAAAGATCTCGCGGGTCGGGTTGTAGTCGGGCACGGCCACAAGCGTGCGGGTTGCTCGACTCGAGGGGTGAGCGTGTTGCTGCCATCCGCCCGGGACGTCAGGCCACCCTTCGAGCAGGTCGTTGAATGCTGCGACGCCGTCGCCGTCTCGCAGTGCGATGGCGATTGCCATGGTGTGTTGCGGTGTCGCGTCGATCGTTGCGCAGACCTTGATCGTCTGCTCGGGTGAGAGGTCCAGTCCGTAGGCGAGCGCTGCGATCCTGGCTGGCTCGTGGAGCTGTCGGACTGCTCGTTGGAATGAGGCGGAGGTCGTCGAGTCGGTCGTCGTGGAGTTGTCGGGCGATGTCGTCTCGTTGAGCGGTCGGCGGCATGAGCGTGTCCACCTCGGTTGGGGATGCAACGGTGAGGAGTGAGACCAGCCCAGAGTTCGTGCCCGTCCTCATCCGCCAACGCGACCACGTCGCAGACCACGACCAAACCGACCGAGCCCGACTCTTCGCCAACCTCCTCGACATCACCACCTGAAACTGCTTACATGAACCCAGCCCGGGCCCTACCGGTCACCCGTACAACAGCGGTTCGGGGCACCCATCGTGCAACCGCACGTGGTTACCGACCTATCAGGCTTTCTTTCGCCACCGGAACGGTCGTTCTCGCAACCGATCGCGACGCTAGACCGCTCGACAATCACGCACAGAGTTGAAGCGAACGGGTCCCGGACGACAGCCGATCAGACGTCGGCGAGTGCGTCGTCGGTGTCGAGGTATTTGATGAGGCGTTGGCGGGCAAGGACGGTGCACCTCCGATCGGTCGATCGGAGTGGGCACGATTCGGACCCGACCTCAGGAACGGACTCCCCCTGGCGATGCACCGCATCCTCACCTACGGGCCCGACATCGCTGGACGGGCCAGCGAGCAAGAGTTTCAGAGCATCCAATACCGACCTGCCTTCGGCCTCGACCAACGAGTCGCTTGCATCGTGTTACATGTGCTCGTCGACGCCGCTGACGCTCCTGACTCCAAGTACGGGAGGAGTGGAGACACGCGAAGCAAGGACGCCGACACAGTCTGCGTTGACTTACGCGTGGTCAACTCGCTTCGACCGTTCTGTTTCGTATCCGACGATGGAGTTTCAGAGATCGTGGTCGATGTGATCGATCGTCTGCCTGAACTGCGAACCTTCGCCTGACGCTCCTGCCGGGCGAGTTCGGGTCGGGCTTCAGAGCAGGTCGGCGGAGATCGGTGCCGGCGTCTGGGCGCTGTGCCAGTCGAGTAGGCGGTGAATGGCCGCAGGCAACGTGCCATCGCGGAAGCGCTCGAAGATCGCTCCTTCCGAGAACCGGTCGACGCGGACCATTGCAGTAACAAGCCGGACGATGTCGACGATCGGTAGACCCGGGATGTCGTCACCGTCGGTGTAACCACTGGTCTCCAACCACTCAGACCACCCGAACTCGACGATCAGATCGGTGTCGTACAGCAACTGAACGATGCCCCACGCATCCTCGTCGAAGTCCACCCACGGCATAACGATCGCACCGTCACGTTGCACGTTGCCGCCGCGCCACACTCCAGCCACGTCGCCTTTGGCGTTGACGACGTCGAGCAGTCGACGTATCTCGTCCCACGCGACGTCGCTGACGGCATGCAAGCGCAAGAGAATGTGTTGATCCGACCCGTTGGCGTGCGAAGTCATCGGCATGATGCCTACTACAAACGGTGTCAACGCGTTCGACGAGTACGTTCGGGCCGTGAGAGTTCTCGGCATCGACCTGGCAACCGAGCCGACGAAGACGGGCGTCGTGACCCTGCACATCGAGCACGGGCATGCCGTCGCGACGACGCCGACCGGCAGCGCCAACGACGACGCACTCGTGGAATGGGCCGACGGGGTCGACCGCATCGGTATCGACGCCCCGTTGGGATGGCCAACAGCTTTCGTGCATTCGCTGAGCGAACACCATTCGAACCGAAGGTGGGCGGCTGGACCAGATCGGCATCCGCTCCGCACGAGGCGAACCGATCGTGCGCTGCATGACGCACTGGGTATCACGCCGCTGTCGGTGAGCACCGACAAGCTCGGCGCCACGGCTCTGAGATGCGCTCACCTCCAGACACTGTGGGCAGAGAAACTTTGGGACGGCGAACCGGCCGCACGCGATGGCTCCGGGAAACTGGTCGAGGTCTACCCGGCGGCAACACTGCTGTCACTCGGCATCCCGCATCAGTCGTACAAGGGGACCAGCGGGAAGCCAGCAAGAGACTTGATTCTTCAGCGTCTCCAATCGCATTTCGAGCTGGACACCTCCGCTATCGACGAGGCGTGTATCGCAAGCGACCACATCCTTGACGGCCTGATCGCAGCACTCGTTGCATGGGACGCGCACATCGGACGAACGATGAAGCCGAACGACGATCAAATGGCAGAGGCCCGCACCGAAGGATGGATTCATGTCCGGTCGAATCACCCGGGCTGACGCATCGGGCTGTACTCAACTGGCGTTCCAGCTGATCGAACACGATCAACTCTCTGGAACAACCTCAACGTCGAGCGAGGTGTCATTGGAGGCGGGCTCGTACGTTGCGAGCCGCTCACCGAGATCCTGATACTCACCGAGCACCACGCACAAGTCGCCGGCGACCAGAGACGCGCACTTTGGGCGCGGCGAACGGACGTGCGCACGACGAGGTCACCGATTCGGTCGAGAATCGACAGTGAGCGGAGCGGCGACGTGGCGTTGGCAACGGCGTCACCAACTCGCTCGATCTGCGGGTGGTGACGTCGGCCCGACTTTGCGGACGACCACAAAGGACCAACTCCCGCTGCCGATCGGCCAGTACACGTTCAGGCCGCTGGGCTCATGGGGTGTGTTGTTCCAAGCGACAGCCCTCGTGCGTTTCGACCAAGGGTCGTAGCGATCCATATCGACGAGGAACGCGTGCCGGTCTGCGTGGCTAGCTCGACCCTCGCGTTCACGCCGTCGGTGAATCGAGACCACCAAGACCGACCGGTTCCGGCTCGTCTCGCTCACCGACCAAGCCACCCAATCACTGATCGCGCAGCGCCGAGCGGTTAGCGGACGAGACAAGCACCGTTCAGCGGTCCGGCCTCGTGTTCGCGAGCGAATCGAATCATGCGTTGCCGTGGCGTCCTGAACTCGTGACCCGACGCTGGGAACGACTCCGCCGCCGTGCCGGGCTCGAGCACATCAAACTCCACGGGCTGCGACACTTCGTCGCCACCGAACTC
>Ga0105047_10006686_pt1 | contig 19522 bp, 16 predicted proteins | sample MAT04_FD_78384 | JGI IMG/M metagenome (GOLD analysis project Ga0105047, IMG submission 78384) | Freshwater microbial communities from Lake Fryxell liftoff mats and glacier meltwater in Antarctica - MAT-04 (megahit assembly) | ecosystem: Environmental > Aquatic > Freshwater > Ice > Liftoff...
AAATTTTGCAGATTCGCATGCGAGGGGCCGAGGGGCAGGAGATTAACGATCTGGTGGCCGTAGTGGACGCCGTGGTGGACGCGTACTTCGGTGAGGTCGTCGACGTGGAGCTTCAGGAGCGCGACAAAAAGCTAATACGGCTCGAGAAGGAGTTCGACGACAACAACGAGAAGCTGGTGCATGAAGGCAAGGAAATCGAGCGATTGGCCCGCGAGTTGGGGACGCCCGATCCAACTCAGGCCCAGGTTCGAACCTCGATGTTGCAGACTGAATTGACATCGGCCAACAACAATCTGATCCACGCTTTGCAATCGCAGGATCATTGGTCCACGGAGCTGCAAAAGTCCAATCTCGAGAAAGTGACCGCCGAGGATCGCGAATCAAGTCGGTACCGGATTCAGGACAGGATTCAAAACGATCCGAAGGTCCGCAAGCTGGAAGAGGACATCACGGAGTACGACGGCGCCCTCTCCAAGTACAAGCAGCACATGGTCCCTGGCGCCAAGATCAGCAACACCATGTCCCAATTGCAGAAGGACCGGGCTGGCCTGCAAGAGAAGTTGGACGAGCGGATCAAGGAACTGGAAGAAAAGTACATTGAGCCGGAGCGCGTTCAGCGGCTGCAAGAGGCCGAGCACCATATCGCCATCGCGAACGATCAATTGGAGCGTTTGAAGGCGCAGGTCGAAGAGTACCGGAATCAGGTCAAAGAAACGACCGAGAAGCTGCATACCTTCGGCGGTAACACGGCCGAAATGATCAATCGCCGCAGCATCACTGATAACATCAAGGTGATGGTCGCCCGCCTGCACATGCAGGTGCAAGAGGCTCGCATTGAGAAGAATTCGCCACCGCGCGTTTCGCGCTACGGCAAGGCCATGCCGCCGCAAAGCATTGGCGCCACGCGGAAGCTGGCCCTGGTCGGCATGAGCGGTATGGCCGCGTTCGGCCTGGTAGGGCTGGCCATCGCGTTCATGGAATTCCAGGCTCGTAGAATCACCTGCGCTAGCGACTTACGCAGTGGCTTGGGAATTCGGGTTGTCGGTTCGCTCCCATCGATGGCGCGTCCTGGCCGCAAGGCCCTGGCCGCGGTGAATGGCGATCTGAGCAGCCTGCTGCTGGAATCGATCGATACCATCCGCACCAACCTGCTCCACTCGGCTGCCAGCGAACAGTTGCGAGTGGTGATGATCACCAGCGCCTTGGATCGCGAAGGCAAGACTACGGTCGCCAGCCAATTGGCGGCCAGCCTGGCGCGTTGCGGACGACGCACGCTGTTGATCGATGGCGATCTCCGCCACCCTTCGGTCCATCGGCTGTTCGAACTTCCGCTGGAGCCGGGCTTGTGCGAAGTGCTCCGTGCCGAGGCCGAGTTGGACGACGTTGTCCGTCCGACGCGGATCGCCGGTCTGTGGACGATCGCCTCGGGGCAGTACGACCTGGAGAGCATTCAGGCGTTGTCCAAGGAAGGCTCCCGCGAATTTTTCGACATGCTCCGCTCGCGATTTGACTTCATCGTGGTCGACGCCGCCCCCGTGCTGAGCATTGCGGATTCGTCCATGCTGGGTCAATTGGTCGACGCCGCCATCCTCTGCGTAATGCGAGACGTCAGCCAGGCCGCCAAGGTGTACGAAGCGAGTGAGCAGCTCCGTTCTGTCGGCGTGGAAGTCCTGGGCGCCGTGATCAACGGCGAGAAGTCCAGCGGCCACTACCGCTCTAACTCCTCCAAGAAGTAACGTAAACCAATCAGCCCCGTGCCGAACTCGATTCTCCATAGTCCGGACGGAGCGTTTAACTGGCCGCAGGACGCGTCCCGCTACTCCTCACTTTTTTCAATGGACGCCCATTCATGAAGAACTACCTGACCATCGTTCTGGCCGGAGCCTTGATTGTCTCGACAGGCATCGTGCATGGCTTTTGGAGCCACAGCTACGACTTTATTCTCGGCAAGCAGAGCCACAGCGAGAAGCTGGTGGAGTTCTCGACGAGACTTCAAAACGTGCCCGAAATCGTTGGCAATTGGGTTGGCGCCGATCTCAAGCCAATGGATGGTCGTGAGCGCGAAGTGGCCGGTATCGACGGCTCGCTCCAGCGGGCCTATCAAAACAAGCGGACCAAGGAATCCTCTTCGGTCTTTCTGGTGTCGGGGCATCACCGCGACGTGGCCCAGCACACCCCGGATCAATGCTACGTGGCCGCCGGCTTTGAGATGATGGGGAAGCCGATCAAGTACCGGATCGAAACGCCAAAGGGAACTGTTGAGGCCTACACGACCGTCTTCAAGAAGGACGACCATACGTCCGGCACGCACTACCAGCGCGTCTTTTGGACCTGGAGCGTCGATGGCAATTGGGTTGCCCCGGATTCGCCCCGTTTGGAATTCGTCAATGAGCCCGCGCTCTACAAGATGTACATCATCAGTGCGTTGGAGCAGCCGGGACGTTCGATCACCGAAGATTCATCTCTGGCCTTCGCGCATGAGTTCATCCCAGTGCTGAACGACACGTTGTTTGGCGCGGGGAACGCCGCGGGCGTTGGGAGCGATCCGCAAGACGCGTTGGAGCCGGTCCCGGCGACGGACGCCAAGACGCCCGAATCCACGGAAGCCGCCCCGGCAGACGCGGCGCCTGCCATCCCGGCGCCGGTAGCGCCGGACGCAGCGCCCGCTCCTTAATGACTGTTGGGTCGAGGCTATGAAGTCTCGATCAAGCCGCGCTGCGGGGCAATTCCATGTTCATTCGCCGGAGGTTCCGCGCGCAGAGGGCCGGTAAATCAGGCCGTGTTGAGCGCACGCCACAGCGAGGTTGCAAAACGGCAACGCATGGGCTGACACACGTATTAAAATTGGACCAGGCGTCTCCCCATCGGCAATCCACACCGTAGAATCGAGTCGGCTTGTTGCGTTACCGCGCCGGGGCGTTTCGCCTTGGTTTCAGTATGGCGCCAGGACGCAAGTCGTTTGGGGAACGTGGTTCGTAGCAGTTGGGGCGCGCGACGGAGCGACCACGAAATCGCTGGCAACAAAATGGGCGCCTGTCGCCCACGGGAACGGAGTGCGCGCCGAGGTCGGGCGCCGCTGCGACATCCGCCAGCAACATTTACAGCGACAGCTACTAACAATGGGCGCGGGCGAAGTTCGATGCTTCGTCCTTCGACATGATGCGTAATGCGAGCGGCGTCCAACTACTTGTTTTCCAGCGAAGAAGGTCAGGCGCATGAAGGCTACTGAGCCACCGGCAAAAGATTGGTTGTTCCGTGACACTGGCAAGTCCGTGCCGCTGGCGCGCGCTTGGTTTGACGACGCGGAACCAACGGCCGCCGCTGACGTCGTCCGCTCTGGCTGGCTATGCCAAGGCCCGAAGGTCGCGCAGTTCGAAACCGAGTTCGCCGAGATGATGGGCGCCAAGCACGCGATCGCCGTCTCGAACGGTTCGATCGCGCTGTTGGTCGCGCTGCAATCGCTCGGTTTGCAACCGGGGGACGAAGTCATCGCCCCGAACATGACCTTCATCTCCAGCGCTACCGCGGCGATGGTGTTGGGAGGCGTGCCGCGGCTGTGCGACATCAACCTGACGAACTATTGCATCGACGTCGATCGGCTCGAGTCGCTGATCACGCCCAAGACGCGCGTTATTATCCCGGTCCACTATGCCGGCCAGACGGCGGACATGGACGCGATTTTGGATCTCGCCAAGCGGCGCGGCCTGCACATTTTGGAAGACGCGGCCGAGGCGCATCTGGCGCGCTACAACGGTGGCAAGTTCGCCGGCACGATTGGCGACATTGGCATCTTCAGCTTTACGCCCACCAAGCCCATCACGACGGGCGAAGGGGGCATGATCGTCACGGACCGGGACGACCTGGCCGACCAATGTCGCTTGATCCGCAACTTTGGAGACTCGGGCAAGTTCCACTGGGACGTGATGGGTTTTAACTATCGCCTGAACGAAGTCGCCGCGGCGATCGGCATCTGCCAATTGGCAAAGCTCGAACAGATTGTCCGCATGCGTCACGAGAAGGCCAAGGTCTACGACGCGGCGTTTGCGGACGAGCCCGGCATCATCTGCCCGGAAATTCGTCGGCCGGAAGACATCAACTATCAGCTCTATACGATCCGTCTCCAGCTCGACTTGCTGGACGCCGATCGCGACACTATTCTCGACGAGTTGTCTAATTTGGGCGTGGCCACTCGGCTGTACTACCCCTCGCTCCACACGCAGGGCGTGTTCGCTCAGTTCGGTCCGTACCGCGACGAAGATTTTCCGAATTCGTTGGAATTCGAACGGTCGGCGCTCTCGCTGCCGATTTTTACCGGGATGACACAAGAGCAACTGGAATACGTGTGCGAGTCGCTACTGAAAGTAGTCCGATCGCATCGCAGAACGAAGTAGGAGCCGTTGGATGATTGAAGGTAAGAAGATCCTGATCACAGGCGGCGCCGGTTTTATCGGCACGCACGTCGCGCATCGCCTGTACGAGCGCAACGAAGTCACGCTGTTCGATATCGACTATACGGGCGGCATCTCGTACAGCCCGATGGCCAAGGATGAGCGCGTCCGCAAGATCGAGGCCGACGTCCGCGACGAAGCCGCGGTCAAGAAAGCGGTCGCCGACTGCGACATCTTGTTGCACTACGCGTCCGTGATCGGCGTCAAGAAAGTGATCGATCACGCCCGCGATACGATCGACACGATTCTGATCGGCACGCGCAACGTGATGGAGGCGGCTCGCCACAATTCCAAGCTTGAGCGCATCGTCAATATTTCCACCAGCGAAGTTTATGGCAACGTGATGGACGGCCGCGAAGGCGCGCCGGGTAGCGTCTCAACCGGCAACGATGCCCGCGCTTGCTATGCGTCGGCCAAGTTGGCGGCCGAGCACATCGTGTGGGCCTATCATCGCGATTTCAAACTGCCGACGGTGATCGTGCGGCCGTTCAACATCTATGGCTCACTCCGTAAGACGGACAACGCCGTCGGACGGTTCTGCGTGCAGGCAATCGGCAATAAAGACGTCACCCTGCTGGGAGACGGTAGCCAGCTTCGCTCGTGGTGCTACGTGGATGACTTTGTCGACGGCATGATGGAGTGCATCGAGCGCAAGCAAGCGGTCGGCGAAGACTTCAACCTGGGCAATCCGGTGACCGCGGTCACGATCTACGATCTGGCGGCGCGGACCATCCGGCTGGCGAACAGCAAGTCCAAGCTTTCGACCACGGCCCACACATTTAGCGACATTGGCGTCCGGGCGCCCAATTCGACCAAGGCCCGGGAGCTGCTGGACTACCATCCGAAGTACGACCTCGACGCAGGTCTGCTGGTGACGCTGGACTGGTATCGCAAGAATTTGAACGACTTCAAGGCATGGTTGTAGCCGCACGTTTTTCGTCCCCTTGGGTGGCGAAGGCGAGCGCGATGGTTTGGGGCGGGTGGTTATCTGGATTGGGCGAAATTGGGCGGCATACGCCGACGTCCGATCTTGGAAACCTTCTCTGATAGTAAGGCTTTTCCGTTGCTTTTTATGTTTCTGCTCGCAAAAATGAAACTCGTTAGGAAACGAACTGGTTCTCGGCCGATCTGGCCGACCCAGAACGGGTGGGGTGGTGAAATTCCCCCTTCTCATCAACGGGTTGTACAGCTCTGGATTACTCATCACGGAAGCGCTGACGTCAATTCGTCAGCGGGCGTGTGGTTGACGCCCTGGCGTACGGGCATTTTGTCGATCGCACTACGAAGACGCACCTTGGAGATTGCAGCGTGAATTCTTCGAAACGTCGTTTCACAACCGGCATGATGTTGCGGATGGCTGCCGACACCGTGATGCTTCACGGCGCCCTGGCGATTGCCTTCGCTCTGTGGATTCTCAACTACGCCTTGATGCACGAGGCCGGCGTCGACGGCGGAGTGAACATCGAATTTTGGGAGCTGCTCCGCTCTTCGCTCTACATGATCTGGCCGCTGACGGGCATCTGTCTGACGCTGTTCTATCTCGGCGGATTTTACACCTACGGACGCGCCTATCAGAGCCGCTACAAAGCGCTGCTGATCAGCCAGGCCGTGACGCTGGCCTATCTGATGTATGCGTCCAGCGCCTACTTGTTCGGCCAGGGGCTGGTTGTGCCCCGCAGCGTGTTGGTGATGTCCTGGATATTCAGCCTGGGCTTGCTCGTCGGTTCGCGCATCTGGACCACGCTGTGGATGAAGATCGTTCATCCCGAGAACCAGGCCGCGGCGGCGCTCAAGCAACGCGACGAAAACCGCAAGGTGCTGGTCATCGGCGGCGCCGGTTACATCGGTTCCGCATTGCTGCGAAAGCTGCTGGATAGCGGATACAACGTTCGACTGCTGGACCTGATGATCTTCGGCGACGAGCCGATCCGCACCATGCTGGATCATCCGCGGTTGGAGATTCGCCGCGGAGACTTCCGCCACGTGGAGCAGGTAGCGCAAGCCCTGCAGGGCGTGGACTCGGTCGTTCACTTGGGCGCCATCGTCGGCGATCCGGCCTGCAACCTGGACGAAGAACTAACGATTGAAGTCAACCTGACCGCCACGCGTATGATCGCGGAGCTGGCCAAGGCGGCCGGCGTGGAACGGATGCTTTTCGCCAGCACCTGCTCCGTCTATGGAGCGACGGAAGAGACGCTGGACGAGCGGAGCATTTCCAAGCCGATCTCGCTCTATGGGCACACCAAACTGGCCTCGGAGCGCGTGCTGCTGAGCATGGCCTCGGACACGTTCTCCCCCACGATCCTGCGTTTTGCCACGATTTACGGTCTGTCCGGCCGCACTCGATTTGACCTGGTGGTGAACCTGCTGACGGCCAAGGCCAAGATCGAAGGCAAGATTACCGTCTTCGGTGGCGATCAATGGCGCCCGTTCGTCCATGTGGACGACGCCGCGCTGGCCGTGGCGACCGCCTTGGGCGCCCCACGGGAGATTGTCGCCAACCAGATCTTCAACGTCGGATCGAACGACCAGAACTACACGATCCAGCAGATTGGCGAGCTGGTCCACGACGTGGTCTTCTCCGCCGAAATGCAGATCAATACGGACGACACGGACAAGCGCAACTATCGCGTCAACTTCAACAAGATCCGCAACCAGCTCGGCTTTACGCCGAATTGGACGGTTCCGCAGGGGATCCAGCAGGTCTTGGACGCGATCGCCAATGGCGATGTGTCGGACTACTCGGAATCTCGCTACAGCAACGTCAAGTACCTCAGCGAGAAGAAATCCGTCGTTCGCGACAACTGGGCACAGGAACTGGTCCGCGTTATCGCCTCGCAGTAATGCTGGCGAGCGGAGCTCGCGTGATAATGCTGGCGAGCGGAGCGCGCGTGATACGGGCGAGCTGGGTTCGTGTGATTTTGCGATCGGCTTGAGTTGTTGTCGATTCTAATTGGGACTGGCTCGAATCCACTCGCTCCAATGCAAACGGTTCGTCGGCTCCGCGGGTTCTCCACGGAGTCCGGCGATTGGTATCGCCGCCGGCGATCTCTTCAACTTCTATCCTTGTCGCGTTTCGCGCATTTTGAACGCGCTCCCGAGTCCGCGCTGATTTCCTCAGCGCGGACCTGTGACTTTTCTGAGAGCAAACCGCTGTACAAGAAGTTCGGCAAGCGCGCGTTCGATCTAGCCCTGGCAGGGCCGGCGCTCTTGATCCTTGCGCCGGTGATCGCGCTGACCGCCCTGGCGGTCCGGCTGCGGATGGGACCCGGCGTGTTGTTCTGTCAGGAGCGGCCCGGTCTCAATGGCCAGTCGTTCATGCTCTATAAGTTCCGGACGATGCTCAACACGCGCAATGCGGCGGGAGAGCTACTACCTGACGCTGAGCGCTTGCCATCGTTCGGAATCTTCCTGCGTCGCAGCAGCCTGGATGAGCTCCCGCAGTTGTGGAATGTAGTCCGCGGCGACATGAGCCTGATTGGACCTCGACCGCTGATGATGCGGTACCTGGGCCGGTATTCGCCGGAACAGTTTCGCCGGCATGAGATGCTCCCCGGCATCACCGGTTGGGCCCAGGTGAACGGTCGGAACGAGATCTCTTGGGAGCGGAAGTTCGAGCTCGACGTCTGGTACGTCGACCACGTTAGCTTCCTGCTGGACGCCAGGATCTTTTGGATGACGCTGTTGAAGCTGGTCAGCCGGCAGGGCGTTAGTGCCGAGGGGCACGCCACGGCGCCCGAGTTCGAGGGGCAGGAAGCCTTGCAAATTCGTAACGAAGCCGCCGAGGACTTGCCAGCCGGGGTCCCTAGAGGCTCATCTAGATGAGTACCCCCTGCCATTTAGCAGGGGTTCTGGCGGCGCCTGGTCCCGGTGAGCGACTTTCGCCCACGATCTACCCAGCAAGAGTCTGTTAGTGGATGTCAAGTTCCTGACTCCCGAAGACCCGGAATGGGGCGAGTGCCTAAGCAGGGCGCCGCATGATTTTTATCATAACGCCAGGTATTGCCAGCTCTCCGCGCGAATGGATGGAGGGCACGCCGAAGCTTCGGTGGTGAACGACGCCGACGGTCATATGTTCTTCATCCCTTACGTCGTCCGTCCGCTGCGGGGCATCAACTGGTTAGGCGACGGCGCCAACGCCCTGTTCGATATGGTCTCGCCGTATGGTTATCCCGGTCCCCTGGTGAAGGGCGACGATGAGTTCTTGCGCGGCGCCATCCACCATTGGGCGCGGGCGATGCATTTCCGCGGCTGCGTGAGCGGGTTCGTGCGCATGCACCCGTTGCTCAACACGATGAGTGACGCGTTCCGTGGCGGTGGCGAAGTGGTGGAGCGCGGCCGCACAGTGTCGATTGATCTCACGCTTCCGGCCGAAGAAATCTGGCGCAACTTCCGCGAGAATCACCGCCGCGACATCCACAAGAAAAAGAAGCTCGGCATCGCGGCCAACATGGAAACCGGCCCCGGCGTGTTGGAGCTCTTCGCACCGATCTATTACGAAACAATGGACCGCGTTGGGGCGGGATGCTACTACTATTTTCCGGCGGAGTACTTCGCAGGGCTGCAAGCGGCGCTCGGCGACCGGATGCACGTCTGCATTGTCCGCGACGCCAACGGTGGCGTGCTTTCCGGAGGTATTTTTACCGAGTGCGACGGCATTGTGCAGTATCACCTGGGTGGCACGCTCAACTCGGCGCTGCAAGTTCGGCCGTCCAAGCTGATGTTCGATTACGTCTGCACCTGGGCCAAGGAACGCGGCAATCGCTGCCTGCACCTAGGCGGAGGCTTTGGAGCCAAGGAAGACTCCGTGTACGAGTTCAAGGCAGGCTTCTCGCCGCTGAGACATCCGTACTACACCTGGCAGTTGCTGTTTGAGCCGTCGATGTATCAGCAACTGGAACACAAGCGCCGCGCCCTGCAGGACGAAGGGCCCACGGCTGGATTCTTCCCCATCTATCGAGGTTAACTTCGCGCTGGACCCAAGCATCCGGCGCCCGACTCTGCCCATGACACAAGACACAGACCGCATCACCGACCTGATCTGGGACGCCATCGACGAAGTCAACGCCTTGCTGCCAGAGGATGCCCGCATCCAGCGCAGTGAAGACGCCGTGCTACTGGGCGCCGCGGGCGGATTGGATTCGTTTGGACTGGTGAACCTGGTAGTAGCGCTCGAACAGCGCATTGAAGATGAGTTTGGCGTCACGCTGACGCTGGCGGACGAAAAAGCGATGTCGCACCGCCGCAGTCCGTTTCGCACCGTGCCTACATTGCGTGATTATGTTGTCGACCTGTTGAAGCAAACCTCACATGGTTGATCGTCCGCTGGTCATGGTGACAGGCTCCAGTAGCGGGATCGGCCGCCACCTGGTCGAACACTATGTGCGCGCGGACTATCAGGTGGTCGGTTGCAGCCGTCGCGACGTGACCGACGTCGCCGGCGCGTATCGCCACTTTCAACTTGACGTCACGGACGAAGCCGCGGTCAAAGCCATGTTCTCCACGGTCCGTAAAGAATTCGGCCGTTTGGACGCGCTACTGAACAACGCCGGCATCGCCAGCATGAATCACTTGCTGACTACGCCCATGAGCACGGTGATGAACGTGTTGCAAACCAACGTGCTGGGGACATTTCTGTTCTGCCGCGAGGCGGCCAAATTGATGCGCGCGAGAAAGTACGGCCGGATCGTCAACTTTGCCTCGGTCGCCACGCCACTGAAGCTGGAAGGCGAAGCGATCTACGCCGCGTCGAAGGCGGCCGTGATCTCATTGACCGAAGTGCTGGCTCGCGAACTGGCAGATTTTGGCGTGACGGTCAATGCGATTGGCCCCACGCCAATCCGCACGGCGCTGGTGGCGTCGGTGCCGGAAGACAAGCTCAACGCGCTGATTGCCCGCCAGGCGATCCGTCGATTTGGCGAATTTCGCGACGTCACGAACGTGACCGATTTTTTTCTGCGTCCCGAGAGCGATTTTGTGACCGGTCAAACCATTTACCTGGGCGGAGTCTGATGGCGATCGAGTTTCTACTCGATGGTTTTCGCGCCGCCGCCGCCGCGGACGCTATTGTCTGGCACGACCAGGTGTCGTCCTACGCCTGGTTGGCCGAGCGCGTGCTCTATTGGCGCGAAGAGCTTGCCGCGCGCCAAGTTCCGCGCGGGGCCGTGGTGGCGATTGAAGCGGACTTTTCGCCCAATGCCGTCGCGCTTTTCTTGGCGCTAGTGGAACGAGGCGCGATCCTCGTCCCACTGACATCGAGCGTCGCCGCGCAGCGCGCGGATCTGCTGCAAATCGCCGAAGTCGAGTGGGTAATCGGCATCAATCGCGCGGATCAGGCCACTTTCGAGCGGCTGGCCTGCAGTGCGACTCACGAGTTCTACCAAACGCTGCGGACCCAAGATCACCCCGGCCTGGTGCTCTTTTCCTCCGGTTCCACGGGCAAGAGCAAGGCCGCCGTCCACGACATGGTCAACATCCTGGAAAAGTTCCGCGCGCCGCGCCACCGGCTGCGAACGATTTCCTTTTTGCTGTACGACCATATCGGCGGCATTAACACCATGCTCTACACGCTCTCCAACGGCGGTTGCCTGGTGACGGTCGAAGATCGCTCGCCGGATGGCGTGCTGGGCGCGGTTGCGCGCTATCGCGTGGAATTGCTGCCGACTTCGCCCACGTTTTTGAATATGGTGCTGATCAGCGAAGCGCACGCGCGCCACGATCTGACCAGTCTCCGTACCGTTACCTACGGCACGGAGCCAATGCCGGAGAGCACGCTGCGGAGGTTTCACGCGCTCTTTCCGCAAGTGCAAATGACGCAAACCTATGGCTTGTCGGAAGTCGGCATCTTGCGATCGAAGTCCAAAAGCTCGGACTCACTATGGGTCAAGATCGGCGGCGAAGGTTTCGAAACGCGCGTCGTGGAGGGCCTGCTGGAGATCAAGGCCCGCTCCAGCATGCTTGGATATCTCAACGCCCCCAGCCCCTTCACCGCGGACGGTTGGTTTAAGACGGGCGACGAGGTCGAGGTCGATGGCGAATATCTGCGCATCTTGGGACGCAAGAGCGAGATCATCAACGTCGGCGGTCAAAAGGTCTACCCTGCCGAGGTCGAAGGCGTTGTGCAGGAGTTGGACGGCGTTTTGGACGCCACGGTCTACTCGGAACCGAACGCGCTGACGGGGCAGATTGTCTGCGTGCGCGTAGCGCTCCGCGACGAAGAAGAACCACGCGCTTTCGCCCGCCGGCTCAAGCAATATTGTGTGGGCAAGCTGGAGATGTTCAAGATTCCGGTCAAAGTGCAGGTGACGAAGGACCCTCAGCACGGGGCCCGCTTCAAGAAGATGCGCGCCGCGGCCGGAACGAGCGGACAGGCCCAACAATGACTGCCGCGATTGTCGAACACGTGCGGATCGTAGGCATCGCCAGTGCCGTGCCGGAGAACGTCCGCACGCTGGCCGACGACGCCAAGATTTTTGGCGAGCAGGAAATCGAACGCATCAGCCAGAACATTGGCGTCCGCAGCCGTCACGTTGTCGCGGACGATAAAACGTGCGCGTCGGATCTGTGCTTCGCCGCGGCCAATCGCCTGCTCGACGAACTAGGCTGGGAGCGAGACACGATCGAGGCGTTGATCCTCGTTACGCAGACGCCGGATCACTTCATGCCGGCGACGAGTTGCCTGCTGCAAGCTCGGCTCGGTTTGTCGAAGAAGTGCGCCTCGTTCGACATCAATCAAAGTTGCGCCGGCTACGTCTATGGGCTGTGGGTCGCCAGCAGTCTGACGCGCGGCTGCGGTCGCGTGCTGTTACTGGTGGGGGATACGGTCAGCCGGCTGGTGTCGCCGCAGGATCGAACGTTGACCTCGCTCTTTGGCGACGCGGGGACCGCCACGGCGCTGGTTCGAGATGAAACGGCGGAGCCGATGGTGTTTGAGTTAGGGTCGGACGGCAGCGGAGCGCACTGTCTGACGGCGCCGGCGGGCGCGTTTCGTTTTCCGTCCACGCCCGCCACGCGGGAGCGGACAGAGCGCGATGGCGGCAACATCCGGAGCGACGCAGATCTGTTTATGGATGGCGCCGAAGTCTTTACGTTCGCGCTGCGCGAGGCGCCTGGCATGGTGCGGCGCACGCTGGCCTCGGCCGGCCATACGACCGATGCGATTGACGCCTTTGTGCTGCATCAGGCCAATCGATTCATGATTCAACAGTTGACCAAGCGGCTGAAGATTCCTCCGGAAAAGGCGCCGCTGGGTCTGACCGAGTACGGTAATACCAGCAGCGCGTCGATTCCGCTGGCGATCACCACCGAGCTGCGCGACCGGCTTAGCCAGCAACAGCAACGGTTGTTTTTGGGAGGGTTTGGGGCCGGATTCGCCTGGGGAGGCGTGGTGCTTTCGCTGGGCCCGGCCTGCCTGCCACCTGTGATTCTGACTCCTTAGTTGATTGTTTTGGAAAAACCAGTGTCCTTTTCCGGTGTTAAACTCAGCTTGGTGGGCGCGTCGGAACGCGCGTTCGCCAGGGCCGGTGTAGCGGATGTTTTTGGGATCTGAAGAGGAAACTATGTCGGCTGCCAATCTCGAATTCCTGAAACAACTCGCCGAAGCTCTCAACGAGGACGAATCCTCGATGGCGGTAACGACGCGTCTGGCGGATCTAGAAGGCTGGGATTCCGTCGGACAGCTCTCGGCAATTGCGCTGATCGACGAATGCTTCAACCGCCGCGTCAGCGTCGACGCGCTGCGCAAATGTGAACAAGTTGGCGACTTGCTGACGCTGGCCGCCGGCTAGATTTTCCGCGCAATCCCAGGACGCCCTCAACAACTACATGCCAAGCAATCCGTTCAACCTGGAAGGACGCCGCGTGCTGGTCACTGGCGCGTCGTCCGGAATTGGGCGAGCGACGTGCTCGCTGCTGGCGGGCATGGGAGCGGAACTGGTTTGCCTCGGCAGAAACGAATCGCGGCTGGCCGAGACGCTTGCCTCGCTCGGGCCCGGCCAACACCAATCCCACCTGGCGGACCTGACGGATTCAGACGCCATTGTGCCGCTGCTCGTTCGTCTGGCATCCGAAGGGGGCGCGTTTTCCGGAGTCGTTCACTCGGCCGGTATTCAGCGCGCCGCGCCACTGCGAATTGCCAAGAGCAAGGACTTTGTCGACCACTTCAGCACCAACGCGCTCAGCGCTGCGATGATTACCTCGGCCATCGCCAAACGCGGCGTTGCCACTCCAGCAGGTTGTTCCGTCGTTCTCGTGGGTTCGGTCATGAGCGTGTTGGGAGCAGCGGGGCTATCGGCCTATTGCGCGTCGAAGGGCGCCCTGGTCGGCCTGACGCGCGCCGCTGCGCTGGAACTTGCCGGAGCCAAGATTCGTGTCAATGCGGTGCTGCCAGGCGTCGTCGATACGGAAATGTCTCGCGATTACCTGTCGCTGCTCGGCGAGGAGCACGCCCAGGCGATCGCGCGGATGCACCCGCTGGGCTTGGGGACCGCGGACGACGTGGCCCAGTCGATCGCATTTTTGCTGTCGGACGCCGCGCGGTGGATTACCGGAACTTGCCTGACGGTCGACGGCGGCTATTCCGCGCATTAGAAAACGGTAGCTGCAAACACTACGACGCCACGGGGCAGCCCCGAACGCAACTCGCGGAAGTTCGGCCGACGCCCGTTTGCTACTTCGGTACAAAATGGAGTTGGGGATGGAAAAGAAACGCTTATACATCGTCGGCGCCGGCGGCTTTGGCCGCGAGGTCGCTGCCTGGGCGCGCGATTGGTGCCAGGCCCACGGTGAGACGGAACTGGCCGGCTTTCTGGACGATAACCCCAGCGCGCTCAACGGCAAGCCGGCGGACCTGAGCGTGGTGGGTTCGATCGATCAATTCAAGTTCGGCCCAGGCGATCTCGCGTTGGTCGCCATGTGCGAGCCGCGTATCAAGCAGAAGATCGTCGAGCGGCTAAAAGGCCGCGTCCAGTTCGCCACGTTGATTCATCCCACAATCGTAATCGGCTCGCACTGCAGAATCGGGCTGGGATCGATCTTGTGCCCGAACGTGGTCCTCTCCACGAACGTGACGATTGGCGAGCACGTCCATTTAAATCTTAAAGTCACGGTTGGTCACGACGCTCAGGTGGGATCGTTCTCGACGCTCAACAGCCACACGGACATCACCGGTAGCGCGCTGTTGGACGAGGGAGTCTTTACCGGATCGCACGCCGTGGTCCTCCCCAATGCCCGAGTTGGCGCCTTTGCTCGGATTGGCGCCGGTAGCGTTGTGCTGCGTCACGTCCCCGCGGACACCACGGTGATGGGCGTGCCGGCGCACAGGCTGTAGGATTGCAATCTCGCGATCGCGCAGGCTTGCTGCGTCGCGTTACACTTCTCTTCCCTTTCGGATTCTCGCTTGTCAAAACTACGACCGCTGTTGATCTTCGGCACGCGTCCGGAGGCTATCAAGATGGCCCCGGTAGTCCACGAATGCCTGCGTCGCGCGGATCAGATTGATCCGATCGTTTGCCTCTCCGGACAGCACCGCCAGATGCTGGAACAGGTGACAGACTATTTTGGTCTGAAGGCCGACTTGGATTTAGCTTTGATGCGACCCAATCAGTCGCTGGCGGAGCTCACGGCCAATTGCTTCCAAGGCATTGACGCCGCGCTAGCCCGGTTTGAACCGGACTGCGTTGTCGCCCAGGGGGACACGACCACGGTGATGGTCGCTGCGCTCGGCGCGTTTTATCGCAAGGTGCCTTTCGTGCACGTCGAAGCCGGACTACGGACCGGCAACTTGCAGGCGCCGTGGCCGGAAGAAATGAATCGCCGCGTCGCCAGTGTGGTGACTGCCGTGCACTGCGCCCCCACGGAGCGCTCCGCGCAGAACCTGCGCGATGAACGCGTGCCGGAGTCGATGATTCACGTCACCGGCAATACGGTGATCGACGCGCTGCTGTGGGCCGTGGAGCGCGAGCGGGCAGGGCAAGAGCGCTGGCAGGCGAAATACGCGTTTTTGGGAGATTCCAGGTTGGTGCTGGTCACAGGGCATCGCCGCGAGAATTTCGGTCAGGGCTTTCAGGACATATGCCGCTCGATCGCCACCTTGGCGGAGCGCTTTCCGGACGTGCAATTCCTCTATCCGGTACATCTCAACCCCAACGTCCAGGAGCCGGTCCGCCGTCTGCTGGGAAACAAACCGAACGTACACTTGACCGAGCCTGCTCCTTACCCTGAGTTTGTCTGGTTGATGGACCGATCGACCGTTATCCTGACGGATTCCGGCGGGGTGCAGGAAGAGGCGCCGTCGCTGCGCAAACCGATTTTGGTGATGCGCGACACCACCGAGCGGCCCGAGGCGTTGGACGCCGGAGCGTGCGAGTTGGTGGGGACGGATTACGAGCGGATCGTGGCGTCAGTCACAAAATTGCTGACGGACGAGCGCGAATACGCACGCCGCCAGTTGGACGTGAATCCCTATGGCGATGGGCAAGCTGCCCGCCGCATTGTCGATATTATGTTAGCGCAAGGTTGGCAACGATGAGTTCCGAAGCGAGTCCAGATTCGTTCCGCGCCGGTCGCAAGATCGTCCCCTCGGAGACCAAGGTCTGCGTGCTGGGGCTGGGCTACATTGGCCTGCCCACAGCCAGCATTCTGGCCAACAAGGGCTACCACGTGTATGGCGTCGACGTTCGGCCCGACGTGGTCGATACGATCAACGCCGGCAAAATCCATATCGAAGAGCCCGACCTGGACATCCTGGTCCGCTCGGCAGTGAACAGCGGTCAGTTGCAGGCAGGCCTGGCGCCGCAGCCGGCGGACATCTTCATCATCTGCGTTCCCACGCCCATCAATCCGGATCATTCGCCCGATCTGTCGTACGTGGAGCAGGCGTCGAAGGCGATCCGTCCACACGTTCGCCCCGGTAACCTGATCATTCTGGAATCGACCAGCCCTCCGATGACCACGGACAACGTGGTGCTGCCGTGCGCCGTGCCCGAAGGCCTGGTCCCAGGCAAGGACGTGTTTGTCGCACACTGCCCCGAGCGAGTGCTCCCCGGCAGAATTCTGTTAGAGGCGGTGCAAAACGATCGCGTTGTCGGCGGCATTACGCCGGCGTGTGCGCAGCGAGCGCTGGAGTTTTATCAGACCTTTGTCAACGGCGACGTATTTCCGACGAGCGCCAAAACGGCCGAGGTCACCAAGCTGGTCGAGAACTCTTACCGCGACGTGAACATTGCGTTTGCCAACGAGCTTTCGATCCTGGCCGAGTATCTGGATATCGACCCTTGGGAGTTGATCAGCCTGGCCAATCGCCATCCGCGCGTGAATATTCTTTCGCCCGGCCCTGGCGTGGGTGGGCATTGCATCAGCGTTGATCCCTGGTTTTTGGTCCACGCGGCGCCGCAGTTCACGCCGCTGATTCGCACGGCGCGCGAAGTGAACGACTCCAAGCCCCATCACGTGGTCGAACATGTGATCCGCCTGGCCAAACAGTTCAGCTCGCCGAAGATCGGCTGCCTGGGTCTGACGTACAAAGCCGACGTGGACGATCTGCGCGAAAGCCCTTCGTTGGAAATCGTCCGCGAGCTGCACAAGGTGGGCGTAGCCGAGGTGCTGGCCTGCGATCCTTATATTTCGTCGCAGCGGTTCAAGGAATTTCCGCTCTATTCCCTGGCCGACGTGCTGTCTCAATGCCAGATGCTGGTGCTGCTGACAGACCATCGGCAATTCCGCGACGTTCCACGCAAAATCCTGCAAGAGAAAGTAATCGTCGACACTCGCGGCACGTGGCGCTGAGCGGTCGAATTGTCATGAAACAGGTCGTGCAAAACTTTCGCTCGGGCGTGCTGGAATTGCTGGACGTTCCTTGTCCGGCGGCCGGCCGTGGGCAGTTGTTAATTCAAACGCGCGCCAGCCTGATTTCGGCCGGCACGGAACGGGCGCTGGTGGAATTTGGCCAGGCCGGTTTGCTGGCCAAGGCCTGGCAAAGCCCTGAGCGCGTTCGCCAGGTCCTCGACAAGATCAAGACGGACGGCCTGTTCACGGCGATGGAGGCCGTCAACGCCAAGCTGGATGATCCGATGCCGTTGGGTTATTCCAACGCCGGCGTGATCGTCGAGCTGGGGCCCGGCGTGGAGCGGTTTGCCATTGGCGATCGCGTCGCCAGCAATGGCGGTCACGCGGAGATGGTCAATCGGCCCGTCAATCTTTGCGCCAAGATTCCGGATCAGGTCACAGACGCGCAGGCCAGCTTTGCCGTCGTCGCTTCGATTGGCCTGCAAGGCATTCGCCTGATCAAGCCGGAGATCGGCGAGACGGTCGCAGTGTTTGGTTTGGGTTTGATTGGTTTGCTGGCCGTGCAGATGCTTTCGGCAGGTGGCGCGCGGGTGCTGGGGATCGACCCGGATGGCTCGCGCCGCGAGTTGGCCACAAAGTTTGGCGCCACCGCAATTGACGCCGCCGCGGACTCAGTCGCCGCGGCGCTGGCGCAAACGCGCGGGCAGGGCGTGGACGCCGTGCTGGTCACGGCCTCGGCCAAAGAAGACACCATCCTCAGCCAGGCCGCGCGCATGTCGCGCAAGCGCGGCCGGATCGTGCTGGTGGGCGTGGTCAACATGGAACTGAACCGGGCCGAGTTCTACGAAAAAGAGCTCAGCTTCCAGGTCTCCTGTTCCTATGGGCCAGGCCGCTACGATCCGCGCTATGAAGACCAGGGCGTGGACTACCCGTTTGCCTTTGTTCGCTGGACCGAGCAGCGCAATATCGAGGCAGCGCTCGAGCTGATGGCCGCCGGTCGGTTGAATGTCGACCCGCTGATCACCAGCCGCATCCCGCACGCCGAGGCGTCTCGCGCGTACGAGTTGCTGAAGACAGATCGCACTCAGCTCGGCGTGGTGCTGGAGTATCCGCACGACGCGCCGCAAGTGGATCGCGTTACGCCTAACCCAACGTACGCGGCTACGAGCGCGCCGCCGATCCCAGGGACAGGGCAGGTAACGATCGGCGTGATTGGCGCCGGGAACTTTACGCGGCGAGAGCTACTTCCGGCGCTGAAGAAAACGTCCGCCCGGCTGATCAGTATCGCCAGCGCTGGCGGCGTTACGGCCGCGCATGCGGCGCGCAAGTTCGGCTTCTCGCAAAGCACGACCGACTACCGCACGATCCTGGCAGACCGCTCGATCAATACCGTCTTTATCACCGCGCGCCACGACTTGCATGCGCCGATGGTTGTCGAAGCCCTGGCGGCCGGCAAACACGTCTTTGTCGAGAAACCGCTGGCGATCACGCGTGGCGAGTTGCACAAAATTCGCGAGGCTTACGCGGCCACGAGCGGTCAGCAACTGATGGTGGGCTTCAATCGCCGCTTTTCGCCTCACGCCGTGCGAATCAAGCAGTTGCTCGCCGGACGTTCGCAGCCGGCCACGGTCGAAATGCTGGTCAACGCCGGGCATCTGCCGGCCGATCACTGGATGCACGATCCACAAGTTGGCGGCGGCCGTATCATTGGCGAAGGCTGCCACTGGATCGACCTGCTAACGTTCTTGATTGGCTCTCCGATCACGGACGTGCAAGCCGCCATGGTGGGCGACACCGGCGGACTGGCGACGCGCAACGATCATATGAGCCTGATGCTTTCCTACGCAGATGGATCGCTGGGTAACGTCCATTACTTCTCGGCCGGACATCGCTCGTTTCCTAAAGAGACGCTGCGGATCTTCTGCCAGGGGCGCGTGCTGGAGTTGGATAATTTCCGACGCCTGCGCGGCTTCGGCTGGCCTGGCTTTACCAAGCACCGGCTGTTCCGTCAGGACAAGGGGCATCAGGCCGAGATCTCGTCCTTTGTCGATCGCGTGGCGCACGGGGGGCCGCCGCTGATTCCGGCGGAGCAACTCTGGAACGTCACGGAGGCGACCTTCGCCGCGGAAGAAGCGGCCACGGATCGCACGCGCGTGCAGTTGCACCCTTAGCTGCCTGTTGAAAAACGCCGTCGTGGCGTTTTTCAACCTCGCCCGGCGCAAAGCAAAGCTTCGCGAGGCTCGCAAAATAACGACTTACGTCGCTATTTTGTCCTCACATCCATGTGAGGT
>Ga0105047_10006690_pt1 | contig 19520 bp, 14 predicted proteins | sample MAT04_FD_78384 | JGI IMG/M metagenome (GOLD analysis project Ga0105047, IMG submission 78384) | Freshwater microbial communities from Lake Fryxell liftoff mats and glacier meltwater in Antarctica - MAT-04 (megahit assembly) | ecosystem: Environmental > Aquatic > Freshwater > Ice > Liftoff...
CATCCGGTGGTCCCGGGGTCATACGGTATGGCGATGCGCCTCCCCTACGGCACCTGGACCTCACCGCTCACCCCGCAGACCCTCGCCACCGGTCTGGGGTCGCTCGACGAGGTGCGCGTCGAGGGCCACGACACGTACTGGCTCGACGGGCGCCCCAGTGCGGCCGGGCGCTGCGTGTTGGTCCGCGACGACGGTACCGGGGCCCGCGACCTGCTGCCCGCACCGTGGGACGTGCGCACCCGGGTGCACGAGTACGGCGGCGGCGCCTACGCCGTCGTCGACCGCACGGTCGTCTTCTCGCACGTCGGGGACGACCGGCTGTACCGGCTCGACCCGGCAGCCACCGAACCGGTGGCCCTCACCCCGGCGGGTCCGTGGCGCTTCGGCGGCCTCGTGGCCCACGGCGCTTCCGTCTACGCCGTGCGCGAGGACCACCGGGCGCAGCCCGAGCCCGCGAACGAGCTCGTGCGGCTCGACCTGCACGGCGACAACTCCGGCGGGGGCGTCGTGCTGGCGACCGGCAGCGACTTCGTGTCGCGCCCCGCGGTCTCCCCCGACGGCCGCTGCGTCGCCTGGGTCGCCTGGCACCACCCCAACATGCCGTGGGACTCGACCATGCTCCTGCGGGCCGAGCTGACCGAGCGGGGGGCGGGCGACCCCGTCGTCGTCGCCGGTGGGGCCGCCGCCGACGTCTCCGTCGCCCAGCCCACCTTCGGCCCGGACGGCGCGCTGTGGTTCGTCTCCGACGAGTCCGGGTGGTGGACGGTGCACCGCGACCGCGGCTCCGGGCCGGTGGCCCTGCACGAGTCCCGGGCCGACCACGCCGCCCCCCAGTGGACTCTGGGCCTGGTCGACCTCGCGGTGCTGGACGCCGACCGGGCACTGGTGCGCTGGTGGGACGTCACGACAGCGGTGCTCGGCGTGCTCGATGCCCGCACCGGCACGGTCGAGCCGCTCGCCATGGATGGCGTCGCCTTCGACCAGCTGCATGCGGTCGACGGCGAGCTGGCCCTGCGCCGCGGACTGTCCGACCGCCCAGCCGAGGTGGTGCGCGGCCCGATCGGCGAGCTCCCCCGGGTACTGGCCCGCGCCGGATCGGTGGCGCTCTCGGCGGAGGAGGTCTCGCCTGCCGAGCCCTGGACGTGGACCGACACCGATGGGTTGACCGTGCACGGTCTGGTCCACCAGCCCAGGGCCGCGGGCACCGAGGGCACCGAGGGCACCGAGGGCACCGAGGGCCCCGAGGATGCCCTCCCGCCCTTGTTGGTGCTGGTGCACGGAGGGCCCACCAGCCGCGCCGAGGCGTCGTTCTCGGCGTCGACCCAGTTCTGGACCACGCGGGGCTTCGCCGTCCTCCACGTGAACTACTCCGGAAGCACCGGCTTCGGGCGGGTCTACCGCGAGCGGCTGCTCACCCGGTGGGGCCTGCTCGACATCGACGACTGCGTGACGGGTGCCCTGTCGCTGGCCCTGGCCGGCCGGGTCGACCCCACCCGGCTCGCGATCCGCGGCGGGAGCGCCGGCGGGTATGCCGTGCTTCGCGCGATGACGACCAGCCGCGCCTTCGCGGCGGGCACCAGCCTGTTCGGTGTCGCCGACCTCGAGGCGATGGCGGCCGAGACGCACAAGTTCGAGTCGCGCTACCTCGACCGCCTCGTCGCCCCGTGGCCGGAGGGCGGGGCGGTCTACCGGGATCGCTCACCGATCCACCACGTCGACCGGCTGCACGGCGAGCTGTTGCTGCTGCAGGGGGCAGACGACAAGGTGGTGCCGCTGGAACAGGCCCAGGACATGGCTGCTGCGATGCGCGCCGCCGGCCGTGCGGTCGAGCTGACGGTCTACCCGGGCGAGGGGCACGGGTTCCGGCGCGCTGAGACCATCGCCGACGCGCTGACCCGCGAGCTGGCCTTCTACCAGCGCGTCCTCCGCCTGGGAGCCGAGCACTGACGACCCGGCGCTCCGCGTCGCCGTCGCCGGGTCTACCGGGCCCGCCGAGTCCGGACGACCTCTCGGGTCAGCACGCAGAACGTCGGATGCCGCGCCCCTGTTGCAGGGTGCGACCCCAGTTCCTGCGTGACCCGGTCCTGCGAAGCTCAGACGTGGCACGAAGGGGGCCGTGGTCGCCATGACGACGACAACCAGCCAGACCCCACCCCTCGCCCAGCAGGCAACGACATCGGTGCTTCCACGGACGGGTGGACGCAACCCAAGGGGCCAGCCGCTGAGCGTGCGAACACCCACCCGATGGCCGATACCCCGTCCGTGGGGGCACATCGCGTGGGCCCGCGTGGACGTTCGGTGGTGGGCTGGACAGGTCCGGGGTGGCACGGACACCCCCGGTCAGGGCTGGAGGGTCAGAACCAGGTGCCCCTTGCCGGGGTCCTTGGTCGAGCGCAGCCCGGCCGTGGTCCGGTGGGCCTCGCGGCCGACCACGAGCTCGACGGTGCTCGGCAGGAACACCGGCCGGGTGAACCACACGCTGCTGCTCGACGGCCCCAGCGACGAGCGCCCCAGTGCCGCAAGGGTCCTGGCACAGGTCCACATGCCGTGCGCGATCTGGCGCGGGAACCCCATCGCCTTGGCGCTCAGGGTGTACAGGTGGATCGGGTTGACGTCGCCCGAGACCCCGGCGTAGCTGCGGCCGAGGTCCTCGGCAAGGCGCCAGCGCGCCACGGCGGGACCGTCCGGAAGGGCGGGCGGTGCGTCGACGCGGGGGGCGTCGTCGGTGCCGCGACCGCGGCTGAGGTAGACGCTGTCGCACTCCCACACCAGCTCGTCGGCGACCCGGGCCTCGAGCCGCACGTCGAGGGTGCGGCCCCGCCGGTGCGGTCGCAGGGCACCCGCGGTGACCGAGAGCGTGAGCGGGTCACCGGCATCCAGCCGTCGGTGGGTGGTGACGTGGTTCGCCAGGTGCACCAGGCCCGGCAGCGGCACCGGGAAGTCGCGGCGGGCCATCAACGCCGTCTGCACCGGGAACGCGAGCACCCACGGATAGGGCTGCGGCAGGGTGTCACCGACGTCGTACCCGGTGAGCCGCTGGTAGGCGGCGAGACGGCCGCGGTCGACCTGCACGCCCTCGACGACGAGGGTGCGCTCGGGCACGGTGTCGCCGCGTGGCAGCTTGGCGGTGAGGGCCGCCCGCACGAGCAGCGGCGCGGTTGCCGGCATCCCCGTCAGGGTCTCGACGGCCATCTCAGGCGCCGAGCAGGCTCTGGCCGCACACGCGCACGACGTTGCCGCTCACCGTCGACTGGGCGTCGGAGGCGAAGTAGGCGACCGTCTCGGCCACGTCGACGGGCAGCCCACCCTGCGACAGGCTGTTCAGCCGGCGCCCGAGCTCTCGGGTCGCGAACGGGATGCGGGCCGTCATCTCGGTCTCGATGAAGCCCGGCGCGACGGCATTGGCGGTGATGCCGCGACGACGCAACGCCTTGTCGGCCGCGTAGGCGTCGACCAGCCCGATGACGCCCGCCTTGGACGCCGCGTAGTTGCTCTGGCCGCGGTTGCCCGCAATGCCGGCGATCGACGACACGAGCACGAGGTGGCCGCCCGGGCGCAGGCCGTCCTTGGCCAGGAAGGCCTCGTTCATCCGCAGGATCGACCCGAGGTTGACGTCGATGACGGACGCCCAGCGGTCGGCGTCGGTGTTCGCCAGCAGCTTGTCGCGCGTGATTCCCGCGTTGTGCACCACGATGTCGAGCCCGCCGTGGCGTCCGTTGGCGTGCTCCAGGATGCGCCGCCCGGCAGCCGGTGCCGTGACGTCGGCCTGCAGCGCCGTGCCACCGATCTCGTTGGCCACCGCGGCGAGCACCGCCCCGGCCGACGGCACGTCGACGCAGACCACGGTGGCCCCGTCACGAGCGAGCGTCCGGGCGATCTCGGCCCCGATACCACGGGCGGCGCCGGTGACAACGGCCACCTTGCCGGCCAGCGGCTGGTCGTCGGAGACGAGGAATGCCTCGCCCGGACCGACCCGCACGACCTGGGCGTCGACGTAGGCCGAGCGCGCCGACAGGAGGAACTCGACGGTGCCGAGCGCAGCCACCTCGTACCCGTCTGCGACGAGAACGAGGTTGGCAGTGGCACCGGCCCGCAGCTCCTTGGCCACCGAGCGGGTGATGCCTTCGAGGGCGCGGCGGGCGGCCTGCTGCGCCGGTGAGCCCGCCAAGGCCGGGTCGCCTCCGATGACGACCACGCGGGCGCAGCGCCCGAGCCGCTTCAGGGCGGGCCCGAGGGTGGCGCGCAGCGACTCGAGGTCCGCCGGCCCCTGCGCCGCCGTGAGGTCGACCACGACCGCGCCCAGCCGCCCGCTCTCGGGCAGCGCGTCGACCAGGGTGGCGCCGGCGGCTACCAGGCCGTCGCGCAGCGCCGCCAGGGCCGGGGTGTCGGCGTGTCCGCCCACGAGCACCGGGCCGTCGACGAGGGGGCGACCGGGCACCTGGCGGCGTAGTGCCACCGGCTGGGGCAGTCCCAGGGTGGTGGCCAGCTTCTTGCCCAACCCGGAGGAGACGAATGTCGTGTAACCGTCGCGGTGCGCCATGATCAGGCCGCCTCTAGGATCGCGACGACCCCCTGGCCGCCGGCGGCACAGATCGAGATCAGGCCCCGTGAGCCCGGGCCCTTCTCGTGCAGCATCATGGCGAGCGTGGCGACGATGCGGCCACCCGTCGCGGCGAACGGGTGGCCTGCGGCGAGCGAGGAACCGTTGAGGTTGAGGCGCGAACGGTCGATGCCGCCCAGCGGCGCGTCGAGCCCGAGCCGCTCGCCGCAGAAGTCGTCGTCCTCCCACGCGGCCAGCGTCGACAGGACCGTGGCGGCGAACGCCTCGTGGATCTCGTAGAAGTCGAAGTCCTGCAGCGACAGCCCGTTGCGGGCGAGCAGGCGCGGCACCGCGTACGCGGGGGCCAGAAGCAGGCCCTCGTCACCGGTCACGTAGTCGACCGCCGCGGTCTCGCCGTCGACGAACCAGGCGAGCGGGGTCAGACCGTGGTCGTCGGCCCACTCCTGCGACCCCAGCAGCACCGCGGACGCGCCATCGGTGAGCGGCGTGGAGTTGCCGGCGGTCATCGTGGCGCCCTCGCCCTTGCCGAACACGGGCTTCAGCGAACCGAGCTTCTCCAGGCTGGAGTCGGGGCGCAGGTTCTGGTCACGGGTCAGGCCCAGGTAGGGCGTGAGCAGGTCGTCGAAGAAGCCACGGTCGTAGGCGGCCGCGAGGTTGTGGTGGCTCGCCATGGCGAGGGCGTCCTGGTCCTCACGGGTCACGCCCCACCGCGCCGCGGTGACCGCCATGTGCTCGCCCATCGACAGGCCGGTGCGCGGCTCGGTGTTGGCGGGCACCGAGACGCCGAGGTCCGTGGGGCGGAAGGCCAGGGCCGCCTTCGCGCGGTCGGTCTGGCTCTTGGCGCGGTTGAGCTTGAGCAGCTTGCGGCGCAGCTTCTCGGGCACGACGACCGGCGCGTCGGAGGCCGAGTCCACCCCGCCGGCGATGCCGGACTCGATCTGCCCCAGCGCGATCTTGTTCGCAACGAGGATCGCCGCCTCGAGACCGGTGCCGCACGCCTGGGTGACGTCGTAGGCGGGGGTTGCGGGCGACAGGCTCGAGCCGAGCACCGCCTCGCGGGTGAGGTTGAAGTCGCGGCTGTGCTTGATGACGGCGCCGGCGACGACCTCCCCGAGCCGCTCACCCGCCAGCCCGTGACGGGCCACGAGGCCCTCGAGGGCCGAGGTCAGCATGTCCTGGTTCGACGCCTCGGCGTACGCGCCGAACTGTCGTGCGAAGGGGATCCGGTTGCCACCGAGGACGGCGGCGCGGCGGGTGGAGGTCACCGGTTGCGCTCCTTGGGCTGGGGTCACTGACGGGGCCTCTCGTGCGAGAGGTACCCGGTACGGAAGGTAACAGGTACCCGGGGTTCCTGCTACCGTCCGAAACGTGGATGCGAGCGAGGTGGCACCGGACGGGCGCAGCTCTCGCTGGGACGAGCACCGGCTCAACCGGAGGCAGGAGCTCGTCGAGGCGACCCTGCGGGCCATCCGCGAGCACGGTGCCGGCGTCGGCATGGACGAGGTCGCGGCGGCGGCGCGCACGTCCAAGACGGTCTTCTACCGACACTTCACCGACCGGGCCGGCCTCTACACGGCCGTCGCGGAGCGGGTCGACGCGACGATCATCCGCGACCTGACCCGCGCCGCCGGCGACCCGGCGACGGCGAACCCACGCGGGGTGGTCCGCGGCGTCATCGCCGCCTACCTGCGGCTGGTCGAGGACGACCCGGAGGTCTACCGGTTCATCGTCAACGCGCCGATCGTGCCGCCCGGCGAGCGCCCCCAAGGCGACGTCGCGGCCGGGATGACGGACCGCATCGCCGCGCACGTCGCCGACCTCGTCGCCGGTGGCCTGGCGCGTGAAGGAGCGGCTCCCCGGATGTGGGGTGTGGCGATCGTGGGCATGGTGCGCGCGACGGCCGACGCCTGGCTCGCGGCGGGCGGTGCGGCCACGGGTCCGAGCAGCGACGAGCTCGCCGACGACCTCACCGCCCTGGTGTGGGACGGCCTGTCGAGCCTCCCCGCGCGAGCGACCGGCGGCTGAGGGCCCTCAGGCGAGCAGCCGCTCGCCTGAGCTCGTGCGCCGTCCCCACGACTGCCGTCATGCGGGCTCCACGCTGTCGCCGACCCGGATGCTGCCCGGCTCGCCGACCGCGGCGTAGAGCCCACGGCAGGTGGTGCCGGTGACCTGCACGGCGAGCACCACCTTGCCGATGCGCAGCACCGCACCGTCGAGGGCCTCGACGCGCTGCGTGGGAGCGTCGAGGACGAGGTTGGCCCTGGTGTCGGGGGAATCGGCACCGACGAGGGAGACGGCGGCCTTCTTGGGCCGGTCGCCGATCAGACCACGCTCGCCGACCTGCACGCTGGCGTGAGCGACCGCGGGCTCGCCACGCACCGGGAAGGTGCGGATCGCGAGGACCCGGAGGACGTCCATGACATATCACTACACCCAGGTGCCGACGATGTTCCACGGGAACTCGTCGGTGCACCGGCCTCAGTCGGAGGCACCCATGACCAGACCCTCGATGGTGTGCCGCTGCCGCAGTGGGGTCAGCCGGTCGACCACCCGGGCGTGCAGGTGATCCTGCAGCACGGGGTCGAGGGACTCCCAGAACGTTCGCGTGACGGTCATGTCATGCCGTTCGTCGACCTCGGTGTCACCGTCGACGCCGAGGATCACCACGGGGCGGGCCAGGGGGCTCGAGTTGGCCGTGCCGCGGTGCAGTGCCAGCGCGGATCGGGCCGAGATGTCGCCGCGTCGCGGCATCCGCAGCTGGGAGTGGCGCTCGAACCGCTCCCACTGCGAGCGCGGCGGGAACATGCCGTGGTCCCACTCCTGCCCCGGCTCGTAGTGCGTGCCCGGGGCGATCTGGAAGGGGCCCATGTCCGCGGTCGTGTCCACCGTGGTGAGGTTGAAGGCCAGCGAGGTGAGGCGGCGGTCGCGGTAGGTCTGCGGCGGCGAGCGGAAGTCGCGATGCCACGACTGGTGGACTGCGCCCTGCAGCGGCAGGTCGAACCCGATCTCGACGATCCGGTAGTCCGGCCCGAGCACCGCCGCACAGACCGCGGTGACCCAGGGATGGGTGGCGAGGGCCACGAACCCACGCAGCTGCTCGGGGTGCACCTCGACGTACCAGCGGTTGGGGCCGCGGCTGATCGCCCCGCTCTCTCGTGAACGGGCCTCGTCGAACGCGGTCAGCACGTCGTCGTGCATCTGGTCGACCCACTCGACGGGGAAGGCGCCCAGCGCCGAGGTGATTCCGTTGCGGTCGAGCTCGCGGACCTCCTCGGTGACCAGTGGGGGCGCAGGGGTGCTGGGCACGATGGTGCTCCTGTTCGAGGCGGATGACGGGTCGGCGCAGGCCGCCGACCTCGCGTCCGGAGAGTCTTGCATCGCGATTGCAACGTTGTAAATGCCCTTCGCGAGCCGAGTTTCCGAAGGCGACGCCTTCGCCGTCTGCCGGGAGAGGCGGCGGGAGTGCGCGCGATGTGCTCGTCGTCGATGGCCCGGCTCGATGGCGGCGGACGAGCGACAGGGGGCTGCGGGCGGAACCGGCTGATCACCGGGGTGCCCGGCCCGGCGGTCGCGAACCCACGCCCACACCAGGTCGGCCACGGTCGCGAGGATGAGCACAGGCGAGGCGATGGAGGGTGCGAAGACGCCCAGCGCGACGCCGACGTGCACGGTGCTGGCGATGTCAGGGCGAGGTACATCGCCGTGGGCAGCTGCTTCGAGGGGTTCGGCAGGTCCTTCGCGGTGAACGTGACGAGGCCGAGCCGAGGAAGGCGAAGAAGGTGAGCGCCACGCTGGCGACGATCTCGCGGACGGGCAGGTGGCCGGCTGGCCGCGGATGTGGACCACAAGGACATGGCGAGGGGTCCCGCCCCGAACGGGCCGTGCACCCCGGTAGCGGTTCCCTATCGGACCCCGCCAGATCCCGACTTCACGGGCGAGACGGGCGAGACGGGCGAGAAGGGCAGTGACTCCCGGGTTGTCACCTCCTCGAGCTCAACACGTGACTCACCTGTTCGGGCTACAGGGCCGAGACCCCCTTCGGGGTGCCCAGCCCTGTCGGCCCGTCGTACCCCTTCAACGCGTTGCACAGGTAGTCGCCGCCGCAGTCCTGGAAACCGGCGTTGCTGCCGCCGATGACATCCCTCAGTCCCGCGCGGTGGTCGTAGACGTACTTGGCGGTGCCCAGCGACGCCGCGTTGCCGGCCAGGGCGATCATCCCGGAGATCAGTGGGGCTGCAAGGCTCGTGCCCCCGACGACGATCCAGCCCGGCGCGAGGCCTAACTCCTCCAGGCCGTAGGTGTCGTAGACAGCCAGACCGGTGTCCGGATCCGCCAGCGCGGAGATGTCCGACGTCGTGCGCATCAGGCAGTGCCGGTCCTTCTGCCACGAAGGCTTGGCAATCCAGGCCGAGCAACCACTGCCCGCCCCACCCCAGGCAGTGTGCTTCCACCCGGTTGCGGTCTTGGCTACCGACGTGCCGCCCACGGCGATGGCCGAGCGCCACGCGGCCGGGAACGACGCCGCGGTGAAACCGGAGTCTCCGGAGGAGGCCACCATCGCCACGCCCGGGTGGCTGTAGAACCGCTTGCCCAAGGCGATGACGCCATTGAACTCGTCGGCGCCGTAGGAGTTCGACACGATCTTCGCGCCGAGGGCGACGGCCCGGTTGACGGCGGCGCCGATGTCGTCGAACTCCGCGGAGTCGGCTTCGACCAGCAGGAGCTTGCAGTTCGGGCACGCCGCCGAGACAGCCTGCAGGTCCAGGGCGATCTCCAGGCCCCAGCCCGGGTCGCCTGCTGGCGGGGTAATCCCGCCGCGCTGGTTCACCTTGCGGAAGCAGCCGTTCGCGCTGGTGCAGGCTGGCAGGTTGTAGACGGACCGGAAGACGGCGAGGTCCTTCTCAGCGTTGGGGTTGTCGTACGCGTCGACGATGGCGACGGTCTGGCCGCGGCCCTTGCTGACGTCGAGGGAGTAGATGCTCTTGATCTCCGCCGGCCCGTAGCCCGACGTGGGCGGGGCGACCGCGTCCGAAGAGACGCCGGACGCCCGGGCTGCGAGACCCGCCACGTTGGCCGGAGCACCGGCCCGCTGCGCGGCGGCTACCGAACGGAACAACGCCAGGCAGGCGACGGACCCGGCCGGCGCTCGGTCGCAGGCCCGCGACGGTGCAGGCACGGTGCCGGTCGCACTGGGCGGCGCCGCGGCCAGGGCGGCCCCGCCTGACAGTGCCATGGCACCGCCGAGCAGGGTCGCGGTCACGGCGGTGCCCATGCTTCGCAGGCCCCGGCGCGTTGCTGTGGTCATGCAGAACTCCTTCTTCGGGACGTGCATCGAGCCGACGGGGTCAGGAACCGGCAACGGCGAACGCCGAGGTCGAGGTCTGCACGATGCGGCCGCGGGCAGCGTCGGCACCTGTGACGCGCAGGTCGAACGCCGACCCGGCATCCGCGGTGGTCGTGGTCAGCGTCGCGCGGTAGGTGCCGGCACCGAGCGCCCTGATCGGCAGCTTCATCCAGGCGCCGCCCGGGCGGCGGATCTCGACCAGCCCTCCGGTGATCGCCGTCGCCGGTGCGCCCTGGATGTGAGAGACGGTCAGGTCGATCGACGAGGTCCCCAGGGGGACGCTCCCGACGAGGTTGGTCGGCAGCTCGACAGCCGTCCGCAGCAGCGGCAGCACGGCGCACCCCGTGCCCAGGGAACAGGTCCAGGTCGACGGCGGTGAGCCCCCCTGGCCTGCCGCGGAGACGAAGGTGATCTCCGTGCGCGTCGTCAACGACTGCAGGGCCAAGGACGGACGGCGGTCGACCTCGTCGAGGATCCGGTACGTACCTGACGTCGCCGGGACGGCCACCCGGGCAAAGCCGGTGTCGCTCTTGTCGGAGATCAGCGTTCCGTTGCGGTAGATCCGCAACCGGGCCACCGGGGTGCCGTCGAGGCTCCCGAAGGTCTCGAAGGAGTGCCCCGGGGTGGAGTCGGTCGCGAAGTTGAGCGCGACCTGGAGCCGGCGGGCGGTCCGGCACGTGGGGCAGTCGAAGCCGCTGGCTGCACTGCCGGTGGTCTCGACCGGGACGTTCGGCAGGACCGGTCCGCGTCCCCAGTCTGCCGAGGACGTCGTACCGGCAGGGGCGAGCCGCGGCCCGTCGTCGATGGCGCCGGCGAACGGGTTGCTGTACGGGTCCGGCGAACCGAACACGGTCGTGAACCACACCGCGCCCGGGATGGCGTTGACGTACGTGACCAGGTTGGAGGGCAGCTGGACCGGGAAGCTCCAGCCACCCCCGAACAACGAGTCAGGGGTCATCGGATAGGTGAGCAGCCCACCCGAGCGTGGTGCGACGTCCACGTACAACCGCGACGTGAAGGTGGCCAGCTGGGGTGTCGTGACGCTGTACGCCTGCCTCGTGGGGATGCCGTCGGCACCGCCGAAGTGCAGTGAGTAGGCGTACGGCGTGCCGGACAGCGGTGACCCGGTGAGCGCCCACGAGGCACCGCTGGACAGGGTCCCGCTGGTCGGGGCCTGGGCCGGGGCGACGTCGATGACACCCGGACCGAGCACCGCGTAACCGCTCGAGAAAGCGCCGGTGCCAGCGGCGTCAAGGCGGGCTATGTCGAACTCCTCGACCTGCTGGTCGGCCGACCGGGGCGTCCTCACACTGAGCCGCGACGTCGCGGTGCGCCCATCGATCGTGACCACCTGGTTCTGGGCCGAGACCACGTAGTCGCTCTTGGTCACGACCGCAAACCCGAAGTTCCCGGCCGCGTCGGTTGTGTCGACCGCAGTGTCGAAGCCGTAGGTGCCAAGGGGCACGCTGACCCTGGCCTCGCCGTCCACGACGATCGCGAAGTTGAGGAACTTGGCGAAGCTGTCGGTGTTGTAGACGCTCACGAACCCGAACGGCACCGGGGCACCGTCGCTGCCGAGCACCTTGACGATGAGCGTGCGCATCGGGTAGTTCGGGGTCACCACCGGCGGGGCGGAGGCGCCGGCGAGCACCTTCGTGGCGCCGAACAGTGTGGCCCGGCTGGGGAAGTGAGCCTTGGCGTCGGTGCGGTACTGGTCTGCCAGGGCCGCACCGAAGCGACGAGCCGAGGCGGCAGTGAGGTAGCCGACGGCCGTGCCCGCCGCCGACGAGGTGACGGTCACGCCCGGTACGGCCGGGACCGCCGTGCCGGTGAAGGTGAGCCGGACCGGGATCCGCGCCCTTGTACCGGCGCCGGAGGGCGCCGCGACGTCGAACAGGGTCGGGTCGAGGAACCGGCCCAGGTACGGGCGCGCGGAGGCCGGTATGACGTAGGTGTGCTTTGGCGTCGTCACGGTCTGGAAGGCGGCTGCTGCGCCGCTGCGCGTGGCCGGCAGTCCCGCGATGATCGTGCGGCCCTTCGCGTCCTTGGCGACCCGCACGGTCTCCCCGGTCACCAGGGTGACGCCGCGCACGGCAGGAGCCGCACCCTGTGCCGACGCGGCTACGGCTGATGTGGCCATGCTCCGCGCCGCACCAGGTGCAGCCAGCGCTTGGCCCGCAGTGGTCACCGTCACCAGTGCCACCAGCCCATACGCGATCCACCTCGGTCGACGCATGCATCCCCCATGTTCTCGAAGCCACGCCAGCAACCCTGCTGGGCCCGCGTCACTTTCCCAGCCGGGCCAGTCGCAGTCAAGGGCTGCAGAGAGGCGGCACCATAGGCGCCCGCAGGGAGCACCACTGGGGGTTGCAGCCGCCCGGCAGGCGGTCCAGGCCCAGTCTTGGTTCTCACCCCGTTGCGGGGCCCGCGGCCCCGCAGTGACCCGGAAGCGCTTGGTCGTCAGTGGGCAGGGCGGCCGGCTCCTGCGGGGTGTACTTCGGCGCGGACCCGACGGCACGAGCGGCTCGGACTGGCGTGGGGCGACAAAGAAACGAACTGGTGGCTGAGTCGGTTCGTTAGAGCAACTGACCGCGGTAGGGTGTTCATCGGCGGCATCGCGCCGCGCATCAGTTGGGTGGCGGAGGTGCCTCGTGACCGTGGGACATCGCAGCGATCGGGCCTGGCAGCCGAGCGCGTGCATCTTGTGTGAGTGCAACTGTGGCATTGCGATCCAGCTCGGGGAGGACGGGCGGCGGTTCGAGAAGATCCGCGGAGACCGGGCGCACCCTGCCTCGCAGGGCTATACGTGTAACAAAGCGCTGCAGCTCGACGCCTACCAGAACGGCCGAGGTGACCGGGTGACTCGGCCGCTACGGCGGCGGCCCGACGGCAGCTTCGAGGAGATCGACTGGGACACAGCGATTGCAGAGGTCGCTGAACGCCTGGACCGGGTCCGCGACGATTTCGGCGGGGAGTCGATCTTCTACTACGGCGGCGGCGGCCAGGGCAACCATCTCGGGGGCGCCTACTCGCCGGCGACGATGGCCGCGTTCGGTGCGCGGTACCGATCGAGTGCGTTGGCGCAGGAGAAGACCGGTGAGTTCTGGGTCAGCGCCCGACTCCTGGGCGCGATCACTCGCGCCGATGTCGAACACAGCGAGGTGGCCTTGTTCCTGGGGAAGAACCCCTACCAGTCCCATGGCTTCCCACGCGCCCGCTCGGTGCTCAAGGAGATGGCGAAGGACCCGGCCCGGTCGATCATCGTCGTGGACCCGGTGCGCACCGAAACCGCCGACCTGGCCGACTACCACCTCCAGCTGCGACCCGGGACGGACCTCTACCTGGTCACGGCGTTGGCGGCAATTCTCGTGCAGGAGAACTTGGTTGACCGCGACTGGGTCGTCGAGCACGTCGATGCGGCGGGTGCGGAGGCCGTGGCCGAGGTGCTGTGCGGCATCCCCGTGAAGCACTTCTGCGAGATCGCCGACGTGGACGCCGAACTGGTTCACACCGTGGCCCGCCGGATCGCCGGCGCCCAGTCGGTCGCGGTGCTCGAGGACCTCGGCGTCCAGATGAACCGCGACTCCACCCTGGTCAGCTACGTCGAGAAGCTGATCTGGCTGATGACGGGGAACTTCGCCAAAGCCGGTGCGCAGTACGTTCCGTCCAGCATGTCCTCGATCGGGCGCGACCGGGGACATCCGGCAGGGCGGGGCCCGCGCAGCCCCGTGGTCGGCGCGCCGATCATCAGTGGACTCGTCCCGTGCAACGTGATCGCCGACGAGATCCTCACCGACCACCCGGCCCGGTATCGGGCGATGCTGGTCGAGAGCTCGAACCCCGTCCACTCGTTGGCTGACTCGCCACGCACCCGCGCGGCCCTGGAGGCCCTGGACCTGGTCGTCGTGATCGACGTGGCGATGACCGAGACTGCGCGCCTGGCTGACTACGTGCTGCCCGCGCCGACCCAGTACGAGAAGTACGAGGCCACGTTCTTCAACTTCGACTTTCCACGCAACCTGTTCCACCTCCGCCGCCCGGTGCTCGAGCCACCCGACGGCGTGCTCGCCGAGCCCGAGATCCACGCCCGCCTTGTCGAGGCCGCTGGCGCCCTGACCGAGGCCGACTACCTGCCGCTGCGCGAGGCGTTGGTCATGGGCCGCGAGGCCTTCGCCCACGCCTTTGCGACGGCGATGGGGGACCCGCGGCTGGCCAGCCTGGCGACGGTACTGCTGTACCGCACGCTCGGCCCGTCGCTGCCCCACGACGCCGCGCCGGCGGCGGTGCTCTGGGGCGCCGCGCAGCGGTGCGCTGCCGGCAACAGGGCAGGGGTACGCCGCGCCGGGTACGGCGACGGCCCCATGGCGGGAGACCGCCTCTTCGAGGCGATCCTGAACAACCCTTCAGGGGTGGTGATCACCCACGACACCTACGACGAATCGTGGACCCGGCTGGGTGGGCGCAGGATCCAGCTGGACATCCCCGAGCTTCTGGTCGAGGTCGCAGGCCTGGAACACCGGGGGGCGCCGGTTCCGGGCGAGCAGTGGCCCTTCGTCCTGTCCGCCGGTGAGCGTCGGGCCTTCACCGCGAACACGATCATCCGCGACCCGAACTGGCGAAAGCGTGACCGTCAGGGCGCGCTGCGGATGAGCGAGACCGACGCCGACCGGCTCGGGGTCAGGACCGGCCAACTCGTCCGGTTGACCACCCGACGCGGCCACACCGACGTTGCGGTCGAGCCGACGCCACGCATGCGGGCCGGGCACCTTTCCCTGCCGAACGGCTACGGGCTCGGCGTGGCCGGCGACGACGACCCCGGCCGCGCGCCGCACGTGACCGGCGCCCCGCCCAACGAGCTGACCTCGAGCCAGGATCGCGACGAATGGGTGGGCACCCCGTGGCACAAACACGTCCCCGCGAGAGTCGAGGTGCTGTGAAGCGCACGTCGTTCTCGCAGTGGCCCTGCTCGATCGCGCGCACGGTCGACCTGCTCGGGGACTGGTGGACACCCTTGGTGCTGCGTGAGGCGTTCCACGGGGTGCGGCGTTTCGACGGCTTCGAGCGCGGCCTCGGCATCGGCCGCAACGTGTTGACCCAGCGCCTGACCCGGCTGGTCGAGGAAGACGTCATGGTGCGCACGCTGTACCGGGAACGGCCCGCGCGCTACGAGTACACCCTGACCGACAAGGGCCGTGACCTGTTCGGCGTCCTGCTCGTGATCAACGCGTGGGGAGACCGGTGGGTCGCCCCGGACGGGGCTCCGGTCCTCCTGCACCACACGACGTGCGACCACGACACCCGCGCCACCGTCGTCTGCGATCACTGCCGTCAACCGCTCGAGCCACGCGACATCCATGCCCGGCTCGGGCCCGGATACCCGGCGGCACTCCGGCCCGGCGCCCTGGCCACCGGACGGTTCAGCGATGCCGGCGGCGCAGGCCATGAGCTCGGACGACCCCCTCGCACTACCTGACCTGGACCGCGAGCGCCCCCTCCCCGTGTGGGAACGTGCCGGTGCAGGCGCTCACGGTCGGGGAAAGTGGGAGCAGCGGGCTGGACGTTCCTCCGCCAGTGCTGCACTGGTCGTCACGGCGTGATGACCATCCAGCCGAGCACGGCGGTCGACTGCAGGTAGACCAGCACGCACATGCCGAACAGCAAGCTCAGGCTCCAGAAGATGACCTTGCGGAAGAGCACGCTCTCCTTGCCCTCCATGCCGACGACAGCGGCGGCGATGGCCAGGTTCTGTGGGGAGATCATCTTGCCCAGGACGCCACCGGAGGTGTTGGCGGAGGCCAGGAGGTACTCGTTCAGGCCGGTCTCCTTGGCGGCCGTCACCTGGAGTACGCCGAAGAGCGAGTTCGAGGAGGTGTCCGACCCGGTGACGGCGACGCCGAGCCACCCGACGACGGCGGAGAGGAACGCGAAGAACGCACCGGTCTCCGCGAGCGCACGGCCCAGCGTGCCGGTCTGGCCCGAGAAGTTCATGACATAGGCGAGCGCGAGGACGGCGACCACCGTGAGGATCGTGAACCGGAAGTCGACGATGACCCGGCCAAGGGCACCCAGGGCCCTGCCCGGGCCGATCCGGTAGACCAGGGCGGTGAGGATGCCGGCGATCAGCAGGACCGTGCCGGCCGCGGTGAACACGTTGAGGTTGAACGTCGCTGCGGCAGGGGTCTCACCGGCCGCGTTGAGGATCTCCAGACCCGGCCACTGGAACTTCCAGCCCGAGTGCGTGTCGAGGTAGGTCTTCAGCGGGCCGAACGACACCAGGGTGAACAGCGCGACGACGATGAGGTAGGGCGCGAAGGCCAGGAACGTCTCGCGGCCGCTGACCGGCCCGCTGGCCTGGTCACGGGTGCCCGCGAAGTGCGAGGGCGGCTCGGGGTCGTCCTCGTCGACCGCGAGGGCGGTGGTGCCGGCGCTGCCGGCCCCGGAGGCGACCCCCACCGGCGTGGCGACGGCCCGGCTGCGGGAGGTGTCGGCGGTGGAGATCCCGTCGGTCCCGAGGACCTCGCTCGGCGACCACACGCGGAGCAGGGCGACGACGGCGAGCGCGCCGGCGAAGGCGGCGACGATGTCGGCGACCTGGTAGTTCCAGAAGTTCGAGGTGAGGAACTGTCCCAGGCTGAAGAAGAAGCCGGCGACGAGGGCAGGGAGCCACGCCTCGCGGATGCCGCGCCTGCCGTCGACCATGAACACCAGGATGAGCGGCACGAAGAGCGCCAGGATCGGGGTCTGCCGGCCCACCATCGCGCCGAGGTCCGCAGGGTCCAGGCCAGTGATCTTGCCCAGGGTGGTGATCGGCACGGCGATGGCGCCGAAGGCCACCGGAGCGGTGTTGGCGACCAGGGCGACCGCGGCGGCCTTGACCGGGCGGATGCCGACCGCCATCAGCATGACCGCGGTCACCGCGACCGGCGTGCCGAAGCCGGCGAGCGCCTCCAGCAGCGCGCCGAAGCAGAAGGCGATGAGGATGGCCTGGACCCGCTGGTCCGGGGACAGCGACGCGAACGCCCGGCGCAGCACCAGGTCGTAGCCGGTGAGCTCGGTGAGCCGGTAGATCCAGATCGCGGTCAGGACGATGTAGATGATCGGGAAGAGACCGAAGGCGCCACCCTCGGTGGCGGTGATGAGCGCCTGGCTCGCCGGCATCCCGAAGGCAGCGACGGCGACGACGATGGCGACGACGAGGCTGGTGAGCCCGGCCTGCCAGGCCTTCCACTTGAGCGCGCCCAGGAGCACGAACAACGTCAGAAGGGGGAGGGCTGCGACGAGCGCTGAGAGCGCCAACGACCCACCGACGGGTGCTGGTTGTGGCTGGAACACGCGGGACTCCTTCGGCCGAACGATGTTGTCTGACAGTAAGACGCGTATACTTGTCAGGCAATCACAAACCGTGGTCGGCTGCGTCACACCCGAGAGGGCGGGCCCTGCGCTGCTTCGTTGTCGCACCCCCGATCCAAGGCGGACAAAGGAGGTGGGCGCTGTGCCCACGCTGCAGACCGTGTCGGTCGTGGACGCGCTCGTCGGCACGCTTCGCGCCCAGGTGCTGGACGGCCACCTGCCATCGGGGGCCACCCTGGTCGAGGCCGACATCGCGGCGGAGTTCGGCATCTCCCGCCCCACGGCGCGATCGGCCATCACCGTGCTCGTCCACGAGGGGCTGCTGCGGCGCCAGGCCCACAAGTCGGCCCACGTGCCGGTGCTGTCGCGCGCCGACGTCGAGGACCTGTTCCTGGTCCGCATCCCCCTGGAGATCGGGGTGGTCGGTGCGGTCATAGCGCAGGGTGCACCTCCGCTCGACGCCGGCCGGGCCGTGGCAGCGCTGTCCGCCGTGCCCGACGACGCACCCCACAGTGTCTTCGTCGACGCGGACCTCGACTTCCACCGCGCCCTCGTGAACTCCGTGGCCAGCCCCAGGCTGAGCCGTCTGTATGCCGCCCTCAGCGGCGAGATCCACCTCTCGATGGTCCAGTCGCGTTACCTCCTCGGCCGCGACCGCATCGCCCGAGAGCACCGGCAGGTCCTCGAGGCTCTGCAGGCCGGCGATGCCGCGCTCGCCGAGGAGCGGATGCGCGCACACCTCGTGGGAGCGTGCGAGGCGCTGGCCGACCGACTCGACCGCGTCGATACCGCCGTCCAGGCGTCCTGACCGCCCACTCGATCTGCCCAGCCCGCGACGTGGGCTACCGAGGCGTTGCGAGCCGATGAGCGATGTCGACAGCAAGCGCGATCTGGTGGTCAAGGGCCGGTGCACTGTCCCACCACGACACCGACGTCACGACCAGCCCTTCCCCAGTGATCGTGATCGACCACAGCTGGGCAGGCCGCACGACACCGTCGCCGTGCGGGGCCGCCGGCCAGCTCTCGATGCGCCGGCGAAGTGCTGCGTCGAGGATGCCGGCGGGATCGGTGTAGACGAAGCGGCCCTCGAGGTCGGCTCCGGGAGGCAGACCCGACGCCCGACCGGCCAGCTGCCGCAACCTCTTCATCAGTCTGCCTAGGTCAGACTGGGGGCCGGCGCGGCGCACGTCGACGATCGGGGCCTCGGCCCTGGTCGACGAACGTCCGGCCCGCAGGGTCGGACACACCCAGCGGACGAACGACGCCGGGTCGCTCTCTCCTGTCGGCGTGCCGTCATCGAGGTCGCAGTACCAGGCGAGATCCGATTCTCGGGGCTCCAGCCGGCACGCGTGCTGGTGGGAGCTCGTGACGACCAGGTCACGCTCGGTCACCACGACATCGACGAAGTCGAAGTGAGAAGCCATCACGCCGGAAGGCTAGTCCGTCACCATGCCGGACCGCGCTCGGGGGCGCACAGGCACCTGACCGATCGTCCTGTTGGTCCGTCCGAGCACGGCGTCCCCGACGGACGCCGGTAGGTCAGTCCGCCCGGCCGGCTGATGCGGCGAGATTGATGCGGCGTCCGACTCCACGGGGGATGCGGCCGGTGGCTCGAACGAGCGCCTCGTCCGCGCGGTCATCCGGCTAGGCCTCGGCCGAACAGATCTCCCCTCACGTGGCCACGACGGCCTGTCAACGGGCTCTAGGAAAGCAGGAGGTAGTCATGACCACGAAAGACCACCGAGAGTCCGAGTCCCCGTCCTCAGCCGCCGAACGCACCGGGCTGAGCATCCGCACCCTGCGCAGAAGAGTCGCCAGCGGCGACCTCGCCGCCGACCGCAGCGGTGCGCGGGTCATCCGAGTCGACCCTGAGGACGTCGACCGAATGATGGTGCGCATCCCCACAGCCTGGAGCTGATGCCGTCTCGTCCCGGCTGAGCCGCCCGGCGTTCGCGTGTGGCGTCGCGAGGACGACCTCCGCGTCCTCCACGCCGAACCAGGTCTTCCGAACCTCGTCACCCGCCGCGTCGTCATGGCACGAAGTGAAGGTCCGCACTGCTGCGGCGGGTGGGTTCTTCGAGGTCAGGCGCTCTGTAGCGGCTGGATGTGGTCGAGTGAGCCGCCGAGGTGGTCCTTCTCGATCTCTAGGTCGTAGCGGGTCTGCAGGTTGAGCCAGAACCGGTCGGTGGTCGCGAAGTAGCGGGCCAGCCGCAGCGCGGTGTTAGCGGTGATCCGGCGCTTGCCGTGGACGATCTCGTTGATCCG
>Ga0105047_10006691_pt1 | contig 19520 bp, 16 predicted proteins | sample MAT04_FD_78384 | JGI IMG/M metagenome (GOLD analysis project Ga0105047, IMG submission 78384) | Freshwater microbial communities from Lake Fryxell liftoff mats and glacier meltwater in Antarctica - MAT-04 (megahit assembly) | ecosystem: Environmental > Aquatic > Freshwater > Ice > Liftoff...
CACCGCCAATCGGGCGTTTTGTGCTTCCAGCGTGTACTCTCCAGGATTCAACCCTACACGCAACAAGGGGGCGTCGGATTTTTTGTCCGGAACAAGCTTGCCGGGCACCACAGTGTGGGTGGAGTCGACATCTGCCGAATACGCCGCGCGTCCAGCGGACGGGCTCGTCCAGGTCAAGCTTTTTTCAGATATTCGTGCAGTATATTTCTGCGGACTTTTGGAAGTGCATCCTTGGTATGCGCATCGAATTCCTGAGCACAGGGGACCATCAACAAAGTAACTAATCTGGTCGCCCTGTGTGAGTCAACGCAAGTCTCTATGCTTCAGGAATCCACGAATTCATCATACTACATTTGTCCGAATATACATTTAACCCAAACCATATCTGGCTAGTGGGTCAATGCGAATCGAGTGTCGATTCGAAGCACGCGCCGAAACCAAAGCCGTGGTCATTGGCTTTGTAGCCGATGATCAGAAGGCGGTGAGAAAAGCAATCTGTCGAGCCAAGTGCGTAAATTCTCTTTAGCCGCATTCTGAACCCCATGCAATGTCTGGCTTGCTACGCGATCTGTTTTTGGATGCCCTGACGTCCGCAGGCCCCGACCACGCTAGCGCACGCACGCACGCCCATCAATTGCTACGCAATTTATAGCGTCTCGTGCATACTCCGCGGGGGCTAGAGGCCTAAAACACTAAAATTTTCCGTGTCGCCCCGCCCCGGAGGCAAAGCGCGCTGCCCCTTCCAGCCCCTGCGCAATGCAGGCCTTGCCCCGCTGCCACTCCTGGTGCAGGGCGTGCGGCACATCCAGATTCCATTGGGCATAGGCACTGGCGCGATCGGCCAGCATGGTTTGTTGTGGAAAGCCCGCCAGCTGCTGAGCCAACGCAAGGGCTGCCGGCAGCGCATCACCCGTAGGCACCACGCGGTTGCACAGCCCCATTTGCAAGGCTTCTGCGGCCTCCACTTTGCGCCCAGTCAGGATCAAATCCATAGCGTGGCCCATTCCAATCAGGCGCGGCAGGCGCACCGTGCCACCGTCAATGAGCGGCACCCCAAATCGACGGCAAAACACGCCGAAGTAGGCATCTGTGTCCATCACCCGCATGTCGCACCACAGGGCCAGTTCCATACCGCCCGCCACCGCCGCGCCGCTGATGGCGGCAATCACCGGTTTGGACAGCAGCAAGCGCGAGGGGCCCATAGGGCCTGCAGGTTTCACGTCGTCTGGCGAAAAATCCAGCCCAGCAAATGGATCGGTGCCTTGCTGCCTGTGCTGCGCCATCCGGGCACCGGCCTGCAAGTCCCAACCGGCACAGAAGTGCCCCTGTGCGCCATGAAAAACGGCGACTCGGGACTCAGGGTCGGCATCAAACGCCGCAAAGGCGTCGTACAGCCGGCGTGCGGTATCCGCATCCACCGCGTTGCGCACATCGGGCCGGGTCAAGGTCACCACGGTGACCATTCCATGTTGCTGGATTTCTACGGTGTCATGCATGGAATGCATTAAATAGTCGTCTGGGCGACCGGGCATCAGTGACAACCCTATCGGAGATTCGCGAAACAGCCGCTATAAACAGGAAACCAATAACAGGAGACAACGTGCTGTTTCTTCAACTCGTCATCAGCGGGATTGCACAGGGGTGCATCTACGGTCTGATTGCCATGGGTTTTGTACTGATCTACAAGGCCACCGAAACCGTCAGCTTCGCCCAGGGCGAGCTGATGATGCTGGGCGCATTCGGCGGCTTGGTGGGTATGACCATGCTGGGCTTTCCCTACTGGCTGGCCGTCATCAGTGCCATTGGCGCGATGGCAGTCTTTGGCGTGGTGCTGGAACGCATCGTCATTCGCCCCATATTGGGGCAACCGGCCTTCACCATCGTGATGCTGACCATTGGCATTGGCTATGTTGCGCGCGGCTTGATCACCATGATCCCCGGCATCGGCACAGAAACCCAGGCGCTACCCGTTCCCTACAAGGACGAGATCTGGAACGTGAGAGGGCTGGTGCTCAACGTGGAACACATGGTGGTGATCGGCGCAACAGCGGTTCTCTGCGTGGTGCTGTTTGCCCTGTTTCGCTACAGCAAGCTGGGCATCGCGATGCAGGCTGCGTCGCAAAACCAGCTGGCGGCTTACTACATGGGCATTCCCGTGCAGCGCCTCAATGGAATTGCGTGGGGCCTGGCGGCCGCCGTTGCCGCCGTCGCCGGGCTGCTGCTCGCACCCATTACCTTTGTGCATGCCAACATGGGCTTCATTGGCCTCAAGGCCTTTCCGGCAGCGGTGGTGGGGGGCTTTGGCAGCTTGCCCGGCGCGATTGTGGGCGGGCTGGTTATTGGAATCGTTGAATCGCTCTCAGGCTTCTATTTGCCCGATGGTTTCAAGGACACCGCAGCCTACATCGTGGTGCTGGTCATGCTGATGGTCAAACCCAACGGACTGTTTGGCGACAAACTAAGGAAAAAGGTCTGATGCGGTTCATCTTCAAAACCAATTACGGCCAAGACATCAATCTGGCCAAGCACGGCGGGCACATCTTCTGGTACAGCGGGCTGATGGCGCTGCTGCTGGCTGCACCTTGGGTCTTTCCGGAATACTGGCTGGCCCAGCTCACATTTGTGCTGATTTATTCCGTCGCGGGATTGGGACTGATGCTGTTGGCAGGCTTTACCGGCCTGTTCTCCCTGGGCCATGCGGCGTTTCTGGGTGTGGGTGCGTATACGCAGGCGGTCATGACCAACGCCGGGGTGCCCTTCCCTATTGCACTGGTCTGCGCTGCCGGTTTGTCCGCAGCGGTGGGCTTTGTAGTGGGCTTGCCCGCGCTGCGCGTGAAGGGTATTTATTTGGGCATTGCCACGCTGTCGTTCGGTTTTATTGTCGAAGAGGTGCTGGCACGCTGGGAATCGGTCACCGGCGGCAACGCGGGTATCCACATCAAGAAGCCTGATATTTTTGGCTGGGTGCTGGAGACCGGTGACCAGTTTTACTTCTTGTGCCTGGTCATCACCGTGCTGGCCACGCTGGGCATTCTGAACCTGCTGCGCTCGCCCACCGGCCGTGCCTTTGTAGCGATTCGGGATTCCGAAATTTCCGCACAGAGCATGGGCATTCACCTGGCGTATTACAAGACGCTTTCGTTTGCGTTGTCGGCGGGCCTGGCCGGTATTGCCGGGGCACTGTATGCGCATAAGCTGCAATTCATCTCACCCGACCAGTTCAACATTCTGCAGTCCATCGACCTGCTGCTCATGATCGTGGTCGGCGGCGTGGGCTCGGTGCATGGCGCATTTTTGGGTGCTATCTTCCTGATTACGATGCCGCAGGCCATTGCCTTGTTCAAGGACTATTTGCCCGCCGCCGTGGGTCAGGCTCCGGGCTTGCAAGGCCTGATTTATGGCTTAGTGCTGATTGCGTTTGTATTGTTCGAGCCCATGGGCCTGTATGGCCGCTGGCTGAAGATCCGCACCTATCTGCAGATGTTCCCGTTCTACCGCAAGGGCATGTTCAAGCGGCAGAAATCCTTCCAAAAATCCGACAGGCTGAAATGATGGACGATCTGCTTCTTTCTGCCAAAAATTTGAGCGTGCGCTTTGGCGGCGTGCTGGCGGTCAACAATGTGAGTTTTGACGTCAAGCAAGGCGAGGTCTTTACCCTGATTGGCCCCAATGGCGCTGGTAAAACCACGGTGTTCAACCTGATCAGCCGCATCTACACACCGACGACGGGCGAGATCACTTACCTCGGCCCCCAAGGCATGATCAAGCTGACCGATCAGCCACCGCAAAACGTGGCGTCTCTGGGTATTGCCCGCACCTTCCAGAACATCGAACTGTTCGAGCATGCCTCCGTCCTGCACAACCTGCTGATTGGACGCCACACTCACCGTACGACCAGCCTGTGGCAGGACATCTTCTTTACCGCAGCCGTACGCGAGACCGAGTTGAAAGCCCGGGAAAAGGCAGAGGAAGTTATCGACTTTCTGGGGCTGCAGCACCACCGGGATTCCTTTGTGGCCGGTTTGCCCTATGGCGTTCGCAAGGTGGTGGAGATGGCCCGTGCGCTGTGCACCGAACCCAAATTGCTGCTGCTGGACGAGCCGTCTTCGGGCCTGAATGTGGAGGAAACCGATGACATGGCCTTCTGGATTCAGGACATCAAAAACGAGCTGGGCATCACCGTGCTGATGGTGGAACACGACATGTCGCTGGTGTCCAAGGTATCTGATCGCGTGCTGGCCATGAACCAGGGAGAAATGCTCGCTATGGGAACACCGCGCGAAGTGCAAAGCGACCCCGGCGTCATTGAGGCTTACCTGGGATCCGTCGATGACGTATCGTCGCTTCGGCGCAGCACAGCCGTTCAAGGTACTTCTGCGGAGGCCGCATGAGCATACTGCCCCCCGCCATCAGTGATTTGCCCGTTCTCAAGCTGTTGAACGTCGAGAGTGCCTACGGCCCCATCAAGGCCATTCGCGGCGTCAGCCTGCAGGTGCGTCGCGGTGAAATTGCCACGGTGCTGGGCTCCAACGGTGCTGGCAAAACGACCATTTTGAAAACCATTTCGGGCATCATCGATCCCCGCAAGGGCACGATCGAATTCAAGGGTGAAAACATCACCGCCAAAGACCCGGCATTCATCGTGCAGCAGGGCCTGAGCCATGTGCCAGAAGGGCGTGAAGTATTCCCCTTGCTCAGCGTGCACGACAACCTGCTGATGGGCGCCTACACCCGCAGTGACCGCGATGGCGTGGCGCGCGATATGGAGTCGGTCTACACCTACTTTCCCATTTTGCGCGAGCGTACTTCCCAGGATGCCGGATTGTTATCGGGCGGTCAGCAACAGATGCTGTCCATCTCGCGCGCGTTGATGGCCAACCCCGATCTGATTTTGCTGGACGAGCCCAGCCTGGGCCTCTCACCCAAGCTCACCAAGGAAATCTTCGAGATTGTGGTGCGCATCAACCGCGAACGCGGCACCACCATTTTGCTGGTGGAGCAAAACGCCAATATGGCACTGAATGCCTCGGATTACGGCTATGTGCTGGAAAACGGCCGCATCGTCATGGAAGACACCTGCGCCCACCTGCGCGAGAAGGACGACATCAAGGAGTTCTACCTCGGCATGAAAGAAGACGGCGTGCGCGGCGAGCGGCGCTGGAAAAAGAAAAAGACCTGGAGATAAGACCACATGAGCCAACTCTGGGATACCTCCTCTATCGTGCCGTGCCATGACATCGTCATGGAAGGCGAAACCATTCCCGCCCTGTTCTGGAACGCAGTGGCCAAGCGCGGCCCCGCTATCTGGATGCGACAGAAGCACCTGGGCCTGTGGCGCAGCTGGACCTGGAACCAGACGGCTGGCGCCGTGCGGGAAATTGCAGGCGGCCTGATGAGCCTGGGTTTTGCACCGGGAGAATGCGCCTCCATCCTCGGCAACACCGTTGTCGAATGGGTCTGCGCCGATCTGGCGGTGCTGTCCGCAGGAGGCGTGTCCAACGGTATTTATCCAACCGACGCTGCATCTCAGGTGCTCTACCTGTGTGAGGACTCATCGACCACCATCCTGTTTGTAGAAGACGATGAGCAACTCGACAAGGCGCTTGAGGTGCGCGCCCAGTTGCCCAGGTTGCGCAAGATCGTGGTGTTTGACATGGAAGGTCTGCGTGACCTGAACGATCCCGCAGTGATCAGCCTGGACGCACTGCGCGCGCTGGGTCGTGATTACCTGGTCCAGCATCCCACGGCCGTGGAGCAGCGCGTGGCCGCCTGCAAGCCGCAAGACCTGGCCATTCTGGTCTATACCTCGGGCACCACCGGCAAGCCCAAGGGTGCCATGCACCTGCACCAGGGGCTGGTGTATACCGTACGCGGATACAACACCCTGGTCGCACAGGATGAGCGCGATGAGCGCATGTGCTTTCTGCCCCTGTGCCACATTGCCGAGCGCATGGGGGGTGAGTATTTTGCTTTGTACACGGGCGCCAAACTCAACTTTGTCGAAAACCCCGAGACCATTCCCGAGAACGTGCGGGAGATTGCGCCCACGGTGTTCACGGCCGTGCCCCGCGTCTGGGAAAAGTTTTACTCTGGCGTCATGATCTCTCTCAAAGAGGCCGGAAAACTCCAGCAAGCAGCTTACGCATGGGGCATTGGGGTTGGCACCGATATCGCCGAGCGCGTGTTGGCAGGCAAACCCGTGAGCGCTTTGCTCAAGATCCAGTTCACCCTGGCGCAGTGGATTGTGCTGAACAATGTGCGCAAGCTCATCGGCATTCACCGTGCCCGCTTTCTGGTCACTGGTGCGGCGCCCATTTCGCCCGACCTGGTGCGCTGGTATCTGGCCCTGGGTTTGCCGATGCTGGAGGTGTGGGGCATGACCGAAACCTGTGGGGCATCCACCGGCGTTCCAGCAGACAAAATGAAACCAGGTTCCATCGGGCCCGCGGCAGCATTCAATGAAGTCAAGCTGGACCCGGTGACGGGTGAGATTCTGGTGCGCGGCAAGAACGTTTTTGCAGGCTACCTGAACCTGCCAGAGAAAACGGCGGAAACGATCGACCAAGACGGCTGGCTGCATACCGGTGACGTCGGCGTGGTGGATGCCGATGGCTACTACCGCATTACCGACCGCATGAAGGACATCATCATCACGGCCGGTGGCAAGAACATCACACCCAGCGAGTTGGAAAATGATCTGAAATTTTCGCCCTACATCACCGATGCCGTGGTCGTCGGCGACAAGCGGCCTTACCTGACCGTGATCATTATGATCGACCAGGAAAATGTCGAAAAATTTGCACAGGACACCGATGTGCCGTTCAGCAACTACGCCAGCCTGACGCGGTCCCACGAAGTGCAGGCACTGATTCAAAGTGAGCTGGATCGGGTGAACCAGAAGTTTGCCCGGGTCGAGCAGATCAAGAAGTTTTTTCTGCTGGATACCCAGCTGACCGCAGAAGATGAGGAACTCACACCCACGATGAAACTCAAACGCAAGCTGGTGGAAAAGAAATACGGGGCCCAGATCGAGGCCATGTACTACTGATCTATCTGGTCATCCATTCACCGAATATTACCAACCCAGGTGCTGCCATGAAACTCAAACTGACTCTTGTATTTGTCGTATTTACGACCGCTGCCTCGCTGTGCGGGGCACAGCAACAGGGCGTGAGCAAAAACGAAATCCTGATTGGAACCATTCAGGATCTCTCCGGTCCGCTGGCAGGTTATGGCAAGCAGGCACGCAACGGCATGCAACTGCGTGTCGATGAGGTCAACGAGCAGGGGGGGGTCAACGGTCGCCAGCTCAAGCTGCTGACTGAAGACTCCGGATACGACCCCAAGAAGGCGGTTCTGGCCGCGCAGAAACTGGTCAACCAGGACAAGATTTTCATCATGGCAGGGCATCTTGGAACGGCCCAAAACAACGCAGCCATGCCGGTCCAGTTTGAAAAAAACGTCGTCAACTTCATGCCGCTGACTGCCGCCCGTGAGATGTACGAGCCGACCAACCGGCTGAAGTACGCACTGCTCAGTTCGTACTACGACCAGATGCGCATTGCCCTGCCCAAGATGGTCAAGGACAAAGGTGCGAAAAAGGTATGCGCTATCTACCAGGATGATGAGTTTGGTCTGGAGGTGTTTCGCGGCGCCGAAGCCGGGCTGAAATCCATTTCCATGGAGATGACCGAAAAAACCACTTTCAAGCGGGGTGCCACCGACTTTTCCTCCCAAGTTGCCAAAATGAAGGCGGCAGGCTGCGACCTGGTCGTGCTGGGCACCATCATCCGAGAAACCATCGGCACCATTGCCGAGTCGCGCAAGAATGGCTTCAACCCGGTCTTCTTTGGCTCAGTGGCGGCCTACACCGACCTGATTCACAAGCTGGGGGGTAAGGCCATGGATGGCATGTACGCCACCATGTCGGTCCAGAATCCTTATCTTGACGAGGCCTCACAACCCATTCGCTTCTGGGCTAATAAGTACAAGACGAAATTCAATGACGACCCCACGGTGTTTTCGGCTTACGGCTACACCATGGTCGACATTTTCATCCAGGCCGCGCAAAAGGCAGGCCCCAACCTGACCACGGATAGTTTCATCAAGGCCATGGACAGCATGACGATCCCACCGGATATATTTGGCGCACCCAAGCTGACCTACAGCGCCAAACAACGTTTGGGCAGCGACCTGTCGCGCCTGTCCCAAATTCAGGATGGCAAGTGGAAAGTCGTTTCAGACTATGTCAAGCCCTGAGCCGTTTCGACCAACAAACGTTCATTTCACCAGGAGACAAACCATGAAACTTAGAACTGCCATTTCCCTTGCCAGCCTGGCCCTTGCCGCTACGGTGGCCAGCGCCCAGCAAGGTGTCAGCAAGGACGAGATTCTACTGGGTTCCATCCAGGATCTGTCCGGCCCCATTGCGGGCTTTGGCAAGCAGGCCCGCCTGGGCATGCTGCTCGCCGTCGATGAGGTCAACGAGCAGGGGGGGATCAACGGACGCAAGATAAAAATTGTCGTGGAGGATTCGGCTTACGACCCCAAAAAAGCCGTTTTGGCCGCACAGAAGCTGGTCAACCAGGACAAGATTTTCATGATGGTCGGTCACATCGGAACCGCCCAGAACATGGCCGCCATGCCCGTGCAGTTCGAGAAGAATGTGATCAATTTCTTCCCCATCACCGCCGCACGGGAAATGTACGAACCCTTCCACAAGCTCAAGTATTCGTACGCCGCTACGTATTTTGACCAGATGCGCAACGCCGTGCCCAAACTGGTCACAGAAAAAGGTGCCAAGAAAGTGTGCACCATGTACCAGGACGATGATTTCGGGCTCGAAGTGCTGCGCGGCGGTGAAGCCGGCCTGAAAACGCTCAACATGGAGTTTGCAGAGAAAACCTCCTACAAACGCGGCGCTACAGACTTCTCTTCGCAGATTGCGAAAATGCAGGCCGGCGGCTGCGACATGATTGTGCTGGGCACCATCATCCGCGAGACCATTGGCGCCATCGGCACCGCACGCAAACTTGGTTACAACCCGGTCTTTCTGGGCTCCAGCGCGGCCTATACCGACCTGATCCACAAGCTCGGCGGCAAGGCGATGGACGGGCTCTATGCAACGATGACGGTGCAAAACCCCTACACAGATGAAACGTCGCAGCCGATCCGTTTCTGGGCCAACAAATACAAAACCAAGTTCAATGAAGACCCCACTGTGTTCTCTGTTTACGGATACACCATCATCACCAGCTTTGCGGCTGCAGCAACCAAGGCAGGCAAGAACCTGAACACGGACAGCTTCATCAAGGCGATGGACACCATGACCATTCCTCCTGACTTCTTTGGTGGAGCGGAACAAACCTTCACAGCAACCAAACGCCTCGGAAACGATGCCTCGCGCCTGTCGCAAATTCAGGATGGAAAGTGGAAGACCGTCTCTGAATACTTTGGCAGCACGGCGTCCGCCGCACCAGTCAAGGCGCCGGCCAAGAAGTAAGTTGTTTGCCCGCCAGAAAGCCACCGAAAGGTGGCTTTTTTTAAGACACGATGTAGGCGCCTGCGCCTGTGGAAAGCAGTTTGCCATCCGCGCCAAGAAACTCCATGCGGGTGGAGGCCACGCGCGAACCCAGGCGCATGACTTCGGCCCGCAGCTCAAAACGCTCACCGATACCGGGGCGCAGGTAATCGATCCGCAAGTCAATCGTGCCGAGCTTTGAAAAACGGTGCAGGCGCTGCAGGGGCAACTCGTCCATGTGGCGCGCGCCGATGGCCGCCATGACCGCCAGCCCGCCCATGGCGTCCAGACCCGCGCTGATCACGCCACCGTGAATGCGGTTGAAACTGTAGTGGCCCACGAGGTCGGGCTTCATGGCAATGTGCGCGACGACCCTCTCTGGTGTGATCGAGGCGATCTTCAAGCCCAGCACCTTGTTAAAGACGATGGCTTCTTCAAAGATGTGGGTCAGCCCCTGAAGAAACTCGGGCTCGAATTGAATCGGTGTATCGGATTGGGGAGCGCTAGCGGCAGCTTGTGTTTTTGGCATGGTGCAGTATTACAGCCCCAACTGACGCGAGGCCAACTCTTTCATGATTTCTTCGGCGCCACCGCCAATCATCATCACCTTGACCTCGCGGTAGATACGCTCGCATGCCGTGCCGCGCATATAGCCCATGCCGCCCAGGATCTGCACGCCCTGGTCCGCGCAAAACTGCATGGTTTGCGTGGCATGGTTTTTGAGCAGGCACACTTGCGCCACCCACTCGGGCCCCTTGTCGGCCTTGTTGCCCGAGTCCGCACGCGCCGATACGGCATTCAGCCATGCGCGGGTGGACTCGATGCGCATTTTCATGTCCATGAGCTTGTGGCGAATGACCTGGTGGTCCACCAGTGCGGTGCCAAAGGTCTTGCGCTGGCGCGCCCACGACAGGGCCTCGTCGTAACAACACTCCGAGAAGCCCAGCGCCATGGCCGCCATGGACAGACGCTCGCCGTTGAAGTTGGTCAGGATGATCTTGAAACCTGAGCCCTCCTCGCCCACCAGGTAGCGTGCAGGTACGCGCACACCATCAAAGCGCAGCTGTGCCGTGTCGGAGCACAGCCAGCCCATCTTTTTCAAAGGGCTGCGTGACAAGCCAATCGAGTCGCCCGGCACCATCAACATGGAAATCCCACCCGCACTGGGTTTCTGACCTTTGTTCAGCAGCTCGGTGCGCACCGCCACGGTGAACCAGTCGGCCCGCATACCTGAGGTGATGAACACCTTTTCGCCATCGACCACGTATTCATTGCCTTCCAGCCGGGCGGTGGTGCGCAGGGCTGATACGTCTGTGCCGCCCCCAGGCTCGGTGATAGCCAAAGCCGATATTTTTTCGCCGCGCAGCACAGCGGGTATGACCTCCTGCTGCAATTCCGCACTGCCATGGCGCATGACGGGTGGCAGGCCGATGTTGTGGCTGAACAGGCTGGCCATCAGACCCCCGCTGCCCCCATGGCGCGCCAGCGCAATCGTCATGGCATTGCGCAGATTCCAGGGACTGGGCGTACCGCCAAATTCCTCCGGATAGCCCATCGCCAACCAACCCATCTCGGATGCACGTTTGTAGAGGCTGCGCGGAAATTCACCCGCTTCTTCCCATGCTTCGAGGTGGGGCTTTACCTCGGTTTGAATGAACCGCCGCGCCGCGTCTTCCACCAGCGCAATGTCTTCTTGTCCGAATTCTGCTTCAGCCATGCGTTGTCCTGATCATTCGATAAATTTCACGCACGGGACGGCCGTTTGGCCACGCCCATGGTCTTGGCAATAATGCCCATCATCACTTCGTCTGCACCACCGCCTATGGAGCCCAGTCGGCCGTCGCGGAACATGCGTGAGACCTTGTTTTCCCAGGTGAATCCCATGCCGCCCCAGAACTGCAGGCAGCCATCAGGAATGATGCGATTCAAGCGGCCGGCCTTGAGCTTGGCCATGGAGGCCAGCTCCAGCACATCCTGACCACCCACATAGAGCTCACACGCCCGGTAGGTGAGTGCGCGCAGGCTCTCCAATTCGGTCTTCATCTCAGCCAATTTGAACTGCACCCATTGCTGATCTGCCAGCGTGGCGCCGAACATCTTGCGTTCCTGCGCCCACTCCACGGTCCACTGGATGCAGTTGCCCAGGGACTGCAGACAGCTCGCCGCGCACCACAGCCGCTCTTCCTGGAACTGCTGCATCTGGTAGATGAAACCCTGGCCTTCCACCCCGATCAGATTGCGCTGTGGTACCCGCACCTCGTCAAAGTAGATCAGGCCGGTATCGCTGGCGTTCATGCCGATCTTTTTGATCTTACGCGCCACTTCGATGCCAGCGCGCAGCTTGCCGTTCTCGCGCAGCGGCACCATGACCAGACTTTTGTTCTTGTGCACCGGCCCCTCGCCGGTGTTCACCAGCATGCACATCCAGTCGGCCTGCAGGCTGTTGGTGATCCACATCTTCTGGCCGGTGATCACATAGTCGTCGCCATCCTTACGGGCCGTACTTTTGACGCCCGACACGTCACTGCCTGCAGCCGGCTCGCTCACGCCGATGCAGCCCACGGTGTCACCCGCAATGGCCGGGGCCAGGAACTCGCGCTTGAGCTCTTCGCTGCCAAAGCGTGCCAGTGCGGGCGTGCACATATCGGTCTGCACGCCAATGGCCATGGGGATGGCGCCGCAGTCGATGTGGCCGAGCGCTTCGGCCATGGCCATGCCGTAGGTGTAGTCCAGCCCCGCACCGCCAAAGGCCTCGGGTTTGGTCAGGCCCAGCAGGCCCAAGTTGCCCATCTTCTTGAACAGCGTATGGGCCGGGAACATCCCGGCCTCTTCCCATTCGTCCACGTGGGGGTTGATCTCGGCTTCGATGAAGCGTTTGAGCGTTTTCTGGATTTCGAGGTGTTCGTGGGTGTATTGCATGGCGGATCCTGATGCAGTCAGACCTGAAACACTTTGGGGGTGATTGCGCGATGGAATCCGTTGAACGCTTTGACGGCGTCGCGCGCCTGCACTGCCGCATCCGGCAAGCGCATGGGGTAGCCCATGCGGGCCTGCGGACGGGCTCCATCAATGCGCAAGGTGGCGCCACTGATGAACGAGGCCGCAGGGCTGAGCAGGAAGACGATGCCGGCAGCGGCTTCGGCCTCGGTGCCAAAGCGCCCTGAAGGAACCGTCTTGGCCATCTCACGCACCATGGGGCCCGCTTCCACGGGATAGTTGTCCATGCCGCTCGACGCGATGTAACCGGGCGCCACGGCGTTGACCCGCACGCCTCTGGCAGCCCACTCCAGCGCAGCGGTTTCGGTGAAGCTGACCATGCCGGCACGGGCTGCACCGCTGTGGCCCATGCCGGGCATGGAGCCCCACATGTCAGCCACGATGTTGACGATGGCACCGCCGTTCTTGTTCATGCCCTGCAAATAGCATTCGCGCGCCATCAAAAAGCCACCGGTCAGATTGGTGTTGACCACGGCCTGCCAGCCTTTGGCGCTGATGGCCTCCAAGGGCGTCATGAACTGGCCACCGGCGTTGTTTACCAAACCATCCACACGCCCGCACGCTGCCATGATGGACGCGACGGTCTGCTTGACGGATTCTTCCTCGCGGATATCGCATACGTAGAAGCTAACCTTGCCACCGTCCTCCATAATTTCATCCGCCACTTTTTGCAGCTTCTCCACCTTGCGGCCGATCAGTGCAACCTGCGCACCCAGAGCCGCCAACTCATGCGCCACGCAGCGCCCGATACCCGAACCGCCGCCGGTGACGATGACTACTTTGCCAACGAACAGATTCGGGGCAAACACAGAACCGTATTGCATCAAGACTCCTTTAAAAACAAGGCCATGGCGGCGTCGGCAAGCTCTTGCAACGATGCGCCTTTTTTGGGATCGAACCATTGCACCGACCAGTTCAGCGCACCCAGAATCAGCAGCCGCGCCAGCCCCACTGGAGCACGCAATTGCCCACTGGCGCGCAGGGCAATAAGCACCGGCATCCACAGGGACTCGTATTCACCAATCAGTTGGGCAACTAATTTGCGCTGGCGCTGCTGAAGCGATCGCGACTCGTACAACATGACCGGCACAAAGTCGTTGCCGGGCCCGAGCAGCACATCAAAATGAACCTGCACCAGGACGCGCAACTGTGCAGCCGGGCTCAGATGGGCGTGGTCTGCGCTTTCCACAGCGGCACGCTGGCGGGTGAGCGCGGAGCGCATACCCTCCTCCATGACCGCGTACAGAAGTGCGTCCTTGCTTTTGAAGTGGTAGAAGGGCGAGCCGCTTTGCATGCCAGCTGCGGAGGCAATGTCGCGCGTCGTGGTGGCGTCAAAACCCTTGCGGCGAAACAAGTGCCCGGCAGCAGTCAGAAGGGCCTGACGGCGGTTGCCATCGTCGCGTTCATTCACGGTTTTGCGCGGGCGACCGCGGGGGCGTTTGGCTGTGGGTTCGTCTGCGAGCAGCACGTCAGGGGCATTCATGGCCCGACGATACCAAACTCCTTTATTTTTAGCAAGCGTTTGCTTGGTGAAAATACAAATTCACCGCACCGAATACCCACCCAGCCCGTCAATACACAAAGAAATCCGGCATGCAGTTGCGATTGCCGGGTGTCTTCGCATACCGGTCAAAGTCTGTTACGCCAAAGGTTTCCACCGCTTTGGCGACTGCGGCAAAACCCGCATCGTCACGTGCTATTGATTTAGTAGCTGCTTGCGCAATGAATACGGGGGCTAGAGGCCTATTTCTTATGCAAACACGGCGCAGATGACAGGCGCTCTCTCCGTTCAGGCTTTGCTGAAATCCGGCCTGCGTTTTTCCATAAAGGCGGTGAATGCCTCCTTGGCGGCAGGCTCGCCCAGCATGCGGCCAAAGCTTTGACCTTCTTCAGCCATTTGCGCCAATACCAGCGACTGCTGGCCTTTTTTCATCAGCCGCTTGGTTTCCACCAGCGACGACAGCGGCTTGGCCGCCAGCTTGCGGGCCTGGGCTTGCGCCATGGCATTGGCTTCGGTCGGGGGCACGATGCGGTTCACCAGCCCCACTTCCATCGCCGCCTCAGCCATGAAAGGCTCGCCCAGGAGCAGGGCTTCGGCTGCGCGGTGATAACCCATCAGCTGTGGCACCAGCAGGCTGGATGCAGCTTCCGGGCACAGGCCCAGATTCACAAAGGGCATGGAGAACGCGGCGTTGTCACCGGCATAGACCAGATCGCAGTGGAACAGCATCGTGGTGCCAATACCGACAGCCGGGCCGCACACCGCCGCAATCACCGGCTTGGGGAAGGTGGCAATAGCGCGCAGAAAGCGGAACACCGGCGAATCCTCGGTAGCGGGCGGGTTCTTCAAAAAATCCCCGATGTCGTTACCAGCGCTAAAAACCGTCACGTCGCCCTGGATCACAACGGCGCGCACCGCATCTTCATCTTTGGCCAGCGCCAGGGCATCGGCCATGGCACCGTACATGACGGTGGTGAAGGAGTTCTTCTTGTCCACCCGGTTAATGGTGAGGGTGGTTACGCCATCGGCGGTATGGGTCAAAATTTCTTGCATGAGGGTCCTGTGGGTTGCCAATTTAGGGAGCGTGCCGCCGATGACAGCGGGGCCTCCCGCAAAGTATCACTCTTTGTAGTAGACGATTTGGTGCGTGGTCGCCAGAAGGACACCTTCTTCGTTCCACAGTTGCCCGGTATGGTCAAAAAAACCATTGCGAAAAGCCTGGGCACGGGCTTGGCCCATCAGGTATTCCACACCGCACTGCGCCAGCTGGGCCCCGTTGGCGTGGAAATACACCGTCATGGAAACGGTCCCCACGGGAACGGGCGTGGAGCGGCGAATGAAGACGCGGGGCAGAAAGATGTCGGCAATGGCCGCCAATGACGCAAAGTCCAGCGGGCGAGGCGGATGGTCGCGCACCCATAGCCGGGACAGGCTGCTGTCGCCCGTACCGTCCCAGACCTCGGGCATGCAGCCCATCACGGGTCGCATTTCGTAGCGATTGACGAACTCAATGGGTCCTGGGTACGGGGGTAGTGGCACGTCGCCCGGCGCGGGGCAGGCGGGCATGGGCTCGTCGTCCAGACTCCAGGTTTTTCGGCGTGCGGCCGTCACCGCAGTGGCCGTGATGACGGTCTGCCCCTCTTGGGACATTTCAATGATCCAGTGCTGGGTAGAGCGGTTGGTGCGGGCGGGCCGCGCCTGCACGACAAACGGACCATCCGCCAGGGCCGCCGCGAAGTTCACGGTCAGCGCGATGGGCTCGCCCAGCAATTGGGGGTGTTGCAGCACGCCATTCAGAACCTGCGCTGCAGTCAGGCCCCCAAAAGGCCCCACCATGTTGGCGTAGGCCGGGCTGGTGCGGCCCAGCCAGGTGCCATCAGCCTGGGGCGTCAGCGCAATGGCCTGATCGAATAGGTGTTTTGTCAAAGCGAAATTCCCATGAAAAAGGCCACCCGAAGGTGGCCTTGAAAGCTGGTGATTACACGCGCTCGAAAATGCCGGCAGCCCCTTGGCCCATGCCGACGCACATCGTGACCATGCCGTACTTCAGCTGGTTGCGCTGCAGTGCATGAATAACCGTCGCCGCGCGAATAGCGCCGGTGGCGCCCAACGGGTGACCCAAAGCAATGGCGCCGCCCATGGGGTTGACCTTGGCCGGATCCAGACCCAGGGTGTTGATGACTGCCAGCGACTGGGCCGCAAAAGCTTCATTCAATTCGAACCAGTCGATGTCGTTTTGCGTCAGGCCGGCATTGCGCAAGGCGGCAGGAATGGCTTCAATCGGGCCAATGCCCATGATGTGCGGCGGCACACCTTTGGCGGCGAAGCTGACGAAGCGGGCCAACGGCTTGAGGCCGTATTGCTTGAGCGCCTTTTCACTCACCAGAATGAGCGCGCCGGCGCCGTCAGACGTTTGCGAACTGTTGCCAGCAGTAACGGAGCCCCGTGCTGCAAACACGGTTCGGAGTTTGGACAGTCCTTCAACGGATGTGTCAGCGCGGGCGCCTTCATCCAGACTCACCACCCGGCGGGTCTCAATGACTTCACCGGTTTCGAGGTTGGCCGTGCGGTCCACCACCTCCACCGGGGTCATCTCCGCGGCAAAGTCGCCACGGGCCTGTGCTGCCAGGGCGCGCTTGTGGGATTCCACCGCAAACTCATCCTGCGCCTGGCGCGAAACTTTCCACTGGTTGGCGACTTTTTCAGCGGTCAGGCCCATGCCATAGGCAATGCCGATGTTTTCGTCGCGCTCAAACATGGTGGGTGACAACGACGGTGAATTACCCATCATCGGAACCATACTCATGCTTTCCACACCGGCTGCGATCATCACGTCAGCCTCACCCACACGGATGCGGTCTGCCGCCATTTGCACCGCGCTCAGGCCGGATGCGCAAAAGCGGTTGACGGTGATGCCACCCACGCTGGTGGGCAAGCCTGCCAGCACGGCGCCAATGCGCGCGATGTTGAGGCCCTGCTGGGCTTCGGGAATGGCGCAGCCGCAGATCAGGTCTTCGATGGATTGCGGATCGAGGCTGGGCACTTGGGCCAATGCAGATTGCAATGCCTTGACCAGCAAATCGTCTGGACGGGTATTGCGGAAAAATCCGCGGTGTGAGCGGCCAATGGGCGTGCGCGTAGCGGCAACGATGTAGGCGTCTTGAACTTGTTTCATAAGAGTCTCTTGATCGGTTGTTAGTTACGAACCGGTTTGCCCGTCGACATCATTCCCATGATGCGTTCTTGCGTTTTGGGGTGGGTCAGCAACGAGCAAAAGGCTTTGCGCTCCAGCGTCATCAAATATTCTTCGGTGACCAGTGTGCCGGCATCCACATCACCACCACACACCACGCCAGCGATCAGGCCGGCAATATGGAAGTCGTGGGCGCTTATGAAGCCGCCGTCGCGCATGTTGACCAGAGAGCCCTTGATGGTGGCTGCGCCGCTGCGCCCTGCGACTACAAACTGGCGCTTGTGTGGCGCGCGGTAGCCGGAGGCAAACATGGCACGGGCTTCATTGATGGCCACAAACAGCAACTCGTCCTTGTGGGGCACGACAACATCACTGTCCAGCAGGTAACCCAGCTTGCGGGACTCCAGCGCACTGGTGCCCACCTTGGCCATGGCGGCTGCGGTGAAACCTTCGGTGAGGAAAGGCAGCAGATCCTTGCCGGTAGAGGCTGCCGCATTTTCAGCCGCGCGACGGGCAATGTAGGTCAGGCCCCCGGCACCCGGCACCAGACCCACGCCCACTTCCACCAGCCCGATGTAGCTCTCCATGGCGGCCACGCGTTTGCCCGAATACACGGCCATCTCGCAACCCCCACCCAGTGCCAGACCCCGGATGGCGGAGACGGTAGGCACACTGGCATAACGCAGCTTAAGCATGACGTTTTGCAGCTCATGCGCCGCACCGTCAATTGCCTGGACACCCCCCATCATGAATCCGGGCAGCATGGACTGCAGATCGGCACCGGCGGAGAACATCTCGTCGGGTGACCAGATCACCAAGCCCTGGTACTCTTTTTCAGCCAGGTCGATGGCGTTGTTCAGGCCTTCGATGACCCCGCCGCCAATGGCATGCATCTTGGTCTTGATGCTGGCAATCAGTACATCACCATCCAGCGTCCACAGACGCATGGATGCGTCTTCCTGCACGGTCGTGCCGGCCGTGGCTGCGGACGGCGCATTGGCACCGAGCACGCTCTCGGGAAAGTGCTGGCGGGCATAGACGGGCAAACTGCGTACCGGTGCGAAAGCGCCGGTAGTGGGGTTCCATGAACCCTGGGGCGTGTGTACGCCGCCAGCTTCTGCCACCGGGCCCTTGAAAACCCAGTCTGGCAGCGGCGCCTTGCACAACGCTTTGCCAGCATCAATGTCTTCCTGAATCATGTTGGCGACTTCCAGCCATCCGGCTTCCTGCCACAACTCGAACGGGCCCTGCTTCATGCCAAAGCCCCAGCGCATGCAGTAATCCACATCACGGGCGTTGTCGGCAATGGAGGCCAGGTGCACGGCCGCATAGTGGAAGGCATTGCGGAGAATGGCCCACAGGAACTGTCCCTGCGCGCCTTCGCTGGCGCGCAAAAGCTTCAGGCGTTCGCCCGCGGGCTTCTTGAGCATGCGGCCATAGACCTCATCGGCCTTTTGACCGGCGGGCACATAGTCTTTGCTTTTCAGGTCAAAACGCAGGACATCCCGTCCGACCTTCTTGAAGAAACCTGCTTTGGTTTTCTGGCCAAAGTTACCCATTTCCAGCAAGGTCTTGAGCACTGCCGGCGTGGCAAAGCTCTCGTAAAAAGGGTCCGTATCGATGCTCAGGGTGTCCTGCAGCGTCTTGATGACGTGGGCCATGGTGTCCAGCCCCACCACATCGGCCGTGCGGAAAGTGCCCGAGCTGGCGCGACCCAGTTTCTTGCCTGTGAGGTCGTCCACGACGTCGTAGGTCAGTCCGAAATTCTCGACCTCTTTCATGGTGGCCAGCATGCCGGCAATGCCCACGCGGTTGGCAATGAAGTTGGGGGAATCCTTGGCCCGCACCACGCCCTTGCCCAGATTGCTGGTGACAAAGGCTTCCAGATCGTCCAGCACTTGCGGCTGCGTGGTGGGGGTGTTGATCAACTCCACCAGCGCCATGTAGCGCGGTGGGTTGAAGAAATGGATGCCGCAGAAACGCGGTTTGATTTCTTCGGGCAAAGCCGCACTCAACTGGGTGATGGAGAGCCCCGACGTGTTGGACGCCACGATGGTGTGCGGCGCAACAAACGGGGCAATCTTTTTGTACAGGTCCAGCTTCCAGTCCATGCGCTCGGCAATGGCCTCGATGATGAGATCGCACTCGCCCAGCAGCGCCAGGTGCTCTTCGTAATTGGCCGCCTGAATCAGCACGGCGTCATCGGCCACGCCCAAGGGCGCGGGCTTGAGCTTCTTCAGCCCGTCAATGGCGCGGGTGACGATGCCATTCTTCGGGCCTTCCTTGGCGGGCAGATCAAACAGCACCAC
>Ga0105047_10006692_pt1 | contig 19519 bp, 13 predicted proteins | sample MAT04_FD_78384 | JGI IMG/M metagenome (GOLD analysis project Ga0105047, IMG submission 78384) | Freshwater microbial communities from Lake Fryxell liftoff mats and glacier meltwater in Antarctica - MAT-04 (megahit assembly) | ecosystem: Environmental > Aquatic > Freshwater > Ice > Liftoff...
GAAAGTCTTTGTAAAAACTATCGGTCACGAATTGCGCAAATTTCACGAATGGTCAAGGAAAAATTCGGTTTATTCGGTTCATTCGTGACTAAGCTTTTTAAGAACTTTCTATACTTTACTTAACCCACCAGTTTAACAATCTGTAACAATCAATGGGTTAGCGTGAAGCGTAATCGACTTTTGCGCCTTGCCCAAAGCATAGCGAAAGAACAGTTCTGTCACTATGGGAAAAGGTACAGGTGGCAGGTACAACACAGGTACGACTTGATAAACGTGCCACACAATGGCCGCGCAGAGGAACCCAAATCCCACCTTACATATGCCCTATCCCTGTATCTAAATCTATTCTAGGCAAATACAAATGATGGTAGCATAAGACAGATTGACACAGTGTTTCCATGCGCTGCTCTGAAGCAGACAGGCTAGCAACCTGGAAAGTGATGCGTGGACAAAATAAGGAGTATACGACAAATATGTCAGCAACAGTGACACACAGTAGCGATCACGCCCAGATCACAGGCCCCGCGCCAGCACCAAATTTCGCGCCTTTTGCCGCAAAGATGCGCGCCGCGGGCCAACCCGCAGCGGCCATTCGCGCTTTCGAATATTACTATCACCAGCTAGCCGAGGGGGCCACCGGCCATATCCCCAGCAGCGAGGCGCAGAGCGTTGCGCCACTGCCCACCGTGGCCGAACTTGATGGCTATCGCGAAACGGGGAAAGCGGCGATTGCCCAAACTGTTGTGATCAAGCTCAATGGTGGCCTAGGCACAACCATGGGCATGAGTGGCCCGAAATCGCTTGTCCAGGTCAAAGATAATTTAACCTTTCTCGATATTATTACGCGCCAGGTTCTTTATCTGCGTGACTACTGTGATGTGCGTTTGCCGCTTGTGTTGATGAATAGCTTTAATACGCAAGCGGCCTCACGGCAGGCGCTTGCCCAGTATCCCGAATTGCTGACACAGGATGTACCCGTAGACTTTTTGCAACATCAGATTCCCAAAATCGTGAAAACGGATCTAGCGCCACTGAGTTGGCCGGCAGATAGCGCCAAAGAATGGTGTCCGCCCGGCCATGGTGACTTGTATCTGTCGTTGCAGACCAGTGGCATGTTGGCTACGTTGCTCGCACAAGGCTATGAATATGCGTTTATCAGCAATGCCGACAATCTAGGCGCAACAGTAGACCTAGCGATCCTCGGCTACTTTGCCGAAAATCACCTGCCCTTTTTGATGGAAGCGGCACGCCGTCTGCCGGTAGATGCCAAAGGCGGCCATTTGGCCCAGCATCCCCACCAGGGCTTGATTCTACGCGAAGTGGCTCAGTGTCCGGCTGATGAATTGGCTATCTTTCAAGATAACGAGCGCTATCAATATTTCAACACCAACAATTTGTGGATTCATCTACCGAGTTTGCAGCGGCTCCTCGAGCAACATGATGGCGTGTTACCGCTGCCGCTCATTCGCAATCAAAAAGCCGCCGATCCAACGCAACCCAATAGTCCGCAGGTGTATCAGCTGGAAACGGCTATGGGTCATGCTATCGGCCTCTTTCCCGCAGCACAAGCTGTTGAAACCCCGCGCAGTCGCTTTCTGCCGGTAAAAAACACAAACGATCTCGTCGCTCTATGGTCAGACGCCTATCTGCTCAAAGCAGATTACACGCTCGAGCTTAACCCGGCGCGTCCCGCAGGCATGGAACTGGTGATCGATCTGGACAAGCTCTATTATGGCTTCTTCGATCAGCTCAAAGCGCGCTTTCCAGTTGGTGTGCCATCGCTGGTCAATTGTAAACAGTTTCATGTTGAAGGGGATATTTACTTTGCAACCAATGAAGGGTTCGAAGGTGATATCTGGCTGCGTAATCAACGGCAGAAGCCGCTATACCTGACAAATCTTAGCTAATCAACTCTGTTACGCACTGAGCAGCTACCAGAGTCGCTAGCGACTCAGTGCGTAACATGGCGTCATCAAATCCAGTACGGGAGTGCTGCAACAAGCTAAAGCCTGCCTCTACACAGGACTTACGCAGCCGGGAGCACCGCCATCCTGGCGGCAGTCAGCAGGATGCTGGCGTTCCCAGGAGTAATTGCGTAAGGTCCTGTACATAAACAAGAACCCGAGCCAACTGGCTCGGGTTCTTGTTTGGTTGGAAATCATGCTCTGCTTGCTGCATCTACTTTATGGCCGCTATTCATCGCCCTGGACATCAATCCCAATGCTGGCTGGCCCCTGATCAAATTCGTGGACTTCGATCTGCTTTAAGTGGGCTGGCATAGGATTACCGGCTTTGACATTGACCTGTACAACATCCACTGCATTGGTCTGTTCGCGAATATAGTCGCCCATTTCCGTTAATGCGCTGTGAATCAACGGCACACTTGTCACGTAGATAGAGATCTCTTGCTCTTCATCAACGCCTGCGTCGGCACGCAATTGATTGACATATTGAATGAGCAGTTCAGCGGCTGCTTCCACCGACAATACTTCATCTTCTGCAGATTGTTTCATGGTTGAGTTAGTCATTAGCATTCCTTTTGTAGATTGTGATGTGATAGTTATGCGCTGGTTTACTTGATGGTTACCAAATACCCGCAATGTCTTCCAGCACGTCCAGGTTTAACAGCTTGATCCGTCGATAGCCAAGCACCAACAGTCGCTCTTGTTTGAAATTGCGCAGAATACTGCTCACTGTCTCGCGATAGGTGCCCAGATGATCCGCCAAAACTTGATGGCTCACTCCATGCAATTCATGGTTCTGATTGGCCAGTTTTAGCAGCAGCTCGGCCAAGCGCGCCGGCAACTTTTTGTGGGCCACTGCTTCCAGGCGATCTTCCACCTGGGCCAGGCGCGCGGCATAGGTTTGCAACAGACCCCAACTTAGAATGGGGTACCGTAAAATCATCGCGGTCGCGGCCTCGGCAGGAAGGGTCCAGAGCGTTACATCATCCATTGCCTCGACAAATCGCAGTGATTTCCCCATATCGCCAATCGTGCCCTGCCCAAAAATCGCGCCAGGTTCCAAGGTAGTGATTACAATTTGGACACCAGTTTGCTCATTCTTGCAGACCAAATGCACACGGCCCTTGATTAACAAATAGAGCTTGTCGGACAGATCCCGCTCCGAAGCGACACAACTTTTGGCTTTGAAATGTGAAACTTGGATGCTTTGCTTAAAGGCTTCATCTTCTTGGCGAATGGTCAAGAAAAGCGATTTTAATTCCCGATAATCCTGAGGTACATTATTCAACTTAGCAGACGCGGTGATCATGGATGGGTCGTATACGGGCAGTGATGATTGCAGCGCAGAGATAGCCATACAATAACTCTCCTTCTATACTTGCTTGGGCTTATTGATTCGATTACTCGCAACTGCAAACGCAGTTAATTTTTGTTGAGCAATGGTTTTTTCGTACCAATACGACAGCGCTTGATGACAATTGCGAATGGGCGATTGCTTCTCTGCTAGAACAGATAACTGTTTGCGACTACGCGACTATCGATAGCACCAGTGTAAACAATTTCGGAAGTATACGGAATCTATCTAGATACAGACAGAGGATATAGCATAGCCACAGAGCATACCGAGGAACTTACAAGGCCGTGGCACCATAGCGGGCGACTGCAACCCAATCAAAATAGTAATCAAAAAAATATAGCGGAGCACCGGTGACAGTGTCCGCTATGTGTGTTTCTGGATGTGATAGTGTGCAAGTCTGATATCCAACGAAAGGCAGCAAACCAGAGAAAACTCGTCCCATCTGGCTCAATGCATCATTGTGCTGGTATAGGGCGTATCCCTATCAATCGAAAATTGCGCACTCATCAGGCGCTGGACAAACGTATGCGCAAGAACGGCTGCCTCATTTTGGGTAGCGGCGACGGTCTCTTCCGCACGCGCCACAACTGGGATTGGATCAAGCACGTGTGGGCAGGAAGTATGAACAGAAGAATAGTCATCCAGATAAATAGACAGGCTATTTTCACTATGTACCATTAGAGCAATTCATCCTTTCCCTTATAAAGACATAAAAAGTAGAGATTATTCCGATTTGTTCTTTGAGCGACAAAACAGGGTGTGGTGATTCTTGTAGGTGCGGTTTGTAACCGCACAATCCGGAGCAAACCAGCTTTGTGCGGTTACAAACCGCACCTACACATGCAAAAAATTAAATCGGAATAAGGTCTAGTAAAAACGCGTAAGTAGCTGATTGTCTAGATTGTCTTCAGTGACACCATGTCTTCTATGACACAAAACAACAATCTACGAGTACCAGAAAGCAAATGCATTAAAGAGCAAAATGCCCAAAAAACCGACACGTAAGGCGACTGCCCACGGATAGAATGAATATCCAGTGGATTGTTGCGTGCGAGCCTGACCAAAGAACTCGTCATGCTCCATCGGTATCGCCATGGCTTGTGGGGTGCGGGTAGCTTTAGGGGCAATGCGTTGTGTCATAGAACTTCCTCTTTATTTCTAATCATACAAAAGAACGGACAAAGCGGTTCTACCAACCAGGGTAGCTGGCTATGTGTGTAGCTGCTGTTCAGCATAACGAACGTCAATTATTTGTAATATAGGAAAGGATATAGAAATATGGTACTAGCAAAGTAACAGAAATGAGACCGTTTGAATACGATCTGCAAACGGTCTCATCAAATAGACAGGATAGATTGGAATTTATGCGCGGGTGGGCAGAGTCTATTTACCCAGCACCACACTTACCTGATGCAATACACCATCATCCAGCAAAGGAAGTAAGCCATCGGTCATGGGTTTGCCATCAACATACACGCTGCGCACCCCCTGGCTCACCCCCTCGGGATTTTCCACACGGATTGCATAGTAGGTGTTGCCATAGCGATAGCGCAGGCTGAAGCTGGGCCAGGTTGTCGGAATGCACGGCGCAACCTGGAGCATAGTACCCTTGCGCCGTATGCCTAACATGCCTTCGATGCCCAATCGATACATCCAGCCGCTAGAGCCAGTATACCAAGTCCAGCCGCCCCGCCCACCGTGGGGCGAAACACCATAGACATCTGCCGAAATAACATAGGGTTCCACCTTGTAGATGGCGGCTTTTTCGGGCGTATCGCTGCGGTAGATGGGATTAATCAAGCGGAAAAGGTCTTCCGCCCTGTTACCGTCTCCCAATTCGGCAAATGCCCAAATTGTCCAGAGCGCAGCATGGGTATATTGACCGCCATTTTCGCGGATGCCGGGGAGGTAGCCCTTGATATAACCAGGGTCGCGCTGTGTCTTGTCAAACGGCGGCGTGAAGAGCAAAATCAGGCGATTGTCGCGCTGCACCAAGCGTTCTAAGACCGCTTGCATCGCCTGCCGAGAACGTGCTGGATCACCCACGCCGGAGAGTACCGACCAGGATTGGGCAATGGCGTCGATCTGACATTCCTTGTTTTGTGCTGAACCCAGTGGTGAGCCGTCGTCGTAGGATGCCCGTCGATACCACGCGCCGTCCCAGCCATGCTCCTCGACGGCTTGGCGTATGGCTTCGGCCTGCACGCGATATTGCTCGGCGTGGGCGTCTTCATTGACCGTGTCACACAATAGCGCAAAGTCGGTCAACGCGGCATGTAAGAACCAGCCCAGCCAGATGCTTTCGCCTTTGCCGTGAATACCGACCCGATTCATGCCGTCGTTCCAGTCACCAGCACCTATCAAGGGAATCCCATTGGCACCAGCCGTCACTGCTTTTTTCAGTGCGCGGCGACAATGTTCGTAGAGCGTAAAGGTGGCTGTTGTCGATTCATAGTGCGCATAACGTTCTTCCTCTTCATTGCCCAACAGGTCGCCGCGTAAGAAGGGAACCTGTTCTTGCAACACACCAGTGTCGCCCGTGGCAGCAACATAGTATGCCGTCACATAGGGCAGCCAGGCCAGATCATCACTGATGCGCGTCCGCACCCCGCGCCCTACCGGTGGATGCCACCAGTGCAGCACGTCGCCCGCTTCAAACTGATGTTGTGCGCTGCGCAACAGATGCTCGCGTGCCAGTGCCGGACGGGCATGCACGAGTGACATGACATCCTGTAATTGATCGCGGAAGCCGTAGGCACCACTCGACTGATAGAGCGCCGACCGCCCCCAAATCCGACAAGCCAACGCTTGGTAGAGCAGCCAGCGGTTGAGCAACAGATTCATCCCCATATCCGGCGTGTCTACGGTGACGGTGCCCAGGATCTCATCCCACTGTTGCTGAACAGCCTGCCAGGTCGCTGCGAGCTTGTCCGCCGACTGGAACTGGCGGGCCAACGCCACACTCTCTTCGCGCGTGGCACCCTGGCCAATCACAAACCAGACTTCCTCACTTGCGCCCGGCGGCAGATCAATGTGCAATTGCAAAACCGCACAAGGATCAAGCCCAGCTTGTACACGGCTTGCCAAGCCAATCCGTTGCAGCGCGGCGGGTTGACTCAGCGAGCCCAGCCGCCCCAGAAATTCTGTACGATCTGTAGTGAGCCCATGCAGTTCTTTGCTGGCGGCGACAAACGCCACGCGCTCGCCAAACTCAGCCGTATAAGCATTACGCGCCAACAGTGCCTGACAACTTTCTTCATATTCGGGCACCACATATTGCTGGGCAATGTCGCGATTGACGCCCAACACCCACTCGGCATAAAAAGTGACGGTAATCCGGCGCGGTCGTTGCGCATCGGCGGGGCCAGCATTTTCTAGCCGTAGCTTGACAATTTTCACCGGCGCGTCGGGCGCAACAAAGAGTTGCACCTGTTGGCGCAGATGGTGGCTGTTGTGCTCATAGCTCGTGTAGCCGGCACCGTGGCGCACCAGATAGGGGGCCGCGGCGGGCACGGGTTGTGGCATAGGGGACCAAATCGCCCCGGTCTCTTCATCGCGCAGGTAGAGTGCTTCCGCAGGCACATCGCTAACCGGATCATTGCGCCAAGTGGTTAACCGATTTTCACCGCTGTTGATGGCCCAGGTATAGCCGCCGCCATTTTCCGTGGCCAGAAAGCCAAAGTCGGCATTGGCGATCACATTGATCCAGGGCGCAGGTGTGGTTTCGCCAGGTCGTAGATAGATCACATACTCCTGTCCATCTTTGCTAAAGCCCCCCAACCCATTGTCGAACTGTAGATCCGTCGGACGCAGCAACGGTGGCTCAGTTTCGGCTTGGTGCTCAATTGGTAAGATCGGTTCAAAGAGTGGCAATGGCGTCGGTAAATGGGCCAGATCGGCTAATTGATTCGCCAGCGCCCCTTTGCCGCCTTCCAAGAGTACACGCGCCGCCGTTTGCAAGAGAACCCGTTCGGCTTCGCCCATTTGATCGCTGCGTATAACAAAAATACCGCCACGTTGGTTGACCCACGCGTCGCTATCCAGGCGGCGAATCAAGCGGTGAATATAGTTCTGTAACGGTTGCCCATAATTGGTATCCTGCTGGTTGAGGATGACCAAGTCAATGCGCAGACCACGCCGCCGCCAATAGGTGTGCGCCAGCAACAGATCTTGGAGCAATTCGCCTTCGGCTTCGCTGGACATGCGCATGAGAATGATCGGATAATCGCCAGAGATGCCAAAGCCCCACAAGCTGGATTGGCCGCGCCGATTGGCAGCCAAGATGGCGGCATCGGCGCGCTGGACAGCATGCGGGTAGAAAAGCAGCGACAGCAATTGTTGTGTTTGCTGCAACAGGTTGCTATGAAAGCCCAACTGGCGCAGTTCGCGCTCGGCGATGCTGCGCGCACGCATTGCCGTACGATCCAGTGTACTCCACGAGCGGAAGCGCCGAGCCAAGGCCAATGTCTCGTCGCGTGTGGGGGCGGTAAAGGTAATCAGCGCCAGTTGCACCCTGGCATGAGGGGCCAAATCAATGGCTTGCCCCAACACCATGGCCGGGTCCAGGGTCGCACCGGTCATGCCTTGTTCTGGGGCGGACCACCAATCGGTGCCGGTTAGTGCGGCGGGTTGACGAGCGGTGCCACCGCGCCCCAAGAAACGCGCGCGATCACTTTCATAGCGCAACGGGACCCAGGGTTGGCTGATGGTCTGGGGGCCGCGCACCAACATATGGCCCAAGAAGTTGGGATTTTCTGTCGATGCGCGAGGGCGTTTGCGGAAGAGCAAAGTCGAAACATCCTCGACATATTCGCTTTCGACAAACAGCTTGGCAAAGGCCGGATGACGGCCATCTGCGCCGCTGGAAGCCAACACGACTTCGCCATACCCAACGAGACCAATGCGCCGCGGTTGGGCACTTTCGTTGGTGATTGTGATGCGGCGAATTTCCACATCGTTGTCGGGCGCAACAAAGATCTCCATTTGCGTGGCAATGTTGTGATCGCGGCGGCGGAATTCGGCCATGTGCGGATGAAAGATCACTTCTTCCTGTTCGCCGCGCATGCCCGTTGGTTGACGCCCCACCGACCAAACCGCGCCCTGCGATGCAGCAGCTTGTGAGCCAGCCGGCTGGCCCTCGACACCTAAATCTTGCAGGTAGAGCCAGCAGCCCCACTCATCCAGTGTGGTGTCGGCGCGCCAGCGCGTAAAGCGTAGATCATCTTTGTAATCGGCGCTATAGCCGCCCCCTGCGTTCGTCATCAACACCCCATAACGCCCGTTGGAGAGGAAGTGTACCAGCGGCAGCAGCGAATTGACGGGGACCGACCACGGCTGGATCGTCCCGGTTGTCTTGAACGGTTGCGAGGCCGCTTGTTCATCCTCGTGGGGATATTGCAGCGGTGCGCCCTGGGGCACCTGTTCTTGCAATAGTAGCTCCATACTTTGGATCATAGGCTCGGCATGGAAGCGATCCACCATGCGCTTGCCTTGTAGATAATCGGCCAACGCCAGCATGATCATGCCCTGATGGTGCGCCATGTAGGAACGCACAATCGCATACTCTTGTCCCAAAGAAAGATGGGCAGCAGTGAAATCGATTGCTTCATAGAACCCATAACGGCCCAGCGCATTGAGCGCTTCTAAGTGCTCCATATTTTCTAATACAGCAGCAGGGGCCACGGGCAGTGCCATGAGCGAAGCATAAGGTGCGATGACCAGATCTTCGGAAAGCCCGCGTTTGAAGCCAAGACCGGGCACGCCAAAGGCATAATATTGATAGTTTAGTGCAGCATCAAAACTGTAGAAGCCCGATTCTGAGATGCCCCAGGGCACATTTTTGGCACGGCCATAGGCAATCTGGTGATCGACTACAGCGCGGCAGCTCTCATAGAGTAGTGTGTCTGGGTAATTGCGCATCAGCAACGGCGGCATCAAATATTCAAACATGGTACCGCTCCACGAGAGCAAGGCTTGTTCGCCTGTGCTGACTTTGGTTAAGGGTCGCCCCAGACGCAACCAATGTTGCTGTGGTACATCATGTTTGGCAATTGCTACCAGGCTGGCAATGCGGGCTTCCGAAGCCAGCAGATCATAGTAACTGTTGTCGAGCTTGCCCGTATCTAGATTATACCCAATATGGAAGACCTTGCGCTGTTCATCAAAGAGAAAGCCGTACTCCATCTCCTGTACAAAGACATCGGCTTCAGCACTCAGGGTAGCCAGATCCGACAAGAGGGAAGTCGCCATGCGCTGTGCAGTCCCCAATTGGGTGGCCAGCGTTTTACACCAGGTGTGCGCGGCATGAATCGTAGCAATATCTGCCATTTGTTCGCGCGTCGCTTCTTCTAGCAGTGTATCCAAGCTGACCAGCGCGGTTTTGCCAGCTTCACAAATGGGTGTTATATCGATCCAACGCGGCTGGGTGGGCAGGGCTGTCACCAGAGCTTGCCAGCCGGCGCGCAATGGGGGTGATATAGTGCCCCCACTAAACAGTGCCGGGGGCGTAGCCAGGAGCGCCAACCAGGGCAGCATGACCGTCAGTTCACGCTCCATTGTGCGCAGATGAAGATGAATGCGCTCAATGTAGATACGGCAATCTTGCAACGTTTCGATCTGCAACAGGGCGGCATTATGCTCAATGGCGTCGGCGAGAAAGTAATCTAATTTTTGGCGATCCTCATTGACCAGTGTGGTTAGGAAGGCAAACCACTGCGCTGGCTGTTCGTGCATTCGGGTGACGCGTTCATGTAACTCGTGTAGGTAGCGTTGCAGCGGCATTTCGTCTACATTGCCCTCGCGTTTCACCGTGCTCACGGCGGCGCTCAACAAGGCAATTGTATCGACCAAGCCTTCCCACCATTGCCAACGCCAAACGCGTTGCTGGGGCAGACGCAGCGTGCCCTGTTTTAGGGCAATCAAACAGCCAGCCAGATTTCCACTATCCACCGTAGACACGTAGCTAGGGGACAACGGTTGCAGGCTGCTCGTGTCGATCCAGTTCAAAAAGTGGCCGCGATAGCGCGTCAGCTTGGCCAGCGTGTCAAAGGTAAAACGCAGCCGCACGCTGAAATCGGTTGTGCTGCTATAGCCCAGGTCATAGGCCGCCAACATGGATACCAGATAAAGTCCCACATTGGTTGGCGAGGTGCGATGCGCCACCACGCCACGCGGCGATTCCTGAAAATGGTCGGGTGGCAGCCAGTTATCATTAGGGCCAACAAATTGTTCGTAGAAGAGCCACGTGCGCCGGGCAAGCAAGCGTAATTTGCGCCGTTCGGCCAGCGATGGCAGCGGTATTGCTTGGATAACCGGCCGACTGATCCAAAAGGCAATTTCCGCAGCCAGCAGCCAGACCAGAAAGAAAGGTGCGCTGATCAGCAGTGACCGCGGATTCGTGAAATTAACAATCAAGGCCAGAATCGCCACCAGCGCGATCGAGGGCAACATCCGCAGCAGGGTTGTTTCTACGGTGATCTCGCTGCCAAAGAGGCGCACCGCACGGGCCGCCGTGGTCCACTCTAGCATTTTGCGCCGGCGAATCAACAGACGCACTAGCGTTCTGCCAATGGCATCAATTGTCAATACAGATTCATGGGGTAGGAAAGCTAAGAACAACAACCAGCGGAGTGCATTGTTGCGCAGCGATTGACGAAAGCGTTGCCAGGGGCGCACACTGGTGGACCGCATAGCCTGGAGCAGCCCCATGATCGTGCCCGTAATCAACGAGAACGCCGAAGTGAGTAAGCCAAACAAGGTCCAGAGCACCAGCGACCCCGGCAAAACTGTCCAGCCGGCCAAAAAGAGCAGCAGCAAGGCTGGCCCAAGCAGACTGCGCCGCAGATTGTCGGCAATCTTCCAGCGATCAATCAGGGCGAGATCGTTGGGTTGGCGGCCCGTTTGCCGCGGTGTCATTGGCAGCAGCCAGGGCGCCAATTGCCAATCGCCACGTACCCAGCGGTGCGAACGCAACACATTGACCAAGTAGTGTGGCGGATAATCTTCGTACAGCACAATATCGGTGACAAGGCCCACCCGCCCATGAATGCCCTCGAAGAGATCATGGCTCAACAGACTGTTTTCGGGTGCACGTTGGTCCAGACTGCGCTCGAAGGCGTCTACATCATAAATGCCCTTGCCCACATAGATGCCTGCGCCAAACAGATCTTGGTAGACATCGGAAACTGCCAACGTATAGAGATCCAGGCCAATATCCCCTGCGAAAATGCGCGTAAAGAGCGAACGATTGGCGCTGGTTGGCTTGATCATCGTACGCGGTTGCAACACCGTATAGCCATTGATCACCTTGCTGGTTTGCGCATCAAACTCGGCGCGATTCAAAGGATGGGCCAACGTACCCACCAAGCGTTGTGCACCTTCGCTAGGCAACACCGTGTCGGCATCCAGCGTGATCACATAGCGGATCTGGCCCAACGTGGCCATGTTGCCCACTTGAACGGTGTAGGAGGTATCGGTTGCGCCACGCAACAGCGCATTAAACTCATGCAGCTTGCCGCGCTTGCGCTCCCACCCCATCCAGGTCTGTTCACTGGGGTTCCAGAGGCGGGACCGGTGTAAGAAATAAAACGGTTGATGGGGGTAGCGCTCATTCAAGCCGGTGACAATTGCATAGGCATTTTGTAGCAATGCCGCATCTTCGGGCGCGTCCTGGGTGGGTGCATCGCTAAAGTCACTGAGCACAGCAAAAGTAAGGTGCGGATCGGGATTGCGCAAATAATGTTGTTCTAACTCGTTTAAGAGCGAAGCCACATCCGCTTGATTGGCGACCAGCGCAGGAATGACAATCATCGTGCGACAGTGGGCAGGAATGCCTTCGCTAAAATCGAGCTTGGGTAAAACCCGCGGTGCCAACGTGTTGGTCACCAGCCAATTGGCAAAATTAACGGCCAGGGTCAACGCCGGAATCAACGCAAGCAAAGCGATACCAACGATGCTCCAAGGCGAGCCGCCCACCCACACGCCATACAGCGTTGCCAAGCTGACAATCAACAGGGTAATCAGCACAATGCTGCCCAAATAAAATGTCGTAGGGCGCGTCAACATCCAGCTATCACGGGTACGTCCGTGAATACGTTCGAGGAGCTGAGCGCGGCCCTGATTCAACAAGTAATAGCCAACGTGGCAAGTGCGGGGCAGCGACCGCTGGGGCGCGACCGCGCGATCATCTGGCACAGGCGCATTCTGCCCATTGGATTGGGTAGTCGTGGGTAAGGCCGCACGCGCCAACTCAATGGCGCTTTGGGCAATCGCCGTTTCGCTCATTGTGGACTGAAGGGCCAAGCGCTCGATGATGCCACGATATTGGTTGCGCGTGACAAAATCCATCTCGCTATAAATGCCCATAGGGTCATCGCACAGCAGCTGATGGACAAGGCTGACGCGCTCGAAAAAGGCTTTCCAATCTTGGGTATCGAGCGCACGTAGCCCAGGAATACAACTGGCAACCAGTTCTGGATCGTCCAGGGTATTTGCCGCTTCAATGATCGGGGGGACAACGGGCGGCATTTCATGGCTGCTGGTTTCACTGCTGTGTTGGGTAATGCGTTGGACGGCCAGGGCTAAATCTTCGAGCAACACATAGCGCAACATAATCGGAATTGCCCAGACCTCGCCCATGGTCAAGGGTGCATGTTGCTGATAGGCAAGCAAAAACCGCACCAACCGTTCCAGGTCAAATTGGTAATCTTCGTATACCAGAAAAGCGCGCGCCACCCCATAGACACGCGGGTACCCAACCAGATCCTCGGGCGCGCCCAGTTTGGGCAGCTCTTGATAGAAGCTGTCGGGCAGATCTTCTTTGACCTGGCGCAGTGCCTGCTCTACCGCGTAGAAGTTGTCTAGCAACCACTCGGCGGCATAGGAAACAATCACGACATCATCGGCAGAGGTCGTCAAATCATGATGGGCATCGCGCAGGATCTGGGCAATATCGGGCAGGCGATTGGGTAAAGCGATGGGGGCAGACGACGGGCCAGCCGGCGTTGGTTGGCCTGGGTTGATCAGGGTGTGAGTAGCTGCCAGCGCAGATGCCGCGCGATCCAGTCGGCTATGAATTGGCGTTGACGGGATCGCGTCGACTGTCGTTGCGGTCGCCTGAACAGTCAAATCAGATGGCTGTTGGGGCATAATTTTGTACCTGAATTTCATTGTTGATCGGGAGATGGCCCGATCCACCAGCCGGACGCGCCTCCCGTTTTTTGATGGCCTCGGTGGCAAGCTCGGCAGCCGTTGGTTCGATAGCATTGGGTGGCATATCTTGCAAAATGAGTAGCGAGGTCGAACCATACTCAATGAAGCTAGTCACCAGGCTACCATAGGGCCATTGGCTTTGGGCTGAGTGCCCATGGGCACTCAGAATGATTAAGTCTGCAGCCTGTTGGTTCACAAAATTGTGCAGAGTTGCCAGTATGTTATCACCGGTAATGATGTGGGTTTGTGGCTCTGGCATTAAACGACTCCGCAGTTGATCGAAATATTTATTCGCCTGTGTCTGGTTGCGGTCAAATAGTTGTTTGGCAAGCGATCTTTCTTCGGCAGTCAGGGGCATTCGCTGGAACATGGTCGGATAGGTCACTACGTGGACAAGCAACAATTCGGCCTGATGCCATGCCGCCAGGGCGGTAGCGATGGGAAGTATATGCTCGGCGCGCGGTGAGCCATCCAACGGAACAATAATGCGCCGATAGCGCAGCCCCGCCCAGGTGCCAAGCTGGTTCTCGACATCCATTTGATAGGCGCGCACCAGGAGGATAGACTTATTCACACGGTGGATCACCTTTTGCGCAATACTGCTGACATTCCATGCGTTGAGTCCACCTTGGCCGTGGCTGCTCAGCGCGACAAGATCACAATCGGACTGTTGGGCATATTCGATAATCCGGTCGGCGGCGCGCCCTTCGAGCAAGACCGCGTCGGGTCGTTCTTGGATTAGCTCGGCGAGACGATTGGTTATCTCTTCTAAGTAGGTCTGCGCTTCAAATTTTTGTAACTGCCAATCAACTGGGCTAATCACCGTAGAAGTAGACGCTTCGTTTACCATTACGCGCAGCAAGGCTACTTTGGCCGCCATCGCCTGGCTCATTGCTACGACGTGCGGGATCACGCTCATCGCAAATGCAGAACCATCTAGTGGTGCTACAATCTTCTCAAACATAGTCTTTGTCCTCCCAAAAGTCAGCAACGCAATCGCTATTGTCAACAGGACGCGCGTAGCTGGCCCTGTATAGTTTCTCTAGTAGAGCGCTAGATTTATGAGCCGGTCGCATTTTTAATTTTTTCTGCGCGCCGGACGAGGGAAAGTCGCCGTCGCTCACTTTGCTTGTCTAATAGATTTTGGTAAAAGGCGGCCAGGCCTACGCCAGTCATGCTGCCGACAATCACATCACTTGGATAGTGCACACCCAGATAGACGCGGCAGAAAGCCACCAACGTGGCGATCGCATAAAATACCGAACGCCAACGGGGATAGTGTTTGGTCAATAACCAAGCGCCCGCAAACGCCGACGCAGCATGGCCCGACGGAAAAGAGTGACGCTGGGGTGGTGCACCCACGAGTACGGCCTGGTCTAGCTGTGTATAGGGCCGCTTGCGCCGAAAAAGTGATTTGAGCGGAAATTCTACGGTGGCGCTCGCCAGCCACAACACAGGTGCGACACGCCGCATGGCGCGTGTACTGCGGGTGTGGCCTTGCGCTTCATCAAAATAGCTAGCAATTAATAGGCTAAAGAGCCAGCCATCACCCCGATTCATAATTTCGGCGAATAATCCCATAAAGCTATCGACATAAGCAGGATGGGGCAGATTATTGATCTTGGCAAAGAGCCAGGTGTCAACCTTTTGCAAGGGCGACAAGCGATCTTGCCAACGACGCCAGCGGGTAGGTTTACTTGTAGGCATTGTAACGTTGTCTATTTCACTTTCTGCTAAAGTTATCCTTGTGATGGCTTCGAATTGATACGGCTTTCGAGCCATGGCACGCCACGCAACACGATAAGGGCCATCAGCGTTACCCCAATTGCCAAAACAAATTGGTGCGTGGCGACGCTAACACCAATCCCCGCCACAAAAAGCAGCGAAGCCGCGGTTGTCAATCCTTCGGTGGTAGAGTTATTACTATCTCTACTGCCGCGGCGGAAGATCGTGCCTGCCCCCAGAAAACTGACGCCCGCGATAATCGCTTCGAGGACACGAATCGGGTCGACCTGGATATAGGCTTCGTCGACCTGTAATGTGTTGACAATGACACTGCTTAGACTCACCAGAAGGGCCGAAGCCCCGCCCACCAACATATGGGTGCGAAACCCTGCCGGTTTATCGGCTAGCTCACGGTCGACACCAATCAATGCACTGAGAAACATCGCCAGGACAACATAGCCTACGATCTGAAGCTCAGAAATAATTTGAAGCTGCGAAAACAAGTTCCCTCCCTCTCTCTAGTGGACTAGCCATCTCGTCAATTTTTAACGCTACCACACGCCGGGCGCTTTACCGCGTGAACACCAGTTGCCGTGCGATTGCGGGCATAAGGCTCTCGGTGCGAATGGGCGGCACCCACGGCGACGCATCTTTGCCCAGAAGTTGCTGAAGACCTACAATATAATTTATATTGGCAGTTGCTTGCAACCCCAGCAGCGCCACTGTTTGCAGAACCGCCTCGGCATCTACGCCTTCGACAGCAACGGTCTGTGTAGAGTGCCGATCATCAATCCAAAGCAAGCCCAGCTCTACCTGGCAGTCATTCACTGTGTAATAATGACGATTTTTGCAGACTTCCATCGTGCGCAAGTGGGGATTGGGAATCATCAATTCTTGGAGAAATTGGTGGACGGTGTAATGGCAACGGCGCAATAAAGGTAGATCAATTTCCAACCAAGCAAATAGAAATTCATGTAAAAAGGCAGAAGTCAGTGGAAAGGCAAATTGGTGATACGGATACCAGCGCTCTAAGCCTTTGTGTTCACGTAGCAATACCTTGACATCGAGTTTATCGTCGCGCATTTTGATATCGTAGCGCTGATTGGTTGCCGAAAGAATATAGGTATGCAACACATCTGTGCGCGCTTTCGTCTGTGGGGTCGTGCGGAGCACATCGGCCGCGCAGCCAAGATTCTGACCAAAGGCCCGAAATTCAAAACGCGGATTTATTGGATTGCTATTCATTTTTCTTTTCCTATGCTGTGAACCAAAGTCGTGGCTATGTAGATTGTAGCCACAATGCATACAAGTTGCGATATACCACGATATAGAGCAAAGATACACGGTAGAATCTACGGTACAATCTGCGTGACAATCTAGGTGGCGGGCAGGGGTAGCACAGACGATGGCAATCCTTGCGCTAGCTACCAGTAGCTAGCAGTTTGCCGAGGTGAGTAATGCAAGCACATGCAGCGTCGCGTAGAATGCTATGGCCGACGCTGCCTGCACACGTACATAGAGCGAGTCTATAACAATCGCGCGTTGCTGATTATTGGGGTTGTGCTGCGCTATAGACGACTTCCAACTGCACCGAAACATTTAGTTGACCAGGCGCAATGGGACTACCACCCCCCATACTGGCAGCACTATCGGCACGCAGACCAGGGCTAGCAAAATAGCCACCTTGGCTACCAATCACTTCGCTCACGCTGAGCACGCTGCCCAATTGCAAATTGGTCAGATCCGCTAATTCCTGGGCTTTCGCCGCAGCTTGCGCGACCGCTTGCGCGCGCGCGTCAGATTCAGCTTGGCTGGCATCATCAATACTAAAGGTAACCCCGAAAATATTATTGGCCCCGGCGGCAATTGCTGCGTCCAACACAGCCGCCACCTGATTCAGGTCGCGAATGGTGACATTCACATTATTACTCACGCGATAGAGCGGTGCCTGGGGCTGGGCGGCAGCCGGGTCAGCAGGGCCAAATTCGGCAAAAATGCTAAAGCCAGTGGTTTGGATATCTTCCTCGGCAATGCCCTGCTCTTGGAGCGCGGCCAAGACCGCTTCCATAATCGCCTGAGCATTGCTGCTGGCCGTTTGCACCGCGGCCTCGGCAACTTGGACACCAATTGTCGCCACGGCAATATTGGGCTCAATCTGGGTTGAGCCCTCGCCAACCACCGTAATGGTGTTGGGCAAACCGGCCATTGCTTCTTGCGTGGTCTGGGCCTGGACAGTTGCAACAGTGGGGGAAAGATGGGCAAAAGCAAGCCCGCTCATTACCAACGTTGCCGCAAGGCATACACTGACGACTCGATTTCTCTGGATATGGATCATTGGTGACTTCCTTTCGTTTGATAGATTTTTTTGCCAGCATGACCTGGCCGCAATCGGGTACGGAAGCCAGACAAGGGGTGCCATAGGCAAAGAAGAAAATTATCAATCACCATTAACCGCCGCTACTGCTCAAGGTAAAGGTACCCGTCACACCGTTGACAACCACAGTGTACTCACCCGGCGCAGCATCTGTTACATCCAAAGGGATGATCTGCTCAAATGGGACTAGCGCCTGGGTACACATAGCATCTGCGGGGCGCTCGGTCGGCAGCGTTACCTGAAATTCATTGTCGATAAGCACCACGGCAGTTTCACCAAGCTCGGTACAGCCATCGGCCAGGTAGCCGCGCGCCACAACCTCGACCTGCACTGGCGCCGATTCGAGTAGACGAATCTCGATCGTATCGACCGTTGCCAAATTTTCGGCAGGAATTTCCACGATTTCCACTACGGGAGCTGCGCTCTGTGGCGTTACGGTGGCATCTGCGCTGGGTATGCTTGCGTTTGGCGCAGTAATTGGCGCACAGGCGATCAAGGTGACAACACTAAAAAGGATAAAAACCTGGGACATTCTCAAGTTCATGATTGCACTTCCTCTGGTAGGAATTCTGGTGAAACGCTGGTTGACAAGCATACGCTGCTGGTAGCCAGAATAGCGAATAGGGAGAGCCAAAACGATATGCCCACCGGCATACCTACCGGATAGCCTACGTAGCGCTTTTGATTGCACAAAGGGTTACGATCAAGACGCTTTGCAGTAAAGCAAGAGGAATTGCCCCTCTCTCACCAAGGAGATAAGGGGCGGAGACACCTGAAAATAATGGAAACGACGAAGAACCGAACCTACGAAACAAAACTGATAATAGATAAAACCCTTAAAAGTCATAGATAGCGTCTCGTGTATTATCGAGTTTATTGGGTTGACTTTTAAATGGTTTGTCCATAAGATGGCTCAATTGTCAACTAAATATTGGGTAAACAGCGCAGCATGTTGCCGTTCACGAATGTCTAGCTTACGAAAAATGCTATGCACATGATTCTTCACTGTGCCCACTTCAATGATCAAGGCTTCGGCAATTTCTTGGTTGCTGCGTGCTTGGGCCAGCAACTCCAACACCTCACGTTCGCGCGGCGTCAGATCATCCCATTGACCGCTGCCCTTCTTTTGTTCACCCTCATATGAGGAACGTTTCAGTTCAGCAATACGCGCCATCAGGGCAGCGGCAACACTGGGCGAGACAAGAAATTTACCTTGGTCAAGGGCGTGAATCTTTTTGATCAAGTCGGCGACAGATTCATCTTCATATACATACCCAGCAGCCCCCTCTTCGACACACTGCAAAATCGCGGCGGTAGATTGGATCAAATCGGTCACCAGGATCTTGACAGACACTTTTGTATTGGCAACTGCCCGTACTAGCTGCAAAGCTGTATTATTCGGCAATTTGATGCTAACTAATGCGACATGCGAAGAATAAAATGCAGGGTGTGCCAGCGCCGTACTAATATTATGGGCACACCCTACAATTTGAATTTCCGGATCATGCTGCAACACAGCAGCAATTGCATCATTCATTAATCTGTGTTCATGCGCCAGAAATACACGAATCATGGATCATTGCGCTCCTTGTCTGCACAGCGCGCCTGATCAGCGTGTGCCCTAGTACTACCTTGTCCTACCATGAAGCCGGCGGATCACTCGCAGGAAAAGATTCCCAGGATTGTTCATCCACCAGATCGCGCTCATTTTCTTGACGAATTGATTCCTTGCGTTTTTTCTCGTAGGGCGTTACTTCGATGGCTGCCTGGCGATCCAGTTGTAATTTGGCCAGGTAAGCCACTACACCCAAAACCGCAATGGCGACACCAAGCCATGGAATGCGGCTTGCCAGGGGTTTGCGCTTGGGGATCCCCAGCTTGTCGCCCACC
>Ga0105047_10006693_pt1 | contig 19516 bp, 19 predicted proteins | sample MAT04_FD_78384 | JGI IMG/M metagenome (GOLD analysis project Ga0105047, IMG submission 78384) | Freshwater microbial communities from Lake Fryxell liftoff mats and glacier meltwater in Antarctica - MAT-04 (megahit assembly) | ecosystem: Environmental > Aquatic > Freshwater > Ice > Liftoff...
CTCATTTTCTCCCAAGATTTTTGCAAAAGAACATAAAGTACCATAAGTTGCGATTTCATAATGCTCTACCTTCTGTCCTGCCGAAATAATTCCAGCATCTCGTACCACACCTGCTTCCGTAGATTCCATAATATCTTCTGCTTCCTTGGTCAAACCATCCATGGCATCACATTTTTTTGCCACAGGCTTTTCTCCAATTGATGAAAATACTTCTTCTAACCTAGTAACGTGCTGTTTCGTTTCTTCTAAATGACTAGTAAGCGCTTCTATTAAATTTACAGAAGTTGCATTTTTTATCATCTTGGGAATGGCTTTTGTCAATGTCTTCTCTGCCCAATAGATATCTTTCAACCCATCAACCATGAGATCTCTAAGTCCTGCGGCCGCGCCTGATTTTGCTTTTACTCCTTTTGGAGCTGATTTTTCCTTAACGGATTGTGAATTTGAATTTGTCATTTTAACTAAATTTAGTGGTTATTATAAATATGATTATTGAAATTATTTTTTTAAATCTTTTCACATTTTTTCTGGCAAGTAATAGACATGTCAAGATGTTGACGAAGGGAGGGAAGGGTTGATAATGCCCAATTGCGAATATCAGGGTCTTTTGCATCGGTAGAAGCTTCTTCAAATGCGCTAATTGCATCTTTGTGACCGTTCACCATTATATCGGCATATTCTTTATCGAAGCTAGACGCTTTTGTATTCATTAAATTATTATACGTTTCCTTACCATCATCAGTTAGCGTTGTAGGGATGGTAATTTGTTTTGCAGATGCCAACACTTGTAATTCAGCTAATGCCTTTTGGTGTTCGGTAACCATCATCTTTCCTAAATCTTTTACATGGCTTGCTGAACCACGGGTTTGAGCCAATTGACCAAGTTGAATTTCTTCTAGACTTATTTCTGCAGCATTTACCATAAATTCTGCATCTTCTTCTTTTGCATTATTAAATTTTGCATCATTTTGTTCTTCGGCCACTTCTTTAGTATCTTTATTAGTTTTGGCATTATCGCAAGCGGGTATTACCAGCATTAATAAAAGTGGTGTAAAAGAAATAAAGAGTTTGAGCACACTAAATTTTGAAATTTGATTTTGATTTTTCATCTTTAATTTATTTTATTTGTGGTTAAAAAATATAATACAAAAGTACATGGGTTAGCACTGATGAGCGTTACATAAATTACCGATTATTTTATAAGATTATAAGTAAGAACCCTTATTTTATGCTTTCTATCGATCTGTAATTTTAATTTTATTCGAATTCTTTGATGGAAGAATCTCTTCATTCTGAAAATCAGCGTATGCTTTTGTAAATTCTGCACCATAGAATACAATCATCGAGGAATAAGAAGTCCATAAAAGAATAAGTATGAGAGAGCCAGCTGCACCATATCCTGAACCTGGTTGGGCTGTTCCAAAGTATATTCCCAACGCCGTTTTCCCAAGGACAAATAACAATGACGTGAAGAATGCCCCAATCCAAACATATCTCCATTTTATCTTTGCATCTGGCAAAAATTTAAACATAAGTGCAAATAAAACGGTAATAATTGCAAGGGAAAATATTATATTGAGTATTTGAAATAAAATTAATAATGATACGGACCATTGTTGCGTTACCCATGAACCTAATGCAGATAAGACAGAAGAAAATACAAGTGAAATTAAGAGTAAGAAACCAATAGAGATTATTAATCCAAAAGAGAAAATTCTTGATCTGAGAAATGACCAAATTCCTGATTTAGTTTTTGATGATTTGACTTCCCAAATTGTATTTAATGATTTTTGCAGTTGCACAAATACGCCTGTTGCTCCCACAAGAATGACAACAATTCCCATAAGTGTCGCCCATACGGAATCTTTGCTCTTATTGGCAATCATAACTATATTCTGAATTTCGTCTGCAGTATCAGGTCCCATCGCTAGTGCGACTTCGCTGTGTAATCTACCACTTACTGCGTCGTCACCAAAAAAATATCCTGCAATCGAAATGACTACAACTAATAAGCCTGGTAAAGAAAATATAGCATTATATGCAATGATAGCACTTTCATTAACAGGATCACCTCTCCACCAATTTTTAAAAGCTATTTTAAAGAGTGTAAATGTTTGAGTCAAATTGATCTTTTTCATTTTTTACGATTATATTTTTTATTTTCAGGTTTATTGGACTTACTAAATAGCGTTTGAAAAAATATTTTGTTATCTTCGGAATTTGCTTTATTGACCGAAAGAATATTAATTTCATCGTCAATGGATCTATAAAGCGCTTTTATAAATGCGTTGCGTAATACATCTATTACAGCATGCCAAGTTCCTACGTTAGTTTCTCTATTCTTTCTAATGTGTACTTTTGTCGCAACTTGTTTTTCTTTAGAGTTTCTGAGTAAAATACCTTCTGTACCAATAATTACTTCATATGTTTTTTTTTAGAAAGGGGTCATGACAATCTCTAGTGCTCTGACTAGATAAAAAGTTAAATTATAATGGCAGTTATTTTTTTCAAGATCAAGGCAAAAAGCACAGGCGTAGCAGTAGCTACGGCGAGTATTTTTAACGCAGAAATTGAGAAAAAGAACCACATTTCAATAAGTTCTTTATCTAGTCAGAGCACTAGGACCAATAACTTTAAGATATTTAATTATAGGTTTCACATATCCAATAAATTTTTCATCCTTTGATGTTACTTCGGTGTATAAACCTAATGTGCCTGTGGGTACATCAAAATTTGTGTAGGCTTTAAAAAAAAACATTAAGTTCTGGAAGATTTATATTTTTTAATCCTGCATTTAGATCATAAGTGGGATGTTGCTCAAGCAAGTTCATTTTCACTTGTAAGTCAAAAGTTCCTTTATACACATTTGAGTTTGCAATGACACTTGTAGGAAGCATTGCCGTATTGATTACATTTGAAAGATTCAATGCAAGAACATATGCTTCCGTCATTGCAATATTAAGTTTGGGGGAGAGGTCGAGTCTATATATTGTATTTTTCCATTAAAAGTTTCAAAATGATTTATTTGTAATGGTATAAATGTTTTGAGAATCATTTGAAAATCATTCGTGTCTTTTTCAATTGTAGTAGATTCCATTTTGTCTTTAGTAAAACGCAACAAAGGATTAATAAATTCAAGCTCTCTAACCAATCGACCATAAAATATTGATTTCCATTCCACAGACAAATCTATAATCTGTGAAGATATAAAAGGAGTGCGTCTTTTCGTAGAAGAATCTATCTTGTCAAGATAAAAATCATTTATTACGTAGGCAACTCGGTATAACGCCAACCTTAGATCATCAAGATGACCAAAATATCCGTTTACATTTTTGAGTGTTTTAATCGTATAGTTAAGTATTGTATAAGGTAAAACAAGTCGGATTATTAGCATTAGTAGCGGTATTAAAAGAATAATTTCCATTTTAATTGCCGTTGCTCTTTAATAATCTCTTATGATACCATACGATTCATACTTGTATTTTTATTACCTCTTATGTATGTCTATTTTTCTTAATTACCATTGGTAAAATATGAATAATTTTTTGTCCTAATAATTTTATTTTATTGTAATGTTTTGCAGCTAAATAAGGTATTAAAACTTGGAGAGCTACGCTCGTAAGTTTCTTTAATGTACTATTCGTTTTACTATACATTACTTTCTTTACCAATAATCCTGAAGCGATACCAACTGCTGTTTTTTCTAAACCATCTTTTATTTCTGGAGAAGAAGAAACTTCTAGTAGCGTGTCTTTTATGATGTTGACTGGATTTAAACTGTCTATCATTGCATGGAACTTTTGTTTGAGTTCAATAAATTCATTTTCAGATTTTACTTTTAATAGAGAAACTTCTTCATCTATAGATTGATTTGATGATAAATTATTCATTGCTATTTTTATTTAATAATTGTGAAACAACAGATTTTTTGACTTGCGTCTTTAATATCGAACCTTTATTGAAATGCATAGTCAAAGCAACCAAAACATAGAAACCAGCAACTATGAGAAATCCGTAATATGGTTTTCCAACCAATTCACCTATCCAAAGGGACAAAGCAATATTCACTAAAAATATTGCCAGTAGAGCAACAACAATTGTGGCTAATTTAGCCACAATTGTTGAAACTACATCTGTTAATTTGTCAATCGCTTTAAGCTTGAATATGTCAATATTTGTTTTTGCATATATCTCAGCCTTTTCGAGCAATGATTCTAACAGCGCTGCCTTTCCTTCCATGCTGTTTTAAATTAACGTTGTGATGAAAAATTTTCGTTCACTGCATTATTTGCATCAGCCTTTACTTCCTGAGATTTTGACTTACCTTTTTGGATCAAGTCTTCAGCATCTCCTTTTACGGATTCTAAGGACTCTGAAAGAGTATCTAGAAAACTATCAAACATTGTTTTGATGTTATCCAAATAACCTTCTCCTCTTTTTGAAATTTTGTCTCTTAAGTTAGATCCTTTTTCTGGAGCTAATAAAACGCCCAATGCTACTCCTGCGGCAGCGCCTGCAATTATTCCTAATACTACTTTTCCTGGTTTCATGATATTTTATTTTAAATGTGAAATGAGTGAATAAAATCTTAAATCGTTTTTCGGCCCTGAATGACCCTTAAAAGAACTGCTACTACAGCAATAACCAAAAGAATATGGATGACTGAACCAGCACTGTAAGCAAAAAATCCAATTGCCCAGAAAATAATCATAATTACTGCAACGGTATAAAGTAAATTGCCCATAATATTTTTGTTTAATTTGTTTTTAATAATTGAGTCTAGTCCGAAAAGTAATTGCAAAATCATATTTTATTAGCACATATGTATACTAATCACGTAATCAATATAATTCCCTTTAAGGGTAAGGATGTTTCTTTTTACGGGTTTAGGCGTAAAAATGAATGCTTATTACAAAGTGAACGTTTTCTGAGCTGACTCATGATTGAATAGACATTTAACGCGTTTTGGCAGTTGTCTTGTCCTTATCTGAACCAGACATCTTATCCTTCTTTACGTCGGTAGCATGGTTGTCAGATTTTTTTTTGCCTTGTTCGTCGTCCTTCATTTTATTAGTTGGAGACATTTTCTCGTTTTTGTCACTCGTGTTTTGGCGACTACTGTCCTTTTGACTTGTAGGATTTTTTTGGTCCTGTTTGTCGGTTTGATTACTTTTCATTTAATATTAATTTAAAGTGTTAAAAAAATGGTTGTTATTAAACATAGTACAAAATTACGTCAGTTCACTAAATTGTTTGTTACATAAATTATGTATAATGTTATAGAATTTAGTGCTGTCGTTGTGGCTTTAATTTTTTTCCGCTGTATCTACGACCAATTATTCTTTTATTTATAATTTTTCGATGGCTTTTAATACCTTAGAAAGTACAATTCCTTTTTGCAAGATCGGTTGCCACAAATCACCTATTGTTGAGAGTCTTTTCTCTATATTTTTTATGGTAAACATTTCTGGTGTGAGATGATGGTTTACTTCTTCCCATAATAATGGTGTAGAGACTGAAGCAAAAGGTTGGGGACGCACACTATAAGGTGATGCAATAGTCTGACCTAAACGGTTCTGAAGGAAGTCGATGTAGATTTTGTCTTTTCTTTTTGCTACGCTACGTTCAACGCTCGTTGTATTGGGCAACCTATTATGCACCATTGATGCCATAATTTCAGCGAATAATTTTACAGGCTCATAACCGTATTCTGCAGCCAAAGGAATAAAAATATGCAAACCTGTTGCTCCGCTAGTTTTGCAGTAACAAGAAATATTTATTTCGTCACAAATTTCCTTTATGACTATCGCAGTATTCACAACTTCTACAAAAGATATATCTCCTGGGTCTAAATCAAGCATCATATAACTTGGCTTATCTGGTATAAGGTAGGTGCTATGCCATGGATTTATCTCTATACAACCTAGATTAGCCATGTATATCAAAGTAGCGGTATCATTACATATCAAGTAATCGATGGTTGTTCCATTGGACTTTGAAAACAGTTTTTCCGTTTTTATCCAAGTTGGGATTTGCGTTACATCCATATCTTTTTGATAAAAACTCTGACCTTTAATACCATTAGGATGACGATTTAGCGATTGAGGTCTATTCTTCAAGTATGGTAAAATAAATTTGCTGATATTTAGATAATAATTAATCAAGTCGCCTTTAGTGTATCCTTCTTGTGGAAAATAAATTTTATTGAGGTTAGTAGTTTTTACTTGTATATTTGATAATGAAATTACTTTTTCTTTTTGAATTATTGCATTTATATTTCTCTCGTCCTCAACACTTTCATTTTTAATTTCTTTATTCTCTAAATCATCTCGTAAACCCATAAACACAGGGTTACGCATGTTTTCATCCTTCGTCCATTCTAGAAATTTTATATTACAAAATAATTCAGGTTTTATCCAATATAATTTTCCTTTTAGACTGTTTATTTTTGGTGTAGTACTGAAAGGAGTTGTAGAAATTTTCAATTTTTCAAATAAAGTGTGAAGTTCTTTAAGTGATGCTTCTGTAAATCCTGTTCCACATTTTCCTATGTATTGCAACGTTTTTCCGCTGAACATTCCAAGTATAATTGCGCCAAAATATTGCCGGCTATTTTGTGGAGCAGTGTAGCCACAGATAACAGCTTCTTGAATCATTGTCGTTTTTATTTTCAACCACGTCTCTGCTCGCATTCCTGCTAAATAAGTGCTTTCAGGTTCCTTGGCAATAATACCTTCGTAACCTTTTGCTGAGAGTTTTTCAAATAATTTTCTACCACCTCCGATTTGGTAATCTGCGTTATATATATTATTGAAGGTGTAATTTTTAAAAAATGCTTGAAGTAGTTCTTTGCGTTTCAACAATGGGAAGCCAGCAAGGTCGTACCCATTTAAATAAATCACGTCAAAAACATAATATTTTAATATTCCTTGATTGGTCGTTTGGTAATTTTGAAGTAATTGAAAATCACTGATGCCGTTCTTATCTTCAATTACTACCTCTCCATCTAGAATTACCTCTTCATCTATTAACATGAGTTCATCGGTAATGCTTTGGAATACTTTGGTATAGCTGTAGGCATTACGTGAATACAATTCCGCTACGCCATGATTTATTTTAGATATGACTCTGTAACCGTCATACTTCGTTTCGTACAACCAATCCACATTATCTGTAATCTGCCGGCTTAGTTTTGCAAGCATAGGTACTGGTACTTGAGTAGGGAAAGAAGTTTTTTTTACGGAAGTAGCTTTTTTAAATTTCGTTTTATTTAAAGCGGTTTCCAAAATATTATCTTTTTTTTTCGGAATTGATTTTAGTGCGTCAATGGTTTCAATTTTGTAATTATTTAGTGCATATTCATCTTTCTTTTTAATGAGCAGCCAATTCTTAGCATTTTCATCGTTCATTCTTACTAAGGCAAAAGCACCTTTTAAATGTGTACCGTTCAGGATAAATTTTAAATCACCTTTATGCATTTGTGAAAGCAACAATTTTTCTGCGTCATCACTTGCTTCCAATGGTTGATATTGGCCACTATCCCAAATTTCGACGATTCCTGCGCCATAATTCCCTTCGGAGATTTCGCCATAAAATTTTCCATAACTCAAAGGATGGTCTTCCACCATAACGGCTAGCCGCTTGTCACCTGCTACCATAGTTGGACCCTTGGGTATTGCCCAGCTTTTCAGCACACCTTCCAATTCTAATCTGAAATCATAATGTAAATGTGAAGCAAAATGCCGCTGAACTACAAAGGATAAAGTTGAATTTTTTGGACCTATTGTCGCTTTAGGCTCTGGTGTGGTTGCAAAGTTTCTTTTCTTTTTATAAAGTTCGAGACTCATGATTTTAGGAGACTTTTGTTTTTGATAAACTTGCTTTTAGCTGTTCCATCAGATCTCCAGTTTTGTCAGAAACTGGACCAAGTTTACGCAACTTACCTTTTTTACCTGATGCTTTTGAATTGATCACTTTAAGCAAGGCATTAGCATATTCGTCTTTATACTTTTCGCTATTAAAGGGCTCTGAATATTGGTTGATAAGTGTTAAAGCCATTTTTAATTCAGCCGGTTTCACTATAGATGTTGAGGGAAGATCAAAGCCTTCTGTACTTCGGATTTCCTGTGCGAATCTAATTTTACTCAAAACTAAAATATTACCCATTGGCTTTAATACAGTTAATGCTTCAGCAGTTCTCAAAACAAACTGTGCAATGCCCACCTTTCCGGACTTCAAAAGAGCTTCTCTCAAAAGAGCATACGCCTTTACACCTGATTTTTCGGGTTCAACGTAATAGGAATTTTCAAAGTAAATAGTATCAATTTCATTCTCATCTACAAAATTATTCACTTCGATGATTTTACTTTTTTCGGGTGCTGCTGCTTCGAAGTCTTCATCATTTAACAAAATATAATTACCATCGAGCATGTATGCCTTGGCTATATTTTCATACATCACTACTTTGTCTGTTTGCTCATTCACACGTTGAAATCGGATTTTAGCCATGTCTCGACTATCCACCATGTCAAGATCTAAATTGCTTTGTTCTGTTGCACTGTAAAGTTTCACTGGGATGTTTACTAAACCAAAACTTATGGCACCTTTCCATATTGCTTTCATAATCTTTAATATTTTTTAAGAATTTTTAATAAGATCCTCTCTAAAGGCATTAATGGTTTTTTTTCGTCTTTAGTTTCTAATGATTTCAATTGAGCAAAATATTTTAATAATTTATTTTCTTTATAGAGCTCAATTATTAAAGGATGCACGTAATAGTTTTTACACACTGATCTAGTGTTTCCCAACTGCTGGGCGACTTTATCATAAGCGGCAATAACGTTTCGATTCATTTCAGTTGTAGATTCAAATCCCCCGATTTCATTTAAGGCGTCAAGAGCAGCAACTGTACCTGCCCACGTTCTGAAATCTTTTGCAGTAAACTCTCCTCCCGTTGCATTACGGATATAGTTGTTCACCATGCCAGAGTTGATACTATGTATGTTGCCATCTGAATCATAATATTCAAAAAGCTCTTTACCTGGTATATCCTTACAAGCTTTGACAATACGAGCAAGCCTTTTACTTTTAAGTGTGATGTCATGTTTTATGTTTTTCTTCCCTTTAAAAGTGAAGCGCAACTGCGTGCCTGTTATTGATATGTGGCGGTTTTTTAGTGTTGTGAGTCCGAATGAACCATGTAGTTTTTCATAACAAGAATTACCCACCCTTATCTTTGTTTGATCTAATAGACTTATGACTGCAGCCAAAACTTTGTCCTTCGGATATCCCCGCAATGATAAATGTTGATCTATATTGGTTCGGATTGTTGGTATTTTTTTTCCGAAATCCTGAAGTCTGTAAAATTTTGTGTGTTTTCTTATGATGTTCCACGTATAATGATAACGGTATTGTTTCCGATGCAGTAAGTCAAGTCCCGTTGCTTGCAAATGACCATTGGCAAGCTTGCATATCCACACATTTTCCCAAGCAGGTGGTATGCTTAACTTTTTTATCCGATCTAAAATTTCCTTATCTTTTATTTTGTCATTTCCATCATAATACGAAAAGTGTTTTCCTATTCGTTTCCTTTTAAATCCTGGATTATCATCCGACACATAGTCGAGATTGACAGTATCGGCGCTTTTAGCCATATCGTATAAAGATGCTTGAATGGCCTTCTTATTGATATTTATTATTTCCCCAATCATATTTATCATTATTTATTTATCAATTTATTCAAATACATGTATCAAGATTAAAAGAAAAAATATATTATCCTGGTATGTAAAGACAGTGGAAATTCGTTATAATACCAAAGTCGAGAACATTTAATTTGCTAACTGGATAAACTTTTGTACCTTTCAATGATGGTTAAGGATGATCAAAAAATTGGTGATACAAAATTACATCTTCAGAATACAGTTAGCGTTACATAAATTGTGGTTTAATTTATATAATGTATGTTTATTTAAACTAATAGTTTGTCATTTTGATGCCTTATAAATCATAATTCCATGGAAATAGAAAGAGAGCCACTCATTGATTGAAATGGGATAAAGGTAATGAGATCAACAAAGTTTAATTCAATAACAATGTAGCAGATTAAACGATTTTTCATGATTTTTTAGCAGTCGCAACCAATGGCTAAGGTGCATTGGTTAGCACTATTTTCATAAATAAAGAAAGTAATGAATAGTTCACTCCGAAAAGTAAATTTATTACTGAGGTGAAAATATTTATGTTAATACTGTATTGATAATCAATTTTTTACATTCAGAGTTAATGGGTTTTAATAGGTGATTACCGAATACTTGGCATTTTCGAAGGAGATTCGATGTCAAAGATAAAAAAAGTAATGGCCTTTATCCAGCAAATGCATAAGTATGAATAATGTCAGAAATTTTATCTTTTAAGATATTAAAGTCAGGTGGCTTCGTAACGAACATGACTGCTCCCATTAACATTGTTCTTTCTAAATCCACGGGATGGCTAGATGTGGTGAAAATTATGACTGGAATATTCTTGTATTCAGTTATTTTTTTTAGTTGGGCCAAGCATTCGAATCCATTCATCAATGGCATATTGAGGTCAAGAAAAATGAGCGTCGGAGGTGGTGGAACTTTTCTCAAATGGTCTAGTGCTTCTACACCATTATTGGCAATAGTGCATTCAAGTGTTGGATCAAGCGCTCTGACAGCGTCCATAAAAAAAAGTTGGTCGTCGGTATCATCATCGACTAATAATATTTTTATATGGTTGCTCATTGTGTGTTTTGTTTAAAAAAAATTATGATTTATTTGTGGACAATAAGAAGGTTAATTGGCGAAGTTGTTACATAACTTCAAGATAGAGTTACATGATTCACATATTATTTCGTTGTTGCTTCTTCTCACAGTAAGTATCTCATTCCATAAAAAAACGATTGTTGATTATGTGGAAAGTAAATGGCTTGAACCATTTTATAAAATGTTGAAATGAAAACAGCACTGAATTATTGGTTATAGCTATACGATGGGAATGGTCATGATTAGCGCTACATAAAATCTATACATAAAGTATTCAATCAATATTTTGTGATGGTCATTATAAACATGACTCACATATATTGCAAACATTTGTTTGTATTCATTGCCTATTCAAGTTACAAGATATCTTGCTGCAAAAGCTTCAATATAGCTTTGGACAGTTCTCTTTTATTGTGCAAAAAGAGTCCATGCCAATAATATGAGGTACTTTCTTTGAGTTTATTATAAACTGTAATTTTCCAATTTTTTTCCTTCAGTAAAGGTTAAAGTGATCATCGGAATTTTTCAGTTTACAAAAATAGATCGTTTTTCTTCCCTGGAAATATTTACTTGTGTATCTTTATTACTGAGCTGCTAACGTACTGATTAATGAATATAGCCTATATTAAAACGACATATTAGTAGACTTAAAACTGTAATTTTTCCAATTTCATAACTTTGTTTGTTTTCTTTTTGTGAAACTCTTGCTACTAACAAAAAACAGCGTGAATCCAGATAAAATAGTAGCCAATCCAAAAATTGAAAATACCCTTAGTAACCAGTTAGAAAGGTTATCTCGACTTATATAATCCATCGTGTGCATCATCCATAAAAAGTCAAAAATTCGCCACTTATCGTTTCTAAATTTTTGAATAGTTCCCAATTCCGTGGCAACATAAACCGTTGTGCTGGTTGGGTGCGCAAATGTAACCGCAAAAGCTGGCAGTGGTTGTTCTCGGTATTCGTGGTGCCCATTGGTACTAGTCAGGTATTCGACCTTTACCACACTGGCCGTATCCGAAAAACCTGCTTTGGCAACGGCAATCGATTCATTTTCGTTTAATGGGCTTCTCAACTCTCCAGTCACAGCATCAGCAAGCTGCGTTTTTTTGTTTCGATCATGTTCTTTTGAAAAACTGATTTGGTATATAGGTTTCCCTAAAATTTGGACCAAATGTATATCAAACACAAAGCGTATAGAGTCTTTTATCTTTATTTTATCTAAAACCGCCTGAGGACTTTCTAAATTCAAATCCACCGCCAATGGATGAATGTGGGCTCTTTGATGATCTCCATGCACTTCATCCATATCTGACCAACTAAAGTACAGACCGCCAATAGTCCAAAATAAAAATTGAATTCCCAAAATTACACCCATCCATCTATGGAGCCTTCTTATCCGGAAGTGAAATGATTTTGCCATTTTTAATGATTTTAAAAGTTGAAAGAAACATTAAGGTTTTCCCACCTAGGTTTCACTTGCCCTTTGTTTTTACTTGTTTCTAAAACTTCATAGACGAGTGCTTTTACTAGTAGTTTGTTATACTTACGTTTTACCTTGATTCTGTGGTATGTCAAATTCTTGATCATAATCATCTTCTAAATGCATATTCCACGATTTATCTTTAATCAATATCCATTCGCTCTTTCCTGGTATGGGGAAGAACCCATATTTATCTTTAGGTATGAACTTTCCTTTAATTTTCACATCTCGTTCGAACTCTATCCGTTTGGCTTTGTGAGAACCCGTTGCCCATACTTGAGTATAGGCTACCAATTCATTCCATATATTTCTTCCTCGTACACAAGTTGACCCATAGTCAATGTGAATATCACTTATCATTGCCGTAGTCGATAAGCGCGGACTGGTTTGCAACTTGTTGACACTGGTGGTGTCCGTAAAATATGAGTGATGTTCATGATGTGTATAAGAAGAACTTGAAAAAAAAATAAAAGAATTTATAAGGATTAAATTTTTCAACTTTTTTGTTTTTAGTGTTTGATGATAATTTTTTTTCTAAATACCATTCCACTATTTGTTGTTACTCTGACATAATAAATTCCATTAGAAAAATACTTGCAATTGAGTTGTACATCAAAGGAACTATTTCTTTGCTCGTATACTCTTCTGCCGTCTGCTGCTATGATTGATATATCATATATCTTTGCATCTGGTAATTGAATTGTCAAAATTTCGTTTGAAGGGTTTGGGTAAACTAAAAAGTTGTTTTCAATGTTTCCTCCAGCTGATTCGTCAATACCCACAGAGATGGAGTTTTCAACTTTTATAATTTTTGAGACAGAAGGAATATCATCCACCATTACGAAAAGCTGGTAGTAACCATCCAAGACATTAAAAGCATCGGACGGAATATTTGCCTTAACGGTATTGCCAGATTGTGTAAAGGGAAGTTCAACATATCGGTTGTTTCCTGTATTCATCATATGAGTAACAACAGGCGTTGATATTAATATGACTTGTGTTATTGCGTTTGTTTTACTTACTTCAAGTTCCACGTTACTACCTCGCTGAAATACATTTTGGGAAAAATTAATTATTTCAGGTCTAACGCCTCTAAATAAGTAAGGTGGTTTAAATCCTTCAATGATGCTGAGAGGTGGTTCGTTACCCGGCTGCCCTTCGCCACCAGCCATAATAATCCTGCCATCGGGAACTAAAACTGCAAGCGCATGATACTCTCGTTTATATTTCATAGAAGCCAGTCGCCTCCATTGATCGCTGTATGGGTTATATATGTCTGTAATATCCATCATACCCCATTGATTAACCGGTGTGGAGTTGTTATGATCTTCTTTTTGCCCGGCTATAACTAAAATATTTTTGCCTGGGAGCAACACCACTTCGGGGCGTGAGCGGGTAGGATGAGAATTTGTTCCTAAACTCCATGTATCGGTTTGCTCATTGTACTTTTCAATTAAATTACCTGGAAAACCATTTGTGAAAGATTTGTAACCGACAGCAATCACGATGCCTTCTGGCAAATGCACTAATTCATGGTCAGCATGGTCGCCATTGGGCATTCGGTTGCCCTGTTGAAAATCTGCACACGCATCCCAAAGTTGTGTTTTTGGATCATAAAGTTGAGGAGGGCGATGAGTCATTAAAATTTTGCCATTATACAACATCAGAATTGGGGATTGTTCTTGAGGAATAGTAGTATTGCCAACGGCTTGAGATATTCCTGTTTCGGGGTCATAGATTTCGGTTGAATTGGTGCGCTGTGGATTGAGTTGTGTTCCGCCTCCTGTTATCAAAATTTTTCCGTCAGTTAGTATCGTGGCGGACGGATACCACCTGTAACCAAGCATATTGGATTTTGTCTGCCATTTTCCAGTGAGGTAATCATATGTTTTAATGGTTCTTGTTCCAGGACCATAGGATTCTACTGCGGTGCCGCCAGCAAACAATACTTTTCCATCTGGTAATTGTAAAGGGGCTGCACAGCCCTGAATTTTTTCATCACCCTTGATAAGTGTTGTATCGTTTGTTGTAGGATCAAATAAAAAAGGGTCTTTTGTATCATGGCAGTAATATATTTTACCATCCGGTTGCAGTAATCCAAGATCCGTACCGCCAAGTGGTTCAGGTGATTGAATGATAACATTCCACTGTCCCATTTGTGTTTCAGGCAATAGTGTAAAATTAAAGGTAGCATTGGAAGAAAGATTAATACTAATCTGTTGATATTCTTTATTGAGAAAAGAAACTCCAAGCGAGTAAGTATTTGCAGGAATATTTGAGAAAGTATAATTACCCGTCACACTGGAGCGGGTTTCCCGAAAGAATGTAGTATCAGCATTGAACAAAGTGATCCGGGCACCCTGCAGAATCTGGGTGGATGGTTGTTCAGCTATTGCACCTATGATGCTGAACTGGCTTTTAGCTATAAATGAGATCATTATCAACCATAGTATAATGATTAAATTTTTCATCTTTTCTTATTTGTTTTAGTAAATAAATGATTATTGCTATTGGCAGCACTTTTTTAAAAAGAGTTTTTTGAATATCCATTTTAAGTATTTCATTATTATAGTTTCATATTTCTTAATCGTAAAGAATTAGCAATGACAGAAACTGAACTAAAACTCATAGCCGCAGCTGCTATCATGGGAGATAATAATATCCCAAAGAAGGGATACAAAAGGCCTGCTGCAATGGGAATGCCTAAAGCATTATATCCAAAGGCAAAAAACAGATTTTGTTTTATATTTTGCATGACTTTATGACTCAATGTTTTTGCTTTTACGATACCTGCTAAATCGCCTTTCAATAAAGTGATTTTGGCACTTTCGATAGCCACATCTGTTCCTGTACCCATCGCTATACCAATATCTGCCTGTGCTAAGGCCGGGGCATCATTGATACCATCCCCAGCCATGGCGACTATTTTACCTTCAGCTTGCAGTTTTTTTATGACTTCCAATTTATCTTGGGGAAGGCATTCTGCTTTGAAATTTGAAAGGTTCAATTCATTTGCTACTGCTTGTGCAGTATTATGATTATCACCCGTAAGCATGATAACTTCCACACCTTGATTCATCAACTCTTGAATAGCAGCTTTGCTACTAGCTTTTATAGCATCCGAAATAACAAGAAAGCCTTCCAATATTCCATCAATAGCCAAATAGGAGACGGTTTTCCCTTTTTTCTGTTCGGTGATGATTTGTTGCTTTTGACTTTCTTCTACTTTTACTTTTTCATCTTGCATCAAGGTATCGTTGCCTATAGCTATTTTTTTATTTCCTACGAGGCCAATGACTCCTTTGCCGGATACGGCTTCAAACTGAGAAATTGATTGTAAAGCCAGACCTTCACTTTTTGCTTTATTGACTATAGCTTCCGCCAATGGATGTTCACTTTGGGCATTGATGGACGCCGCCAAAACCAATAATTCATTTTCGGTATAATTTTGAAAAGAATGTACGTTTTCTAACGAAGGTTTGCCTTCAGTAATCGTACCTGTTTTATCGGTAATCAGTACATCTATTTTGTCCATTTTTTCTAATGCTTCTGCATTTTTAATGAGTACGCCACTTTGAGCACCTTTACCTACGCCAACCATCACACTCATGGGCGTTGCCAAGCCTAAAGCACAAGGACATGCAATGATCAACACAGCCAAAGCATTGACAAAAGCATATACGTAGGCAGGTTCTGGTCCGAAAATTTTCCAAACAAAAAATGTAATAATAGAAACTGCTATGACTGTTGGTACAAAATATTTAGAAATCGTATCAGCCAACTTTTGAATGGGTGCCTTGCTGCGGCTGGCATCATTTACCATTTTTATAATTTGGGCCAGTAGGGTTTCGTCACCTACTTTTTCGGCTTTCATCACAAAAGATTTGTTGCCGTTGATGGTACCTGAACTCACCTTGTCATTTTCCATTTTTTGCACAGGAATAGGTTCACCCGTTATCATACTTTCGTCAACATTACTACTGCCATCTGTAATACTTCCATCTACAGGAATCTTATCGCCTGGTTTTACACGCAATAGATCACCTACTTTTATATCGTGTATCGAAATGATTTTTTCTACCCCATTTTCTACTAATATAGCTTGAGTGGGAGCCAATTTTAATAGTTCTTTTATGGCTCCACTTGTTTGGCTATGTGCCCTTGCTTCTAACAATTGCCCCAATAAAACTAAGGTGAGAATAACAGTTACCGCTTCAAAATACAGGAAAACACTCCCATCATGATTCTTAAACTGTGCAGGAAATATGGAAGGAAAGAGTAACGCTACAATGCTAAAAATAAATGCAGCTCCTGCACCTACTCCGATCAAACTAAACATATTCAGGTTCCAGGTTTTGAATGATACCCAAGCTCGTTCAAAAAACATCCAACAGGCATAAAAAACCACTGGAAGCGAAAAAGCAAATTGAAACCAATTTTTGAAATCTACATTGAGCCAATCGTTTATTGGATTATTAGGAATCATTTCACCCATCACTAAAATCAAAATCGGTAAGGTAAATAATACAGCTATTCTAAACTTTTTTAGAAGGGTTTTGTAGGTTTTATTTTCTTCTTCTGAAGGCTCCATAGGTACTAAATCCATCCCACAAATTGGACAGCTACCTGGCTCGTCTTCTATAATTTCCGGATGCATTGGACATGTGTATTGGACTGATTTTGAAGCTCCAGCTTGTTGCACCAAATCCATTCCGCATACCGGACAATCTCCAGCTTTATCATACACTTTTTCCCCTTCACAATGCATGGGGCAATAGTATTTTCCATTGCTCGTTGCTGAAATTGGCTTTCCCTTTGGTTTTTCTTCCATTGTTTCAGTCATCATTCCGATATCATATCTTCCGCCATCATTTTCTAAAGCCGCCTTAAAAGTTTCTAATGGAATATGTTTTTCCATTTCTATGTTGGCCAATTTTTCTTCAAGATTGACTTCAACCTTAGTAACGCCTGCCACTTCGCTTAACGTTTTTTCAACATGGCTGCGACAACCACTACAGGTCATTCCTATTATTTGATATGTATGTTTCATTTGTTTAAGTTGTGGAGTTGTTGAAAAATCCGCTAGATCTCAGTAATCCGCTGGACGTATTTAATCATTCAGGTTTGTATGCAGACCGCTTATGGGGATTTCATGTGTTTATATTTATTTTTATTTCTAAGGCCACATGGAATCCCCATAATTTAATCATCGTGGTTTGTGATGTTTGTATCATGGGGATTTCATCTTAAATATTATTTAACCACAAATTTCGTCTTTAATTGGTTCTTTTGGTTGTATAATTTTGGGTTTAACTTGCAATATTTACAAATATTGAGTCCACTCCGAAAAGTAAATACTGCAAAGACAGGAGCAGGGCGAAAAACGAGTGATTAAAGATGCCTGGGCGACCTTTGACTGCAAAAACAAATTGGATGTACAACTGCGTATAGGTATTTGCCATGATTTTTATGTAAAGATAGTGGTTTTGAATTTATATGCTGTGTATAATTCTAAGTTTTCAATCGATCTAAATATTATTATCAATTTGAGGACGGAGACCAAGTAAGGGCGAAATACAAGTGGATCTTAAGAAATGGTATTTTAATAGTGGACTCAACTACTGAACAAGAAAATTATCTAAGTCATCCGTAAAATCATAGTCAATATATAACAGTTTGTAGGCTTGCAAATTTTGTTCAAAGAGGTCAGAAAGCAACTTTTTAATCCCTGTAGTACCGCCAAAATCTCCTTGATACCATTGGAAAAGTTTGGTTGAGTAAATAGTTTTGGTTTCATGATTAATTTTAGTTTCGTTTTCTAGAAATAAAGTGGTAGCTAGAGATAACTGCTGCGCTATATTTTCTACTCGATAAAATGCAATGGGTGGACAACTCACGGCACCACAGTTTAATGCGAAATGGATTCTATAATCAAGCTCTTTTACAGCCCACTTTTTGATCCAAGAAGGTGCAAAGACATTTGGCAAATAACCCAATGAAACCTTTAACCGATATCTTCTCAAAATACCATGTTCAATATCATCCAAACTCATATTTTTACCTGCAATGAGAATTTCTTTAACATTGTAAATCAAAGGTTTAGCAACTTTGTGGTATTTGCGAAGGATCAAAAAGTACGCATTGTACACATTAATCCAAAAAGTTTTTTTAGCATCGTCACTCACCACCTTAAGATCAAAATCTCCTTGATCAATACTTGCAAGTTGTGCTACTAAATCCCCGAATGGTTGATCTAGTTTTAAAGCAAGCAACAGTTGCTCACTGATGTAAATTGGATGTAAGATGGGTTTCATAAAGACTAATTCTTGAGCAAATCATTTGGAAATTTACAAAGGCACCTATCAGTCGGATAAATGCCTTTGTAATGCTTTAGTTTATTTTTCCCACCAAACTTTACTATTGATATCATCACCACCAAGTCTAGTGACGGCTTCATTGTAATGGATGCTATTGGTCGCTTGTTCTCCTTCAGGGTAGAAATATCTGACCGGAAAACGATTGTCATTCATATTATCAGGACCAGGTACGAGCGCTGGAATACCTGTACGACGGACATTGAACCAAGCTTCATGTCCATTGCTGATCAGTGCCACCCACTTCTGTGTCAATATCTTGGTAAGATTATCAGTACCATCCAATACTACAGATGGCTGAGTGAGATAATCTATTGGCATCGTCACTTTAAGATAAGCAAATTGGGCTTTAATGGCATTTTCGTAATAATCTTTTGCACTTCCTGTTATCCATCCCCTTTGAGCCGCTTCGGCCAAGTCAAAAAGTACTTCTGCACTTTGAATGTATTGCGCATCTACACCATTGGGTACGTCACGCCATATCGCTCCGAAAAGTGATACATCATTTAGGTCTATCCCATTAGACGAAATAGATTCTCTAGTTAAGCCATTCTGAAGTCCCTTGTATTGAGGATTTCCACCGGCTACACTTTTGGACGTAGGTTTGTACAAAACGGTGATGCGTGGATCTTTCCACTCTGTGAGTACATTTCTTACTGTTGAAGACATACGATGACCATTATAAATCCCCAAAGCAGTTTGGAATAATGGAAATTGATTGGGTGCAGATGTCAAGTAGGGGATTACGGCATTGTCCGTGTTGCTTAATATCAAATTGCCTTCTGTAGCCAAAGTCTGCAAAGTTGAGAAATCGTTAAGTTTTCTGGATATTCTTACTAGGCTGCGGACTCTCAATGAATTGGCAAATTTCA
>Ga0105047_10006694_pt1 | contig 19514 bp, 15 predicted proteins | sample MAT04_FD_78384 | JGI IMG/M metagenome (GOLD analysis project Ga0105047, IMG submission 78384) | Freshwater microbial communities from Lake Fryxell liftoff mats and glacier meltwater in Antarctica - MAT-04 (megahit assembly) | ecosystem: Environmental > Aquatic > Freshwater > Ice > Liftoff...
ATCCCGACCGATGCTTCTGCCTTCAGCGGAATCGGCCTGATGGGCGGCCCGATGAGCGTGAACGATGATCTGCCCTGGATCGAACCGACCCTGCAGATGATCCGCAACGCGGTAGCCAGCGACACGCCGGTGATCGGGCATTGCCTGGGCGGGCAACTGATGTCCAAGGCGCTCGGTGGCGTGGTTGCGCGCAACCCGGTGAAGGAGATCGGCTGGGGCGAAGTGACCATTGCACCATCGGCGCCGGTGGCGCGTCAATGGTTCGGTGAGCGCCAGTCGTTCGTCTCGTTTCACTGGCATGGCGAGACGTTCACCATTCCCGAGGGTGCGACGCGCATCGCGTCCAGCGACTGGTGCGACAACCAGATGTTCGTGCTCGGTCCGCATCTGGGTATGCAATGCCATGTCGAGATGACCGAAGAGATGGTCCGGGTGTGGGCGCGCGGCGGCTGGAAGGAGATCCGCGACAGCGCAGGCCCGTCGGTGCAGTCGTCGGAAGCGATGCAGGCCGATCTGGACGCCCGGGTGGCTGAGCTGCACTCGGTAGCCGAGGGGCTGTACACGCGATGGATCGCCGGCATCGCGCGCTGATTTCGAGCTGGACCCCCGCGCGATCGACGGTTCTGGCGCTTCCGGGCGATCGTGCTGTTGCCGCCATGGTGCGGTCGGCGCCTGAACCCGACTCGCCTATGTCGATCCCCGTCACCCTTAAGGTGACGGGGCCCCTCGACACGGGGCTCGCGTGTTCACTCCCGGAAATTGTCGAACTGCACCGGGTAGTCGGTGATGGATTTCTTCACCATGGCAATCGCTTCCTGCAGCGTGTCGCGCTTGGCGCTGGAGACGCGCACTGCATCGCCCTGAATGCTGCCCTGGACCTTCATCTTGCTGTCCTTGAACAGTTTGACGATCTGCTTGGCGCGGTCGCTTTCGATGCCGGTCTTCACCTTGACCACCTGCTTCGACTTGTTGCCGCTGACCTTCTCCAGGTCGCCATGCTCCAGGCAGCGGATGTCCACGCCGCGCTTGGTGAGCTTGCCGATCAGCACATCCTTGACCTGGCTCACCTTGAACTCGTCGTCGGCAAACAAGGTGAGCACCTTGTCCTTGTCGTTCCACTCGACCCGCGCATCCGAGCCCTTGAAGTCGAAGCGGTTGGTGATTTCCTTGTTCGCCTGATCGAGCGCGTTATTGATCTCGACCTGGTTTACTTCCGAGACGATGTCGAATGAAGGCATGGCTTCAGGCTGTCTCCGGCTTAAAGGCGCCAGTGTACCGCGCGCCGCGACCTGCCCAGACACGCCCTCGGCATTGTTGACCGGCCACTGCGGCAAGCTCGGGTTACGGGAACAGACTGAGCGTTGCACCTGGCAATGCCTGCTCGTCCGCCTGCCGGTCGGCGTCGTCCATCGTGTCCGCTGCGCTCAGCGTCCCCATCCGCACCCCGAGCAGCCGGATGCGCCGGTCGAGCGTCACCCGCTTCAGGCACGCACCGGCGGCGCGGCGGATCACCTGGGCGTCGCGGGTCGGTCGCTCGATCGTACGGTCGCGGGTCACCTGACTGAAATCGTCGAAGCGCAGCTTGAGCCCGACGGTGCGGCCGGCGTACCCCTTGCGCTCCAGATCGGCGGCGATCTGGATACACAGCCCGGTGAAGATGGCCGACAACTGGTCCCGGTCGCGTACCGGATGCAGGTCCTGTTCGAAGGTCGTCTCGCGGCTGATCGATTTCGGCTCGCTGAAAGTCACGACCGGGCGCGAGTCCCGGCCATGGGCCGCCTCGTGCATCCAGCTGCCGAAGCTGCGGCCGAACTGTTCGATCAGCAGCGCCGGGTCGGCGTGGGCCAGATCGCCTATGGTGAGGATGCCGAGCGACTCCAGCCGCGCGCCCGCCTTGGGACCGATCCCGTTGACCTTGCGTGCCATGAGTGGCCAGATCCGCGCCGCCACCTCGGCTTCGGTCAGGACAGTGATGCCGCCCGGCTTGTGCATGTCCGAGGCGATCTTGGACAGCAGCTTGTTCGGTGTGACGCCGAGCGAACAGGACAGCCCGGTGGCCGCGTGTACTGCGCGCTGGATTTCGCTGGCGAGCGCCCGCGCGGCGCGCCAGGGATCAGTGCCAGCGCAGGCTTCGCTGAAGTCGATATAAATCTCGTCGATGCCGCGGTCCTCAACCAGCGGTGCGAGGCTGCGTACCGCGTCCTTGAACTGGCGGGAATACTGCCGGTAGCGATCGAAGTCGGCTGGCAGCAGCAGCGCGTCCGGCGCGAGCCGGGCGGCCTTCATCATTGCCATGCCGGAGTGCAAACCCAGCTCGCGCGCCTCGTAGGTCGCGGTGGTGATCACGCCGCGTCCGGTGTAGTCGCGCAGGGCGGGGGGAAGCGATTCGGGTCCGATGTCTTCCGGGGTGCCGGCGTCGGTTTGCGGTGCGCGGCGACGGCCGCCGACGACCACCGGCCGACCGCGCAGCCACGGGTAGCGCAGCAGTTCTACCGAGGCATAGAACGCGTCCATGTCCAGATGGGCGACGATGCGCGAAGTCATGGTGAAAGCGCCGTTCGACTGTAGAGTGCGGCCGGTCTTCCAGCAGAGTGCAACAACAGTCGGGTGAACAGGATCAGGCTCGCGCCCGGCGATCTGCGAACAGGAACGGTGCGGCGATGATCATGATGCCGCCGATCAGGTCCTGCATGCGCAGTTCGGCGGCGCCGGCCCACCAGGACGATCCGGTCGCCACCAGCACCTCGCTCAGCATGACTACCGCGGTGATGTTGGCCGGCCGGCGTGCCGCACCGTATTGCAGGCCCATATTGGCCAGCAGGAACAGCACTGACCAGAGGGCGAGCGTGGACAACGTACCTGGCGCCGAGAACGTTGGCCAGGCGATGAACCCGGGCACTGCCAGCAGCGCGCCGGTTGCGCCGGCGAGCACCACGCCGCCAGCCAGCATGGCGATGGTGCGTGCCGACTCGCTGCTCGCCGACAACCGGCGCAGGGTGACGTTGTTCAGTGCAAACGCCATGCCACCAGCGATCGCCATCCAGTCGGCCAGACCCGAGCCGGACCATCCGGGCAACGGGAGCCCGATGACCGGATCGTACAGCACCATCATTGCCCCGCCCACGCCCAGGGCGACCCGCGCGAGGGCGCGCGTGGTGAACCGTTCATCGAGCAGCCAGCGTGCGAGCAGCACTGTCCAGACCGGCATCAGGTAGAACAGCAGCACGACCCTCACTACATCGCCGATCGCCACTGCGCTGTTGAACAATGCATTGGTCAGGCCCGCGGCGAGTGCGAGCAGCAGCAGCGCCGGGACCTGTGCAAACTCGCGCAGGGCGCGGGCCCGGCTCACGATCACCGCGACCGTGCCCAGGGCGTAGATGATCGCAGTGGCCCACAGTGGATGCACGCCGTCCTGTGCCAGAGACCGAAACGGCATCCATGACAGGCCCCAGACCGTCGAATTGATCAGCAACCCCAGAACGGCAAACCAGAATACGGACTTCATCTGCCGAGTCTAGCGTGGAGTCGCTGGCTGCCCGCGGCGGCAGCGCATGTCGTTATTGGCGCACAGGGGACGGACCCCGCATGGGGTCTGTTCCCGCCTCTGTCCCCGCTGCCGCCCGCAGGCATCCGATGCCCGGGCCAACCGGACCGGTTTCGGCTACAGTCATCGCCCGATGGCCCTCGCACCTGCACCGCGAATTTACCGATGAACGAGATGGCCCGGATCGGCGCGCTGGCAGTCGAGGTGATGCTGCCGCTGTCGCTGCTGGTGGCTGCTGGCGGGCTCTGGACCCGCTGGTTTCCGGACACCCAGGTCGAGTGGCTGCGCAACCAGCTTTCGCGACTGACCATGTATCTGTTCTATCCGGCCATCCTGTGCTCGGTGGCGATGGTGACGCCGATCACCCGTGAACTGCTTGCAGTGCCGGTGGTGACTGCGCTGGCCGCCTGCACCGGGGGCTTGTGCGCTTATCTGCTGCTCTATCGCACCCGCTTTGGCGCGCGCCTGCCGCGCAGGACACGCGCGGTGCTGGTGATCGGCGCGATGTTCGGCAACACGTTCAATATCGGTGTGCCGGTGCTTGTGTTCCTCCACGGCGAAGCGGCTTTGCGCTATGCGGTGTTCAACGACATGCTGATGGTGATGCCGCTTGTCTGGAGTCTCGGCGTGTGGATCAGTACCCGGCTCGGCGTGGATGAACCTGCGCCGGCAAGCGGCGCCGACACGATCTCTCAGGCACCCGCGCAGGCGTTGACTGCAAAGCGCCCGAACGTGGTCGTGGTGATGATGTCGATGCCGCCGATCTGGGCGTTCATCGCCGGGGCGACGATTCAGCAGGCCGGCCTCGCCCATGAACCGCTGGTCAACGCGGCGCGGATGATCGGCCAGCCCACCATTCCGGTGATGCTGTTCGTGCTCGGACTGACCATTCCGTGGAACGCGTTGGTGCCCAGGCGCGAAGTTCTGGCAGTGACCGCCATCAAGCTGCTGGTAGTGCCCCTTGCCGCCTTTGCGCTGGGGCCGTTGTTCTTCGCCGAGCCGGGCGACGCCCAGTATTCGGCAACTGTCCTCGCTTCGGTGCCGGTCATGCTCACGCTGTTGATGCTTGCAGACCGCTTCGATCTGGATGAGTCCGAGGCCGCGTTGTTCATCGGCTGGAGCACGATCGTGTTCTGGCTGGCGCTGCCGGCGCTGATGGCGCTCGGGGTGGTCAGGTGAGGGCGCCACTGGCCGAACCGCGGGGACGACCCAGAGGCCGGACCGTTTGGTGTACCGTCGCCAGGCTGCGGTCATCGCCGCGGCCTGTTCCGCAGCCCTGTTGACCATGCCTCTGTTGCCATGAGCGATCCGATCCAGATGCGTCTGCCTGCTGTTGGCCTGATCGGCCCCGGGACGCTGGGCCGACCCATCGCTGCCCGCCTGATGCGTGGTGGCCGGCCGCTGGCTGTTCATGCCCGCCGCCACGAAGCGGCGCTGTCGCTGATCGAGGCCGGAGCGACCTGGTGCGCCACTGCGCGCGAGCTTGCCGCCGTGTCGGACATCGTCTTCATCGTGGTGAGCGATACGCCGGATGTCGAGCAGGTGCTTTTCGGCCCGCACGGGGTGATCGAAGGCGCGCGCCCGGGCGCGCTGGTGATCGATCTGAGCACGATCTCGCCGCAGGCGAGCCGCGAGTTCGCGCACCGGCTCGCCGAGCGCGGTGTCGACATGCTCGATGCACGGGTATCCGGGGGTGAGGCCAGTGCGATCGACGGCACCCTGTCCGTCATGGACGGCGGGGGCGACGCCGCATTGGCACGTGCGCGGCCGCTGCTCGACGTCATTGGCAGCACCGTCGTGCATGTCGGTGAAAATGGCGCCGGTCAGGTTGCCAAGTCATGCAACCAGATCATTACCGCGGTCACCATCGAAGCCGTCGCCGAAGTCCTTACGCTTGCGCGCAGGCTGGGCGCCGATCCGGGCCGGGTGCGTGCCGCTCTGGGCGGCGGGTTCGCCGCAAGCAGCGCACTCGAGCAACAGGGCGCGCGGATGATCGCGCGCGATTTCAGCCCGGGCTTGCGCGCCGCTGTGCACGCCAGGGATCTTGGCATCGTGATCGACTCTGCGCATGCGCTTGGACTGGATCTTCCTGCCAGCGCTATCGCGGCCCAGCAACTCAATGCACTGGTTGGCGCCGGCGAGGGTGACCTCGACACCTCGGCAATGATCAAGGTGCTCGAACGGATGATCGGAGACTATCGATGAGCTTTAGCGTCTGGATCGGTCGGCACCGCTCTCGGCTGCCGACTGGGGTTGAAGGGTTGTGCGCGCTTGGCGCGGTCGTGGCGGCCACCGCCCTGTCGAGTGCCACCGTGTTCGCGCTCGGTTCGCAGCCCCCGCCTGCAAGCGCACCTGCAGCGCCCCCGCCTGCAAGCGCGCCCGCCGCAGCCGGTTCGTCCGTGCCCGGCAAGCTTGCCCCGGGTCAGATGACACCGATGGCTCCGATCGACCTGCAGCGCCGGGCGGAGGAGGAGGCCGAACTCGCCGCACAGCAAGCCGCTGCAGCCAAGGCTGAAGCGGCACGTGCCGCGGCGATGAAGAAGCCGGGTGCGCAGTGGTATCGCGGCAATCTGGTCACCCTTAATGCCTCCGAGCCCAACGCCGGCTTCAAGGCGGTCTGGCAGTTCGAACGCTCTGCCGGCAACGACATCCGGCTCACGCTGGACGAGACACGCAAGGTGGGGCCGCAGCGCGGCACCGTGCTGATCATCGGTCAGAAGGCGCTGATCACTCATGAGATGACTCTGGCACGGGTCGGCTCCCTGATGGCTGCAGTCGATGGGCCGACGCTGCTGCTCAACCTCACGCTGCGCATGCTGGAGCGAGGGGTGCCCGACGGGCCGCGCTCGGTCGGCCGTGAACGCGTGATCAGTGTCAAGGACGTGCAAAACGCGATCGTTGTCGAGACACCGAGCGCGCAGGGTCTGTTTCTGCAGCCCTGGCAGTTGACCGGCAAGGTGACGCGCAAGGGCGGTGCAATCGACTTCGATTTGCTGCTGGTCAGTCGCTCGCGCACCGATCCCAAGGCCTCCAACAACACGGTGCTGCGTGGCAGCTGGCGCAACGAAGAAAAGACGCCGCCGGTTTTCGGAGATGACCTGTCGCTCAAGGGCTGGATGCTTTATGCGATCTCCGGGGTGTCGAAGGAGGTCAACCGGCAGCCGTCGATTGTCCATCAGGCGATCCCGCGAGAGGGCTTTGCCACGCTAGGCGAACTTAGAAAGGCTATCGAGCTGGGGTGGCCCGGTCAGCCGGACGCGGTGTACCGGAAGAAGCCTTAGCTTTCAACGAACTGATGGCTGGGGCATTGCATGAGTGAGGTGTTGCGCATCGGGGTGATCGGGGTTGGCGTGATGGGGCGACCGATGGCGCTCAATCTGCTGCGTGCTGGTTTCCCGGTGGCGGTGTATGCGCGGCGTGCTGCGCCAGTCGAGTCGCTGGTGGCTGAGGGCGCGCAGGTGTTCGCGTCACCGGCAGCGCTGGCAGCCGTCTGTGATGTAGTGATCACCGTGGTCACCGCCGATGCCGATGTCGAGCAGGTGCTGTTCGGCCCGATTGGCGTGGGTACGACGATCCGCCCGGGGTCGCTGGTGATCGATCACAGCACTATTTCCCCGGCCACCGCGCGCCGCTGCGCGCTGCGTCTGGCCGGCCAGTCGGTACAGATGCTGGATGCACCGGTGTCCGGCGGCGAGGCCGGCGCGATCGCTGGCACCTTGTCGATCATGGTCGGCGGTGCGGTGGACGCCTTCGAGCGGGCCAGGCCGGTGCTGTCGGTGATCGGCAAGACCTTGGTGCATGTCGGCGACAGGGGCGCCGGCCAGATCGCCAAGGCCGCCAACCAGCTCGCGATCTGTGTAACCTTGCAGGGCATGGCCGAGGCGTTCTGCCTGGCGCAGGCCAGCGGCGTCGATCCTGCGCGAGTGCTCGAGGCGGTACGTCAGGGCCCGGCCGCGAGCCGGATACTGGACGTGATGGGTCCGAAGATGGTGAACGGCGACTCCAGCGCTGGCGTCGAATCCAGGCTGCACTGGAAGGACCTGCGCATCGTGCTCGAAGCGGCGCGCCGTGCCGGCGTCGCGCTTCCGGCTGCGGCGATTGCGACCCAGACCTTCAGCGCGTTGCAAAAGTCCGGTGGCGAAAGGCTGGATTCGTCTGCGATCGTGGAAGTGGTTCGCCGCAGCAGATAGCGTTCGCTCAGGGCCTGCAACCGTGACCCTGAATCAGGGGATCCGGGTCGCCCGCTCCGAAGTGAGGCGGACCAGCGCAGTGGTCACCCGCCGCGCGCCCAGGGTCTCGGACTCGACGCCCTCGGCATACTCGACCAGCTGGTAATTGCCGAAACCGGCCTTGATCGCCAGCTCGGTCGCCCGGCGCCGGACGATCTGGGGCGCTTCGCCGTCGCCGCCTGTGGCATAGCGCTTCTTGCGCAGCGACAGGTGAATCAGCGAAGGCGACAGGCGGCGCTCTTCGACTTCCCAGTTCGGACCGAGCGGGTCGACATACCAGAACACGATCGCAGCGGCAATCAGCGCCTCGATCGGAATGCTGACCGACGGCGACACCGGGATCCGGTAGTTCGGGATGATCGCGCTGGTGGGCAGCACATCGTTTGCGATCCGGGTGGGCGTGGTGTTGAACGAACTGCAGCCGGCGAACGAAATCAGCAGCGCGGCAACGAGCGCTGCCAACGCCGCGCGCCCCCTTTGGGCGCGATGCCTGCGGTCGGCGTACAGGGCTGGAATCTTTGCGGGTATTGTGGACATGGTGCTCATGTTAACGGACACCGCCGGGCAATTCTTTAGCCGGTCAGGCGCCCCATCACCACGGCAGTACCGGTTTCATCACCAGCGTTCTCAGGCGGGTCGCCTCGTCGATCTGCGCAGCGGCTGCCCGTGCCGTCTGCAGATCCGCGTATGGCCCGTTGCGCACCTGCTGGTAGACCGATCCGTCGCGCAGGGTGACTGGTGCCACCACCACATCGATGTTCGCCTTGCGCATGCGTTCCAACAATTGCGGGATCACCGCCTCGCGGAACACGCCGATCTGCACTGCATAGGCCCCGCCAGGCGAGCGCGCAGGCACGCCAACGGGTGCGGCATTCGTTGCCGAAGTGGCAGTGGCAGCGGGCGCGGCAGGTGCTGCGGCAGCCGTCGGCGCCGGCTTCGGCGCGGTTGCCGGCGCAGGCTTCGATGCGGGCTCAGTCTTCTGAGCGGGCGCCGGGGCGCCCGCTGGCGACGCCGCGCTGGGCAGGCCCTTGAACGGATTGCGCCGCGGAATGTCTTCCCAGCAGGCGACGATCTGCCGGGGCACACTGCCCAGTTCCACCGGCGGTGGCGGCCGATCGAGATCGACTATCCGGCGTCCGACGTCAGCCCGGTCCTCGGTGTTCTCGGTTCCCTTGAGTGCCAGATCGGCAATCTTGCTTTCCTGCAGGTCCTGCTCGATACGATCGCGCAGCGCCTCCAGGCGCGTGCGTTCCTTCTGTCGTTCCCGGTCCATCTGCGCCAGCGTCTGCAACTGCTCCTGACCGCGCAACAGCATCTCCTGGCCGGTGAAGGTGTAGCGCACGCTGATCGCCTTCACATCGAGCGCTTCCAGTTGCGCCTGCACCGTCGGGAAGTCCTGCGGCACGAACACCTTGGTGCCGGAGAAGAACTCCTGGATGAAGCGTGCGAAGCCGAGCGGGCCGGCATAGCGGCGCACCAGCGTGAGGTTCTCCACCTTGATCTGAAGCGTGGTGTCTCCACAGGTGGTCTGCGACCAGTTGAAGATGGCACTGACCGGGAAGTTGAAGTTGTTCAGCGTGCCCCCCGGTGTCGGTGCGCACTGCAGCGTGAGGATGGACTGATAAGGTCTGGACTTGGCGTCGGCGTTGGCACCGGTCGGCAGCGCATTGACCGTCACCGTATGCAATGCCGCGCGCAGTTGGTCGGTCGCCGTACGTGTTTCGGTCGCCCACTGATCGAGTTCGCGCAGCTGCTTCTGGGTTTCCTGCTGCCGGCGGGTGAGCGCCTGCTCGCGCTTCTGGTTGTCCATCTGCTTGCGCTGGCGCTCGAGCTGCTGGTCCTGCTGAACCAGTTGCTGGCGCTTCTGCTCCGACTCGTTCCTGCGCTGAGCCTCGAACTGGGCGACCTTGCGCGAGTTGCCCTGATTGACGAAGCCGAGGAAGGCGGGCGAGAAGTTGATCCTGTTGCCGAGCGTCTCCACCGGTACATACTGGGTTGCAGTGCGCTGCAGGAACGGCCGCGCAGTCTCGTTGGCAAAGGCCCACACCGTGCCCTTGGGCCCGAACAACTGGTCGGCGAGGTCGGTACTCGAGGCTGCCCCCTGGGTGCCGAAGAACACGTTGGCATCCCAGTCCTTCTGCAGGCTGCAGGCGCTCTGCTCCTGCACGAAGGCGACGATGAAATCCAGTGGGCCGGCAACCAGCTGCCAGGCGGGCTGGTTGTCCGGGCTGAGGCCACCCATCATCGAGCGCAACTTGCCGACTGCCGAATAGGCACTCTGCAGTGCTGACTCCTTCACCGCCGGATCGATCGAGAACAGGTGGAAATCCGCAGCGAGCTTCTGCGCGCGGCCGGAGCCATCCACCGCATCCGCGGAAAGCTTGGTCAGGTCAGCGAACAGTGTCTCCAGGGCCTTGGACGCCTGCACATAGTTGTCGAACACCGCCTTGCCGCCCGGCGCCCCGGCGGCGAGTGTGCGTTCGATGATCTGCTTGCCCGCAGTGTTGAGGACGCCGGTGGCACGCGAGGCGGCGTCGAGCAGGCCGTCCTTGCGTCCGGTCGGCTTGATCGCCACCAGTTGCCTCACGACCCGAACCCAGTCGGGAACGGCGGTGGCGAACTCGGGCCCTTCGAACTCCTGGTTGATGCGTTCCATCAACTGGAAATAGGGCGAGCCGAGGGTGGCCATGGCCGGCAGCAGGGCCCGCCATTTGGCCTCGCCGCTCTGTAGGTCGCGGCCCAGGTCGAAGTTCTCGGCGAACAGCCGCCAGGCATCGAAGCGCCGCGCCCGGTACCAGGTCTCGAACGCCTTGCGCTTGGCCGCCATCGCCTGGGGCTCGGCGGCGGCGGCATCGAGTTCGGTGAAGAAACCCTTGATCGCTTCGAGTCCGCGCATCGTGTAGGCGGCCTCGACCAGCACCGACTGCTCACCCTTCATGTCTCCAGGCCAGAAATCGGTCAGCACGACCGGCGCTACGTTTGCCTGCTCGTTGGCCCAGGCGACCAGCCAGTTGAGATTGTCGCCGCTCAACGCGAGCTGGCGCAGCCAGCGCTTGAGCGCATCGCGTTCATTGCCCAATGCATTGGTGTCGTTGGTCCAGGCAAGATAGGCCACATACAGTTCATCGAAGCTCTTTGCGGTGGCAGGCGACATGTCGTCGACCCCGGCCAGCGTGGCCAGTCGCAGCACTGCGAGTCCGCCCGGCGATGAGGGCGGCATCGCGCCGAGTGCTTTGGCGTCGGCGTCGTTGATGCGTGCCTGCAGCAGATTGAGGCGGCGAACGACGAACTGGATGAACGCGGACTGGCCGGTCTCCCCGCTGCTCTGGGTGAGCTGGGTCAGGTTGTAGGCGACCTGCTGATCGATCCTGTTGAGCACCGACTTGCGGAAATTGGCGACAAAGGCTGCCCGCAGCGAGGCCTCGAGTTCCCTGCTGTTGCTGCCCAGCCAGACATGCCGGGTCTCCCAGCCGCGGTTGCGTTCTTCCAGGTCGCGGATGACCAGGAACTGGCGCCGCAGCGTATCCAGATCCGAGGCCGGCTTGCCAGCAAGCCGGCCGGCAGCGGGGTACTCGGCGCTGAACCGCTGAAAGGTGCCGACATTGTGGAAAAACGACAGCGTGAGGGCGATGCCCAGCGCCAGGGTGGCGAGCAGCCATGCGCTGTAACCGAAGCTGCGGGTGATGCGCTCCCAGCGGGTGAAGCGGCCGAGTGGCCGGAACAGGTTGCGGTCGTTCGGGATCACCCGGTCGAACAGGTCGTGCAGGAACAGCCCCTTGGCGGTTCCGGTGAGCATGGTGGTCTCTTCGGCCAGCCCACTGTCCTTGAGCACGTAGGACGATGCACCACCGCGCTGCACCCCGCTGCAGAAGAACATGCCGCGCAGCAGCGGCGTTTCCAGGTACGGGTTCTCGCCGAAGGCTCCGGTGAAGAACTTCTCCAGCCCCGGACGCATCCGCTCGAACTCGTTGGGCAGCAAAAGCAGTCCGGCCGGGATCCTGGTAAAGCGCCGCGACAACACCAGGCGCAGATCGCGCAGCCGCTCCAACACGCTGTTGAACGCCTGGTCGAGGAAGTCGGCGGTCGACATGCCCTCGACGCCACCGCAGAATCCCAGCGCCTGATCGAGCTTCTTCTCGGGCAGGCTGTTGGCCCACTCATCCAGCCCGTACAGCGCGTCGCACTTGGTGACCACCAGATAGATCGGAAACTTGGTGTCCAGGACCTTCATCAGGTCGTCGATGCGATTGCGGATCAGGCGGCCTTCCTCGGCCAGTTGGTCCGGCGTGCCGAACAGCAGCAGGTCGGCATTGATGGTGACGACGGCGCCGTTGAGCGGCTCTTTCTGGCGGGTGCGCGCGAGCAGCCCGAGCATGCGCGTCCACTCGGCGCGTGCATCGCCCGGACCTTCGGCCGCGACGTAGCGGCCAGTGGTGTCGATCATCACTGCCCGATCGAAGTACCACCAGTCGATGCCCTGCGTTTCCGGAACGACCGTGAGCTGGCGCACCTCCTTGATCGGGGAGGACAGCCGCGCGCGGGTGAGAGCGGTGGTCTTGCCCGAGCCCTGCTTGCCGATCACCAGATACCAGGGCAGCACATAGATCGGATCGCCGCGCTTGCGCAGACTCGAGCCCTTGAGCGTGGCGATCGCCGCCTTCCACTGTCCGCGGATATCTACCGGCTTCTGGATCGCTCCCTTGGACGGCGCGTTACGCCGCTCGGCCGCGTCTTTCAGCCGCTGACGGGTACGGTAGACCATGCGCCGCAGGAAGCTGTAGCCGAACACCAGCGCGATGATCGCGATGAACAGGGCCACCCCGACCCAGGGCTGCCACAGGTAATACAGCGTGAGGCCCCAGCAGACGACCGCGGTGCCGGCGATCAGCAGGGCGAGCAGAAGGAACTTCAGTAGCTTCTTGCCCATGGCTCAGTTGAACAGTGACGCAACGCTGCTCGCCATGCTGCCGAGCACCAGTTGATAGGTGGCGTAGATCACCGCGAGCACGGCAAGCGGTGCGATCAGCATCCCGATCGCGGTTTTCGACAGTCCGCGAGCACTGCTGGCTGCGCGGCGCGACGTATCGGGCGGCGGATAGGCGGCCGGGAACAGCAGCGCGTCTTCGTCCACCGTGATCGTCGGCGCATCGCGCACCAGCATGGCGAGATGGTGGGCCTTGATCTCGTCCAGGGTGCGCTCTTGTGCCAGGGTGACATAGCGGCCCTTGAAGCCGAGCATCAGGCAGAAGTAGTAGACCTCGCGCACCGACTGCTGGTGGGCCACCAGTTGCTCCAGTCGGGTGAAGAACTCGATACCGGCGCGGCCGGTCGAAAAGTAGGCCTGTTGCAGCAGTTCCTTGCGCCAGTGCGCGGTGCCATCCCAGTCGAGCGTGGTCATCACCGCCTCGTCGATCCAGGCGACCACTGCGAACTGGGCCATCTGATATTCCTCGGCGGTGAAGCCCGCCGCCTGGCTGCGCGCCTTGGATTCGGCGAGCAGCGCAAGCACGCGCTTGCGAAAGCCCTTGTAGTCCTCGCCCGGCCGGCGCAGATACAGCGCGGTGAAGGACAGCACATCGATGAAGCAGTCGACCAGGCGCATGCGTTATCTCCTGAGCACCACGACATCGATATTCACGTCTTGCGGTGCGCTGGACCAGTAGACCGCGAGATTGCCCTGCTGCTCGACCTCGACCCACTCCTCGCTCACCTGCTCGATGCGGAAGTAGCTCGAGTAGGCGCGCCGGGGCAGACCCTGGGGGGCCACCGGCAGATGGATTGCCTCGATGCCGGGCAGCGCGCGGTTGATCAGCGTCGGCAGCTGTTCCAGCGTGCCGATCTTGGCCTCCGCGGTGAACGAGCGCACGGTGGCATCCGGATCGGCCTCGGTGCGCATCACCAGGTAGTAGCGGTTGCGCGGCCCGAAGAAGGTCTTGGGGAGTTCGGCCACGAACTGGCCGGGCTCGACCTGCGGCATGCGCGCCAGCAGTTCGGGTCCGATGGTGATCTCGTTCATCATCTGGGTGACCAGCGACGCGGCCGCACCCATGCAGCGGCCGATGTCCTGATGATCGTACTGAGGCAGGTTCGATTCGCCGTCGCCGCTCTCGCCCAGCATGTTGAAGCGCTCGGAGAACGAGGAGAGTTCGCCGATCATCTGGCGCAGCGCGCCGTAGATCACCCAGGGGTGCACCTGGCGGCTCTCGGTGTAGTGAAACAGCAGCGGCGTATAGCGGTTCAACGAGCGAAGCGCCAGCAGGTAGACCATGTAGCTCGCATCGAAGTCGGCCTTCTGCATCTCGCGTGGCGCCTTGAACTCTTCCAGCTGGCGGGTGCGTCCGGCGATCGAGTCACGGATCTCCTTGACCAGCCGCAGCAGCGTGTCCGAGGCACCGACGTTCACGCAGGGCGGGATGAACCGGCTCGACACCCGGATCGCGTCCCCGTCGCGCTCCAGACGGGCGATCGGCAGGACGTCGAAGTTCTCGGCGTTCGGCAGCTCGCTCTCCCAGAACAGCCGCACCACCATGGTCAACCGCTTCACCTGTGCGGCCGGGCCGTCCGAGTAGATGTCGGCAACCTCTTCCGGATCGGCGGTGGTCACATAGCGGGAGGTCACTTCACCGGCGGCCGCCAGCGACTTCAGGACGGTGACGTCGGGCTCGACCCCGCTGTGCTTGCGAACGCCGGCATAAATGGTGAACGGCTTGTCCGGATCGGTCCAGGCGGCGTCGAACGACCGGGGCTGGATGAGCGCGTTGCCTGGAAACTCGACATAGGTGCCGTCGCGAAAGTGCAGCGACGCGCGGATCAGTTCGAACACCTTGCTCGGCAGCGTGCCGGCATCGATCTCCATGTCGCCGACACCCCAGAAGAAGGGCAGCCCGGATTCGATCACCGGCTTCAGGCGGAACTGCTGATGCATCTCGGTGAGCTGGAAATGCTGGGGCTGCAGGAACATGCCCTGATGCCAGTAGATCGACTTCTTGTTGTCCATGTCTCGCGTCCCTTTACTGCGACAACTTGCGCGCCGAATTGGCGGCGTCCACCGCCTGGCGGACCGTATTGAGATCGACCTTGAGCGGCGCGCCAGGGGGCTCTTTCTTCGGCGGCGCCTTGCCGTCGGCGGGCGGCGGGACTGAAGGTGCCGGCCTGGCCAGCAGTTCCCCCTTGGCAGTCAACGACTCGGCGGCGGCGATCCTCTGCGACCCGAGCACCAGGCGGATACGCAGCGGCGCAGGCGTCGCGGTGCGGGTGCTGATCACCCGGCCAGTGACCGCGATATCGAACGGCACCCTGAACAGGCTGGTGTTCTGCAACGGGGCAAGCTCGAAGTAGCCGGCGATCAGTCCGACATACTGTGCCTGCTGGGCACGATCGAGCATCAGGGAGCGACTGCGTCCCGGCTCGACCACGAAGCGATCCAGTGCCAGCATGCCTGGAGTCAGCTTGCCGCCTTCGAGCAGCCGGCCGATGGCGGCTGAATCGCCGAGCAGGGCTGCGAACTGGTTCGGTTCGGTGAACTGGGCGACACCGAGCACCAGCGTATGCGCATTGCCGTCGAAGATATTCAGACGTGGATCGGCCTGAAGGTCGATGCGGATGCCTGCCTTGCCGAACGACCACTCGATCGCCGACAGCGCCTCTTTGTCGGTGTTGCCGCCCAGGGTCGAGTTGACGCTGCTGCAGCTTCCCAAGAGGGTAAGGCAGGCCAGTGTCAGGCAGACAAGCAGTGCGCGACTGAGCATTTTCCGGGTCCGGACCGGGGTAAGACGGGCGCCGGCGCTGTAGGCGTCGACAGAATCTGCAAGAAACGTATATAAAACTACCTTATATCCAAAGACTTGGCAATATAAGGTAACGCAGATTCTGAAGTCTGGCGATTAATTCGATACCCGGATGCAGTTTTTGCGACAACGTCCCCTAGCTGCAGCGCAGCACATACACCTCGGCGTCATCGCCCTGGGCGAGCGGACCGAACAGCAGCGAGGTCGGGCTGCCCCTGACCCGCACGAAATACGACTGACCAGGATCCACCACGTTCTGCACCGCCCAGGCGGTGTACTCGGTGTCGCCCAGCGCGAGTTTCATGTCCTTCTGCGGGTACTCGAGCACCGCCTTCTCCGGCAGATCGCCTTTCGGGCCGACACCGTGGAAGTCGATCTGCGCGCCGGCGACGCCGAACATGACGCCCGCCCAGGTGTCGCCGACCGGGCCGACTTCGTACCACTGGCCGAAGCGGCTGTGCGCATGCATGCTGATGCGATAGGGCGCTGCCGGGGCCTTGCGGGTGCGATGGGCCATCGCCACCACCTTGGCCTGCCACGACGGCGTCTTGTCGTCGACCTTCAGCGCTGCACCGAATACGGTGGGCAGCGGTTCGGTGCCGGCCGCGCCGATCCAGACGATCGGCATGTCAGTGCCGGTGCGGCCATTGAGCGCGATGGCGAGCGCATTCAGGCCATAGCGCACCGAGGGCTTGGCGATCTCCGCCTCGTTGCTCAGGATCACCCAGGCGGTCGCGTTGTGCTTGACCATCTCGTCGAGCACATCGAACCAGGCGAACTTCTCCAGATCGTCGATCCAGAAGTGACCACCGACCCCGAGCCCGTACTGCTTCAGGTGCTGGGTGACTGCCTGCACGCTCGCCGGGTCCTTGGCGAGGGCGGTGATCCAGATATTGGCCATGCCATGTCTCCCCTTCTTTGCTGGCCGACACGCGGCGATCGGCTGCGGGCTGCTCAACCGAGTATGAGAACCTTGAACTGGCTCGGACTGAGGCTCACCCCGGGCGCATTGGTCGAGTTCTGGATGTTCAGCGTCGTCAGCCGTGTCGCGAACGCGCCGCCGATCAGCGTCTTGAACGAACCGAGGAGCGGCCGGTCAGGGCCCATCACGACCCCGGAGGCGACACCGGTGGCCACCCCTGCATTGTCACCGTTGGACATCGTGCCCGAGGTAAGGAGGTTCTCCGCCAGCCCCCCCCCGACGATCACATTGAATACCGACGGCACATGCATGGCCGAGACGGCGATGTTCGGATAGGGAATGGGTATCGGGCCCACCGGTGACGGCGTGAGGCAGACATCGGGGAACCCGAGGTTCATCACGCCCAGGTTGGTGTTTGCGAACATTGTGTGCTCCCGGGTTGCGCAGTCAGCCGATCAGCTTGATGCCGTTGGTGTCGATGTTGGCCAGCGCAGAGCTGAGCTTGGTGTTGTAGGTGGCCAGGTGGTTCATGCCCGCGTCGAGTTTGTTGGTGGCGGCCACGAGCTCGTTGGCCTTTGCCTTGACGTCGTTGGCGACAGATTCGACGGTGCTCACGCGCGCCTTCAGGTCCGTTACCGCTGAATCCGACTTCGATACCGAGAGGCGGCCCTTGACGATCGCGACCTCGTAGTCGCCGCCGATCTTGGTGGCAACCTTGATGCCGGTGTAGAGCTCGTAGGTGCCGGCGAGCGAGAGCGACAGGGCGGCGCCCAGGGTGGCGGCCATGGATCCCCCGATGTTGATCGTCTCGGCGAGGCCGAGATTGATCGCGAGGTTGTTCGAGATGCTCACGGTTTCCTGCGCACCCAGGTACAGCAGGAAGGTGTTGCCGGCGAAGAAGTTGTTGGTCCGGCCGAGGTACTTGTTGAACGAGTCGGACTGCACGGTCGTATCGGAATCACCGAGGATCAGCGAGACGTTCGTGCCGCGCACCGTCGTGCGGCTGGTGCCTTCGATGTAGGTGACGGAGCTTCCCGGGGGATTCGCCGCCGAGCGCGTATTCGACAGGTCGTCCGCCATCACCTGGAACATCTTTGCGAATGCCATGCTCGCCACGTTGCCGCTGTCGCTGCCGCCGCGCTCCGCGGTGACGTCCGATGCATAGTTCGCGAGGCAGGTTTCCGCATTCTTCCTTGGCGTGCTGTCCGGCGCGCCAATGTAGGTATGGACGGATCCCCTGACCGTGAGGTTGTTGTTGCCGACGATCGTCGTCACCACTTCGCCGAGGTAGCGTTCGCACGACACGCCCTTGAGGTGCAGCACATTGTTCATCGTGGTCAGGGTGCGGATGCCTTCCTTGTCCGGTCCGCCGGTCAGGTCGAACGTGACCACATCGTCCTTCCAGCCCTGAGTGTCCTCCCAGGGCAGCGTGCCGAACAGCGCCGTCTCGTCGTTCTGCGTGTCGTCGGTCTTGTCCTCGGTGTACACCGCCTGCGCGCCGACGCCAGCCAGCGCGGTGCGGCGGCTCGGCATCGCGATATTCTCGATACCGCCCCGGATGCGGGTGACCACCCGGGTTTCGTTGTCGGTGTTCGCTACACTCGGCGTGTCGGCGTTCGGTACCGCGCCGGCGATGATCGGCCGGTTCGGGTCGCCGTCGATGAACGTAAGCAGCACTTCCGTGCCCTTGCGAAGCGGATAGTGCATTCCGTAGTCCGTGCCGGCGTACGGAGTCATCATCCGGACCGATTGCGACGCCTTGGCGTCGCCCTTGCGGGTGCGGTCGAACGTCACGCGCACCTTGTACCGTCCATGCACGTCCAGTTCTGCTTCCGTGCCCGAGCCCTCGGCATCGATCACCGCGTTCATCGTGCCGTGAATGCGCGGCTTCGGCGTTGCGCGTTCGGGGCGAAACTGCAGGTCGCTGGCGATGGCCGTAAACGTGTTCCGGTAGAACGGTGGGGCGTCGCCCGTGGTCCTGGTGCCACTAGCGTCCCGCAGCACGTCCCCGACCTGCGATGCCTCGTGGTCGATGTCGAGCACGAGGTACTGCCGGTTGAACTCGCGGCGGAAGTGGCCCGCAACTTCAGCAAGGAAACCGCTTCGCAGCAGGTTCACGCTCGATTCGCCATGAAAGGTGCGCGCCCGGCAGCGCAACTCCTCGGCGCGGATTCCGGCCAGGAACCGGCTCTCCGCGATCGTGTCGGCGTGCTCGCCGTAGAGGTAGACCTCGCCCCGTCCGTTCTCGTCCACCGTGACTTCCGACTTCAGATCCAGCGACGGCTTCCGGTAGTTGTAGTCCATCAGGACAAGCGTCTTCGGCAGGTGGCGCTGCTTGCAGACCAGGGCCAGCAACTGGGCGTTGTCCCCGGAAACCTGGAGTCCGGAGGCCGGTGTGTAGTCGATCCGCGCGCCGGTCGGGGGAGCCTGGTGGCGCATTCGGTTGTCGGTGATCACCACCTTGTCTCGCGTGCCGTCGTTCGAGAAGTAGTAATAAATCCCCTCGCGTTCCATCAGCCGCGAAATGAAGTCCAGGTGCGTCTCCTGGTATTCGCACAAGTGCGTCCAGGGGGTGTAGTCGGCGGTCAGCGATAGCTCGTAGTCCAGTGTGGTCAGCCCCGCTTCCTGCAGGACGGCTTCGATGACCTCGGGCACGGTCTTGTCGACATACACCTCGTTCACCCAGAACAGCGACAGCTGCCACAGCCGGGGAACGAGCACGGCGCGATAGAAGGTGTCGTCATCCTTCTGGTGGAGTTCCTCGAACTCTTCGAGCATGCCGTGGTAACGGGTCTCCACGCCCCGGTGGACGACCGACAGCATGACGTCGTGCGTGAGCATCGACTTCAGGTCTATGGCCGGTTCGTCCGAGACCAGGTTGATCTCGAACCGGTAGGGACGGGACAGGCCTTCCTCGCCCCTCAAGTCGATCACACAGAACGTATCCGCCGCGGTGGACTTCGATTCGAAGCCGATCCGGTTGCGGCTATCCAGCGTCGAGAACTTGCGCATGGTGGCTCCTATCCGAC
>Ga0105047_10006695_pt1 | contig 19512 bp, 19 predicted proteins | sample MAT04_FD_78384 | JGI IMG/M metagenome (GOLD analysis project Ga0105047, IMG submission 78384) | Freshwater microbial communities from Lake Fryxell liftoff mats and glacier meltwater in Antarctica - MAT-04 (megahit assembly) | ecosystem: Environmental > Aquatic > Freshwater > Ice > Liftoff...
TGGTGATGGGCCTCGGTTGGTTCAGGTATTATCCCATTTGATTAACAATGCGATAAAATTTACCTATTCCGGTTCAATTCATTTTGGGTGCAAAATTGTGGATAAGAATTTGCAATTTTTTGTTCAGGATACCGGTATTGGCATATTGCCCGAAAATCGCGAAGTGATATTTGAGCGTTTCAGGCAGGTAGAAAATTCACTTACGAGGAAATTCGGAGGTTCAGGACTCGGACTTTCCATTTCAAAAGCATTAGTCGAAATGATGGGTGGCGAAATTTCTGTCAATTGCGATTTCGGCACTGGTTCAACTTTTTGTTTTACGATACCGTATATGAATGTTCCTCCCGAAAAACTAGTAAAGCGTAATCATCACGAAACCAAATCGTGCCTTCATGATATCAGGATTTTGATTTGTGAGGATGATGACTTTGGATATTTGTATGTTAACAGAGTACTCACACAAGCAGGGGCTTTGACTTTCAGGGCTAACAGTGGCAAACAGGCTATAAAATTCTGTCAGTCCGATGAAGCCATAGATATTATTATCATGGATTTACGAATGCCCGTAATGTCAGGAAACGAAGCTGCCGAATATATTAAAAAACTCAGACCTTCGGTTCCCATTATAGTATCTACGGCGTCGTCGAGCTACGAAATTGAGCCGCTCATAAAAAAAAGTTTGTTTGATGGTGTTGTGTACAAACCGATTTTGAGTATCAATTTATTGGAAACAGTATGCAAATTGATTTGAAATTGTTTCCTTTTTATTTTGTGTGCAAATAATTATAATCGTAGACTAACATGCATTCCGATTCATTTAAACCTTTACCACACGAATTCTACACCGGTAGAGATGTAGTTAAAATTGCACGCGATTTGCTGGGCAAAGTCATTTATACATATGTCGAAAATACAATTACAACTGCCATAATCACCGAAACAGAAGCTTATGAAGGGATTACAGATAAAGCTTCACATGCATATAATAACCGCCGAACAGCCCGAACCGAAATCATGTATTGGAAAGGTGGCCATGCTTATGTTTATCTGTGTTACGGTATTCATTCGCTGTTTAACATTGTTACATCAGTACAGTCGGAGCCACACGCAGTATTAGTGCGTGCAATCGAACCATTATCGGGAGTAGAAAACATGAAAATCCGGTCAGGGAAGCATACCATTAATCATAAAAGCGGGATAGGACCGGGTAATGTTTCAAAATTATTGGGAATAAAGGTAGCTCACTCCGGTATTGACTTGTGTCCGGTTTCGGAATCCCATAAAGAAATATGGGTTCAGGATGTTGGACTTATAGTGCCAGAGGATGAAATGAAAATAAGTACCCGGATTGGTATTGATTATGCTAAGGAAGATGCACTGTTGCCTTATCGGTTTCAATGGATTAAAAATAAAAAAGCTCCCTGATAGGAGCTTTTTATTAAGCTAACAACTGCTTATTATTTTACATTCTTTTGAAGGTCAGACCCAGCTTTGAATTTTACTACTTTCTTAGCAGCAATCTTGATTTCTTTCCCGGTTTGTGGGTTACGTCCTTTACGTGCAGCACGTTTAGTAACGGAGAATGATCCAAATCCAACCAAAGCTACGCGATCACCTTTTTTCAATGCTTTATTTGTAGAGGCAATAAAAGCATCGAGGGCTCTTTTGGCATCAGCTTTTGTCATGCCGGCTTCAGCAGCCATTGATTCAATTAATTCTGCTTTATTCATCGTTATAAGGTATTAGTTAGTATTAAAAATTAATTTATATACAAATATAGTCTAAAAATCAGTGATATCAACATGTTCAGGAAGAAAACACGCTGAATTGTTAATAAAGGCGATGTTTTGTTAATAACTTTCCTTTATTTGCAGCGGTTTAGTGCTTGTTTTTACAGTTATAGTGTGCAGCTATTCGAAGTGATATAGTCCGTCGATAGTAACTCCTCTGAGAAATTCAGCGGTTGTCATTCGTTTTTTGCCTTCAAGCTGAAGTTCTTCAATATTAATTAGTCCATCTCCGGCTGAAACTGTAAGTACTTTCTTTCCGTCAGTACTTATAGTTCCGGGAGCTTGAAGTGATTCAGACAGATTAGATGTAGTTTTAAAAATCTTGATTTGCTTTTTAATTCCATCCTTATCAATAAGTATTGAGAATGCCCCGGGAAAAGGCGATAATCCTCTTACTTTATTATGAATCCTATGGCATGGTTCTTCCCAGTTAAGCTTGCAATCGGGTTTGAAAATTTTTGGTGCCGGTTTCAGTAGTGTATTTTCTGATTGCAGGCTTTCCTGTTCCTTTACATCTACGTTACCCGTGCTGATCTTCCGGAGAGTTTCTACGATCAATTTTCCGCCGTGAGCCATCAGGTGGTCATGTAATGTTCCGGCATCGTCAGAAGGCAGGATATGAACTTTTTGAGATAGTATGATATTTCCGGTATCAATTTCCTTTTCAATAAAAAATGTAGTAAGTCCGGTTTCCGTTTCACCGTTAATAATAGCATGATTTATTGGTGCGGCTCCTCTGTATTGAGGCAGCAGCGATGCATGCAGATTGAGTGTGCCTAATTCGGGCATTTGCCATATTACCTCCGGAAGCATACGGAAAGCAACCACTACCTGAAGGTTTGCTCCGAAACTCTTTAATAGAGTTACAAAATCAGGGTTTTTAAGGCTTACCGGCTGAAGTACCGGCAGGCTATGTTGCAGTGCGAATTCCTTTACAGGTGAAGCATGTAATTTCTGTCCTCTGCCGGCAGGTTTGTCGGGCGCAGTAACAACAGCTGCAACATCGTATCCGGCTTCAATCAGGGCGCGTAAAGGTTCAACCGCAAATTCGGGCGTTCCCATAAAAACGATTCGCAATTTCCTCATCATACAAATGGGTTTAAACAAAAAATACCTGAAGTTCATTCAGGTATTTTCTAAAAAAATAAAAAGTATGTTATTTCGAAAGTTTGCCCTTAGCTTGTTCAATGTATTTTTCAATATCACGTGCTTCGGTACTTTTGGTATGATCTTTTTGTATTTTCTCGTAAAGTTCAACAGCTTTATCGAATTTTCCCTGCTCTTCGTAAACTAAAGCAGCTCTCATAAGGTAAAGCGGAGTTGTTAAATCATTATTTTTTTGATTTGCAGCTTTGAGGTAATACTCAACAGCTTTATCTTTTTGATCAAGTTCCAGGTAAGCATCTCCAATACCGCCTGTGGCCATGGATCCAACCAATTCGTCGTCGCTGCTGAATTTTTTCAGATAGGTTATGGCATCTTCAAATTTACCCTGTTTCAAATAAATGATACCGGTATAATACTTTGCCAGGTTTGCTGATTTAGTCATGCCATACTCATCAATAACATCAAGGAATCCCAGATTCTGGCCATCACCGTTCAACGCTTTGTTCAATGAGTCTTGTTCAAAATATCTCTGAGCCATAAACAATTGACCTTGTGCCGCTTTTTCGCGGGGAGCAATATAAAGTTTCTGGAAGGCGAATACCCCTAAGACAATAACAATGGCAGCACCAATTACTATTGTCAGAAGTTTCTGATTTTTTTCAATAAATTTTTCTGATTTCGAAAGAGCTTCTTCAACCTTGTGGATTTTCTCTTCAGTATTGTCAATTTTCTTGGCCATAATTCTTAATTTTGAGGCGCAAAAGTAGCTTTTTTTTAGGAAATAGTAATCATAGGTTGCTTTTTTTACTAACATATAATTGTAAATAATAATTATTTGGCACAAAAAGTGCTTTAAACTCAAATTATTTAACCTGTAACCAATGAAATATCTGATCCGGATTGCATTTCTTCTTGTTGTGGCAATGCCATTTCATGCTCACGCCGGTTGGCTGATAAACGGCCGCATAATCGACCGCGATGGCAATACAATCCTGAAAAGGTATTTTATTCAGGATAATGTGGTAAAAGTCGAAATGTATAACCTCATCTATATATGTGATCTCAAAACGGAAAGTATTATTCTTGTTGATCCGGAGAACTTGGTTTATGTTCAGACTACTCTTACCGCTTTGCGTTCGAAAATGAGGGAGATTAAATCCGAACGTTTACGGGCGTTGCTCGAATTGATTCCGGAAGATAAAAAAAAGGAATATGAAAGCTTGTACAGGTTGCAGATAGAACAACAGGTAATACTTCCTGAATATAAAGGTGATTCGTTGGATATAAGCATACTGGCAGAAAATGAAAAATTATTGGGACACAAAGCCACAAAGTTTAAAATTTCGGAAAATGGTCGTAAAAAGGAAGAGTTTCTGTTTACTTCTGAAATCGACATTTCCGAACACCTCGATATGAATGCTTTTCTGAAATACATTTATCTGATTGAACCTGACGATAATACAGTTAAATATTTGGCATCGGATAAATATCAGGAAACTGTAAAAAAAGGACTCGTACTCCGACGTTTTATTTTTGAAGATGGATACAGGTCGGAATGGCAGGTAAATGAAACCGTGAAAAAAAACATTCCTTCCTATGAGTTCGGTATTCCTGATTTATGCAAACAGGTTACACTGGACAAGTGGATCAACCGGAAAAATGATTCTGAAGGACAATATTATGATGATTATGAATAAAGATATAGTTGACTTAACTTATAAAGCCGGCCTCTGCGATTTTTTCAGAAGCCTGAAACTCGAAAAACGAAATGAATTAATGGATCGTGTTTTAAATGAACGAACCAGATATATTACAGTTGCTCTTGAAAATATTTACCAGCCTCACAATGCAAGTGCTGTGCTTCGTTCGTGCGATTGTTTTGGAATACAGGACGTACATATTATAGAAAATTCATATCAGTATGAATTAAATCCTCATGTATCATTAGGAGCGGCCCAATGGCTTAACCTGCATCGTTACGATAAGCTGGATAATAATACGGCTGAATGTATTACCAGATTGAAAAGCGATGGTTATCGCATAGTTGCAACTACTCCTGATGCGAAGGCCATTGATATTCAGGATTTTGATGTATCAAAAGGTAAATTTGCTCTCCTTTTCGGAACCGAAAAATTCGGACTTACTCCCGAAGCCTGCGAAATGGCTGATGAATTTATCCGTATTCCTATGTATGGATTTACCGAAAGCTTTAATATTTCTGTTTCAGCATCGCTGTGTCTTTTTCATTTTACTGCCAAAATACGATCAGTTGAAACTGACTGGCGCCTGACCGAAGAAGAGAAACTTGAAATTTATCTGCAATGGTTTCGCAATACAATCAACAACAGCGAAATGATTGAAAGGAAATATTTCCAGGATTATCATAAAGGTTAGAAATACAATTGTGTGATTTCGGGAAATCCGACATTTTGAAAACAAATTTTATATCGTATTTCGGTCCAAATTTGGTTACGCACTTGCATTCAGATTTTTTCTTACAATCAAAAAAAAACAAATCAAAACTGAAGCACAAAAAATTAGTTTGCATCCGATTACATTTTTTACTATTTTTACAGCACGACCTAACATTCATAAATCTATATACATTATGGGAAAAGGAGATAAAAAAACACGCAGGGGCAAAATTATTCTTGGTTCCTTTGGCGTTCGCAGGCCAAAATTGTCGAAGAGTAAAGCCATCGTTAACGTGAAACCAAGTGCTGATGCAGCGCCTGTAAAAGTTAAAAAGACTCCGGCCACAAAAGCTGAAGTGAAACCTAAAATTAAAGCCCCTGAAGTAGCTAAAGTGGCTGAAGTAGCTGTAGCGGCTGTTGCACCTGTTGAAGAAACTACTATTGCTGCTGCTCCTAAACCTGTTAAAAAAACTGTTAAAAAGGCTAAAACCGATAACGCGGTGGAGAAATAATCATACTACTTTTACAACAAACAATATCAATCGTGTGAGGGACCCAGGTTCCTCACATTTTTTTTATAGATATACCCTCTTTCTTCAAAATTCTTAAACATATCGTAACTGGCGGCCGCCGGCGAGAGCAGGCAAATCTTCCCTTTGGCCGTAACTTCACTTGCAATTGTTACAACTTTAGCATAATCTTCCGCTTTATAGAAGGCGATATTTCTAACACCATACTGAGTGAATTCGCACAACATACGTTCACCGGCATCTCCAACGAAAATTAGGTTGCAAATTCCGGATGCATTCAGAAATGGGTATAATACATCATATTCAATTCCCCTATCGAAGCCGCCAAGTATCAGAGTATCAACATTACCAAGGGTTTTAACTGCTTCGATAGTTGCTTCAGGAATAGTGGCAATGGAATCGTTATACCAGCTAATTCCATTGAAAACTCCAACAGGCTCAATGCGATGTTCCAGACCTTTGAACGATCTGATACCCGACTCAAGCGCCTCCGCATTTACTCCGCTAAGGTAACAAGCCGCCGCCGCCGCCATAATATTATAAAGGTTATGATGGCCTTTAAGAAGCTGGCTGAGATGGGTATCATAAAGTTTCGTTACATTTCCATCAAGGGTTAAAACAATCTGATTGTTGGCTATATGAATGGCTGCTGCTGATTGTGGCTCTGGCGAAAAAGACAGCAAAATATGTTTTGTACTACCTAATGTGTTGACAAGTGATTTAACTGCTTCGTTATCATTATTATAAATAAAATAGTCACCAGGTAGCTGGAACTTCCCAATATTGAATTTTGCCATTTGGTAATTCAGGTAACTGTGATAATGATCGAGATGTTCCTGGTAAATATTGAGTAAAATGGCTATATGAGGAGAGTGTGATACATACTCAAGCTGGTGCGACGATAATTCCAGTACAACAATGGATTCGGGTTTTATTTCAGTAATGCAATCAAACGGAGGAATACCGATATTTCCTACCAGTAAAGTGTTAAAACCAGCATTTTTCAGAATATGAAAAATCAGGCTGGCTGTTGTACTTTTTCCTTTTGTACCTGTAATGCCGATTGACTGATGTGCGTAACACTGCAGGAAAATGTCAGTCTGTGAAGTAATAGTAACCTTGTTTAAAGTGTCGGGTAATGAATTGGATGGAATTCCGGGTGATTTTATCGCAATATCATAGTTATCAATAAATTGCATGCAACCTTTACCGGTAATAAAAACTAAATTTGAATCGTTTTTAAGTCTAGTGTTTTCACTAATGGCTTCGTCCTCATCGAAAATTGTGATTGTTTTATTGGGAAAAACCTTCCTTAGAATCGTATATGTTGACCGTCCTTCTCTTCCAAACCCTAATAAAGCCAGACTCTTATTCTCAAAAATCAATCTAATTTTTTCTATCATTTCAAACCTTTTTGTATGATTTGGAGGAAACGAGGTTCCAGAAAATGCTCCGTGTTGAATTCGGCTAATATAGTTTTAGCCAGTACCGGCGAATATTTCGGGAAATTGGTTGTGTTGCTGTAATAGTCGATCAAAAGTGGAAGTTTCTCATGCAAACGCTGATCAATAAATATCTGCAATGCTGCATTTACTTCGTCAATTGTTCCAACGCATTCGAAGGGTTTCACTTCATCAATACCTGTAAGTTGCTTCAGATAAGTGAGCATTTGCGGCATTTCAAAAAGATTTTTACCAAAGATATGAACCATTTCTATTACAGGAATGAAAGGACTCAGGATGGTGAATGCAAACAGGCATTTTGGGCAATTGCAACACCATATATCGGTTTTACTTCCGGCATTACAACTTTTAAATACAGGATAATATTTTACCTGTTCAGCAAATAACTTTGCAATCTGCAATTCATTAAGCGGCCGCAGGAAACTGAAATAATTAAAACTACCTGAAATGTAGCTTCGTACATAATTCCGGAAATCAGCTTCAAACGCATAGGACTTGGAGTATTGATGGTTAACTTCTGTGCCGGCAACAGTAGGTTCGTTGGCGCTCGATTCGTTGGAAAGCGCGATATTCCGGTGACCTGTAATTGCAGAAACCAGCAGGCTGTAAAAGGCAAGCAATGCAGAAAAAGGCGTATGCCCGTTCAGAAATCCCTGCGCATTGAGTTGGAGTAAAAGCGGATCGAGGCGACGGTTTACTTCAAAAAAACTATCGTTACCAAAACCACTCACACGCGCACATTCAATAGTTGCGCCACGGGGATTCATAATAAATGGCCTTATTTTTTCGCTTTTGCTTATCAGTTCAAGTGTTACTACTGAATCTTTTCCTCCACCAACAGGAACAATAACTGTTTCGTCGAGATTGAAATCATCTGTCTCAAAACTTTCACCTTCTGAGGTAATGGTCATAAAATCATCAATAGAAGTAGTGATGGAATTAGTATAGAAAAATTCGCCAAGTCCCTGGTAATAAACATTTTTCCACCACAACACCTGTGTCTCTGATAGTTTATGGTTTTTGATAATTACTTCGGGCGGACAAGCAGTTTTCCAATAACTTATCAGCTCAATCATTCCAATATGAAAAAGCAGATTTCGATAAGGCTGTGTTTCAATTATTTCCTGGGTAGGGAAATTTTTAATAAACCGTTTCGCCGGTATGCTGAAACCAGGATGAAACACAAACCTGTCAGCCAGGTTAAACTCATAAATTACATGAAGTCCGGCAGAATCAACAGTTGCTTTATAGCCTGTGTATTCAATGAAAGGAAAATCCTTCCGGTGAAGAGTATACTTTTCCTGTTCAGATATCATATTATTTTTATTCATTGTTTCCACAGGCAAAAGCTGAAATAAGATGACTTTATTCGACCATCAAAGATAAAACAATCATACAATCTGGCGCACTATTTTGCGTTACAATATAAATTTACGGGTATAGTATCTTTCATATATTCGTATATTGTGAACTAAAAATATACTCCATGGAATTACCTGATCAAAATCCTATTGGTGGAAGGATACTTGTGAGCCAGCCCTCGCTGACCGACAAATTTTTCAGCAGATCGGTTGTAATGCTTGCTGAGCATAGCATTGAAGGGACTTTTGGCTTTATTGTAAACAAACCGGCGCGACTGAAATTAAGCAAAGTTACACCGGAGTTCGGGTCGTTTGATACCGATCTTTATCTTGGTGGCCCTGTGCATGTAAACAGCCTGTTTTATGTTCATTCAAAAGGCGATTTAATTAAGGATAGCCTCATGATTGTTGATGGTGTATATTGGGGTGGCGATATTGAAGAAATCAGAAAATTTATAGCATCAGGTGAAATAACAAGCAACGATATCAGGTTTTATGCAGGATATTCGGGTTGGGAGCCTAAACAACTCGACAGGGAAATGAATGAAAATTCGTGGATTGTGCTGGATGGTCAAAAAAGGTATGTTTTTGGCTCAAGACCAACCGGTTTGTGGAAAAAAATCGTTCTTACTCTTGGCGATGATTTCGCTCCCTGGGTAAATTATCCTTATGATCCGAATATGAACTAGAAAGATTTCGGATTGTGTTTATCCAATCCCAAATCCCTAACCCCTAAACCCTACCCGACAATATCGCTATCAGATTCATAAACAGTGCCGGTTTCAAAATAATCGTGAATACAAAACCAAATATTGCACCCCAGAAATGTACATCGTGCCCCACATTGTCAATATTCTTTTTGCCCATATACCACGAATAAGCCAGATACAGCCCGCCAAAAATAATAGCCGGTATTCCGATCGGAATAAGGAAAATATAGATTTTACTAAGCGGATCGAAAATGATGCTCGCAAAAACAACAGCCGATACAGCTCCAGATGCTCCAACAGCGGTATAGGTGTAATCGTCCTTGTGCTTTCCATAGGATGGAAGTGTTGATATTGCAGTACTTCCGATATAAAGCAGTAAATAATAAAGTATCGCTTTATTACCGAAATATATGCCATAATATGTTTCTACTACTCGTCCGAACGAATAAAGTACCATCATATTAATGAGCAGGTGAATCCAGTCGGCATGAATAAGGGCATACGACACAAAGCGGTAACTGTTTTTAAAATGCTTGATATCATATGCATTAAAAGCAAGCCTCCGGAACAATTCGTGGTTGTTGAATGCCAATATGGTAACCGCTACCGTAACCAGTATAATGATAATAGTAATTGTCATATTAATCAGGCTGTTGAGTATAATCTATTTCTGACCCAAGCACACTATGAGGTACCATGTACACAGCGAGTAAAATTATAGCTGCAGCAATAGCCCAACCTCTCGCAGTATGGTTTTTACGCAACATAAATACTGCGATAATCCATCCCAGGCCTGCAATGAGAGTTTTATTGTCGGTCATATCGCCAAAATGAAATATCCCTTTCATCGGCCAGCCGGTCCAATAGTCGCCAAAAGCATAATTCTGAACAAAAGGGCCCAGTATTAATCCGCCCGGAACAAGGAATATCAGCGTAAGCAACGAATACTTATACGTCTTGCTCCCGTTTATAAGTGCTTCAACACCTGCACGGGTGCTGAAAAGCATGGCCAGGAACATGAGTAAAATATGAGGCATTAGAACAAATGCAGGAACCGGTCCTTTGAAACGCATCACTATTGGTTTCTCTGTTAGTATTACCGTTTCGTTATTAGCCGACAGGCTGATGCTATATTCCATTTTACCTGCGGCAGGTTGCTTGGGCATCATAAAAATTAGTTTGTTGCCTGATCGCATAAGCGGTGCGCTGCTTAATGAGTCGTGGCTTTTAAAACGTTTATACTGAATCGCGCCGGTTACTGATTTATCAGCTACTTCTACTGCAATTTCAGCATCTTTATCGTTATCCGCAGTCCTGATAAGTTTGTATTTGATAACATTATTATTAAGAGTTACTGTTCCTCTTTCAGGATAAGTAGGACCAGTCATTCGCTGATAAATTGCAATCACCACAGTAAAAATGATGGCAAAAATCCACCAAAGAACTGATTTTAAAGAGACACGCATATAAAGGTGTTTTAAGTATTTCCGGCAAAAATATCTCATTATTTTTAAATTTCAGCGCAAATATGCAAATTAGCCTATATATTTTTTAAAAATGTAATCCTGTTTTATGAAATAACAAATCGGTTTTTCCGTTTGATACAACAGGTAATACTTAGCTGAGCATATTTTGAAAAACAATAATCAGGATTATAAACAGGGATTCCGTCTCTTTTTGGCAAAAATACTTGTCATGCTGGTTGTTGCATCAGGCACAAATAGACTCTATGCCCAGGAAATGCTTGGAATTGTCAATAGTACCCGTTCAGGCATTACTGGTTCAATGATAAATCCTGCGGTGTCAGTAACTTCGCCGTTTTACATCGATATTAATATACTTGCTGTTGATATTTTTGCTGAGAATAATTTTGTTTATATGGCTAAAGACGAATATCAGTTTAAGCGTTTTTTGATGAAAAATCCTCAGTTTCCTACCCATGGAGTTGATAACAACCTGATTGTTTACGATTATTATAACCGAAAGGATAAAAAAGGATATGCGAATTTCCGGATGATGGGTCCATCGTTTTCGATAACGGTTGGTCGGCATTCGTTCGGATTGGTGACTGCTGCGCGTGGTGTAATGTCGGCTAAAAATATACCCTATGATATTGCCAAATTCGGAATCGAAAAACTGGAATATCCGCCGCAATATGATATTAATTATGTAGATAACAGAAATATCTATAATTCAGAAATGGCATGGGCCGAATTTGGAATTAATTATTCGTATGTATTTAAACAACAGGGACATGATTATTGGGCTGCCGGTGCTACTTTCAAAATACTGAGGGGATATGCTGGTGGATATTTTAACTCGGATAATATTGATTATGTGGTCCTCGACCGCGATACACTAATAGTTAGAAATATAAATGCCGAAGCTGGGTATTCGCTGCCTCTGAATTATGAAACCAACGAAACAATTAACAGTCCGCTTTTCAGAGGTAAAGGTGTTGGCCTGGATTTGGGCGTTATCTATCAGAAAAAGAAAAGATATGTCCGTAACGATCGCATCGACAAACTATGCGCACAAACCTATGTTCCTTACAAGTATAAAATTGGTGTTTCTTTACTCGATATTGGCAGGGTTAAGTTTACCGATAATGCCGAGAAACTTGTTTTTAATGATGCTTCCACTTACTGGCCTGGAATTACCTGGATTGATTATACCACTATAAGGGATTTAACTGATACCATTAGTCAGCAGTTTTATGGAAACTCAACAGAACTTATTCAGGGGAACAAAATAAAAATTGCTTTGCCAACAGCTATTAGCATTCAGGCGGATATTAATTACGTTGGAAACTGGTATTTTAACGGAACTGTCGTTTATCCATTGCAATTTTCGAAAACAGGAATCATCAGACCTGTACTAATTGGATTTACACCCCGGTATGAAACTGAAATGTTTGAAGTTAGCTTACCGCTTACACTTTACGACTGGACAAAACCCAGGATTGGACTGAGCGCCCGTTTTCGCGGATTTTTTATCGGTACTGAGAAATTGAGCGGTTATTTCAGTTTTAGCGATTTTACAGGACTCGACTTTTACGCCGGTCTTAAAATATCCTTGCAGAAAGGGAACTGCCGCAATAAACCTGCCGATAATTGTGGAATTGAAGAGTACAAAAAGTATACTAAAACTAAAAAGTGAGTATTGGGTACGGAATAAGAAATTAACTCAAAATATTCACTGAAATTGAATCAATCCACTGTTCTCACATCCATTGCATCTCTTAACCCGTTGCCAATCAGCATAAAAGCAAGCACCATTACCATAATAGCAATTCCCGGAAGTATAGCTAAGTAACCGTAATCGAGAATGATGTAAGGATAATTCTCTTTGATCATACTTCCCCACGAAGGCATTGGTGGTTGTACGCCTATACCGAGAAAACTCAATCCGGCCTCAAGTAGTATAGCTGAAGCAAAGTTGGCCGCTGAAATTACAATTACAGGAGCCATCGCATTGGGCAGAATATGCTTGAAAATAATCCTGAAATTTCGATATCCAAGCGCCCGTGCGGCTTCAACAAATTCTTTTTCGCGAAGGCTCATAAATTGCCCTCTCACAACACGCGCTACTTCAACCCACATGGTTAATCCAACGGCCACAAATACCTGCCAGAATCCTTTTCCAAGCGCGAAAGTAACTGCAATAACCAGCAAAAGAGTTGGTACAGCCCACACTACGTTAATAAACCACGAAATCAACGCATCCGTTTTCCCACCAAAATATCCGGCGATGGCACCCAGAAAAATGCCAATAAGCAGTGATATGGCAACCGAAATAAATCCAACCGAAAGGCTTACTCTCGCCCCGATAACAAGTTGACTTAAAACATCGCGGCCGTAACGGTCGGAACCCAAAAGAAAGGTTTTATCAATAATATTGTTTTTAACTACCTGATTACGAAGTTTATCTATAGTTAAAGTAATTTTATTTCCGTACAAATCATTGAAAGAAACAAGGTTTCCTGATTTTGATATACCAACTTTTTCATTTAAAGGGTAACATACATTAGCCAGGTGAAATGCTATTTCGAGGCCTGACGAATCTTTACTAAACTCTGTTATAATAATTGAGTCGCCCCGGAATTTATAACTCTCGAAAGGGAAAGCTGTAAATTTATTTTCCTGTCCGAAAAGCAGGCGATATAAAAAATTCCGTTTTGGGATTTCCTGGTTTTTACAAACCTGAAGTATATTTACTTTACTGCCTGGTTTAAGTGTTGATAAGAGCAGGTTTTGCTCATTTACCATAGTCGTTTTGTCGGGTGTGATCCAATACCCGAAAGTAGCTGTAAATGCAACTATAGCTATAAAAACAAGCGAACTGAACGCTATCTTATTTTTGCGGAAGCGATTCCACGAAAGCTTGCTTAGTGAACCGGAATTTTCGTTTGATTTTTTTCGGAAGAACAAAAAGTGTTTTTTTATCTAATGAATTTTATGTGTTAAGAAAATCTCAACGTATTTTGGAGAACTAAAACTTACGGTCACCGCCAAGTAATCCGCCGAGGATATTCCCGCCAATTCCTCCAATTCCATGCGACTCTTCGCGGTTGGTGCGTGAAGAGGAAACTATCCTGTCAGCAAGGCGCGACAATGGCAAACTTTGCAGGTAAACTGTTCCGGGGCCTGTTAAACTGGCAAGGAACAGCCCTTCACCACCGAAAAGAGCGTTTTTAAAACCTCCAACAAATTGAATGTCATAATCAACTGTTGGCGACATAGCCACGAGGCAGCCTGTATCAATACGCAGTGTTTCCCGATCGCGAAGGTCGCGGCGTATTATAGTACCACCGGCATGTACAAATGCCAGTCCATCGCCGGTAAGCCGTTGAAGAATGAAACCTTCGCCGCCAAACAAACCTGTTCCTATTCGCTTGGTAAAAGCTATTTCGATATCAATTCCATTGGCGGCACAAAGGAATGAGTCTTTTTGGCAAATATATGTTCCGCCAACCTGATTGAGGTCAAGCGGGATAATTTTACCCGGATAAGGTGCCCCGAAAGCAACACTTTGCTTTACATTAGATGTATTGTAAAAGGTAGAGATGAAAAATCCATCGCCTGTTAACATTCTTTTTAAGCCTTTAAAAATTCCGCCACCGGTTCCTGTATCCATCTGTATGCCTTCCTGCATAAACATCATAGCACCAACTTCAGCGCGAACGCCTTCAGCCGGATCAAGTTCTATTTCAACGATTTGCATGTCGTCGCCATGAATTTTGTAATCGATAATATCTGCCATAGGGAGTTTTGTTGTAAGTTAATTTGAATTGAAATTCGTTTGTGATATCCAAAATCCGACACCTGCAATTACATACCTGCAAATCTATTAAAAATGCTTGAACATAGTATTGCAGTATTTTAAACAATCATTATTTTTGACAACACTTTCAAATTTAAAAATAAAATATTACTTTTGCACCATCAAATTAACATGGTGGTTTTAGCTCAGCTGGTTAGAGCGCCTGATTGTGGTTCAGGAGGTCGTGGGTTCGAACCCCATATTCCACCCAGATTTAAAGGTCGTCTTCGGATGGCCTTTTTTGTTTTAGCCGCTATTGGTCAGTTTATGAATGAAAATGGACACTGAGGAACTGAGAGCACTAAGGAACACAGAGAGGAATGTACTCGTAATTGTCCTTATTTTAACTGCTTTGTTATCGGATATATATATGCTTAGTATATTAGTAGTCAGCAAATCAGAATAGGAATAATTCAGTTGATTGCAAAAAAAAAGTCAGCAATCAGCTGACTTTAAAATTTCTAGTTTTCTTTAAACTCCCAGTATTGATCAACGCTATCTGTTGATTTCTGATCCCAATAAGCAGGGGAAACCCGTTTGCCGTCCGGCGTTTTTAATGCCATTTCATAAACCGCAATAACCGGATGAAAAACTATGTCGGTAACTCCGATTGTGAAAAGGGTAGGAGCATCCTCGGTTTCTTTTTTGTCTTCGGCAATCTGAATTTCAAACTTGTTGAATTCAAGAAGTTTTTTCAGAAACTCAATCCGTCCTGTAGAAGCTCCTTTTTCGACAACAGTGCAGCGAACACCATTTATTTCTTCAACTATATGTTTTGCTTTGAGTGGCATGTATTCAGGGTTAGTGTTGTTTTAGTCTAAAATTTTCAATTAATTTACGAGGGACGATTTACGATTTACGAGGTATGATTTACGATTACGAGGGACGATTTACGAGGTATGATTTGCGATTTTTGTCAAACAGACCCAAATCTCACATACGATATCTAATTAACAATGGCAAAAGTTACGGCATCAATAATTTCGTATATCTGACTCCAGAATCCGATAACAAAGATACCGATTGCACAAGCAAACAGTCCTATTTTTGTCATTAAGTCGCTTTTGAAGAATGCTATCGGGGTATCACTTTTATTGATGAACATGGCTTTAACAACCAGTAAATAATAATATAAGGAGATGGTTGCGTTAAGAACAGCAATAAAAACTAACCAGTAATAACCACCGGATGCAGCGGATGTAAAGAGGAAAAATTTACCAAAGAACCCTGCAACCGGGGGAATTCCGGCAAGTGAGAATACACTGAGCATCATTAACAATGATAGTTTGGGATTAGTGGCATACAGGCCATCATAATCATCCATATTTTCTTTTCCTGTTTTAGCTGAAATAGCGGAAATAACACCGAAAGCACCCAGGTTGGAGAAAATATAAACCAAAACAAAGTAAACCGTAGCAGTCATACCTATTTTGTTACCACCAATAATACCGAGGAGAATAAATCCAGCCTGCGCAATACTTGAGAATGCGAGGAATCGTTTCATGTTTTTCTGCCTGAGCGCGAAAAGGTTACCAATGGTCATAGTCATTACAGCAATAAGGTAAACTATATCCTTCCACAGGTAAGCAATAGAATGGAAAACCGTGTACATTACCATAATGAGAATAAAAGCAGATGCTCCTTTTGAAATCACTGAGAAGTACGATGTTACATTTACGGGTGAACCTTCATAAACATCGGCTGTCCATAAGTGGAACGGAACCAGTGAAATTTTGAAAGCCATTCCGGTAAAGAAGAAAATGAAAGCAAGTACCTGCAAAGGTGTATCCGAATACACTGCACCCACAGCATCGAAATAGATGGAACCTGTTGTACCATAAATCATCGAAAGACCGAAAAGTAATATGCCAGATGAGAGTGCTGATGACAGAATAAGTTTTATACCTGCTTCTGCTGAGCGCGTTTGATGGTGTGTGTAAGCTGCCAATGCTGCCATAGGAATGGTTGCCAGTTCGAGACCCAGATAAAGCATCAGGAAATCGCCTGATGAAATCATAAAATACATACCAACGAGTGTCGATAGCAAAAGGATAAAGAACTCGCTGATTTTCTCACCGTTTTCTTCTTTCTTAAGCCATGCAGAGCTTTGAAATAAGATAATCAGTACACCAACATTCAGTATGTTTTTCATTAAAATGGTCAAACCATCGGTATGATACATTCCGCCGAAAAGTACTCCTGTTTGTGCTGGCATGAATCCTATTACTGTATGAATAAAAAACAGTGTAATGGCTATCGGTATGATCCGGTGTTTCTGACTCCGTTTCAGGTTCAGATCGATAATGAGAACTAATAATACCAATACTGTCAGTATTAATTCGTGCCGCATTGTCATGAAATCGTTGATGCTCATATTGAGTACTTAAAGTGATGATTAATACAATGGATTAAAAAATTCCTGCCACGGCTGCAACGCCGTTAATTTTTTCAACTATAGGCCCTAAGCTGAAGTTGATCATATCCGACAACCAAAGCGGTGCCATACCAATTGCAGCAATTGCCAGCAGGAGGGTTAAAGTTGAGAGTCTTTCGAACCATAAAGCATCTTTAAGGTGCAGGAAGTGATCGTTCTTAATAGGTCCGAAAAGCAAGGTTCCTACAACTCTTAAAATATAAACCGCTGTGATAACGATTGAGGATGCTGCTATTATTGTTAACACCCGGTGGAACGTATCAGTATGTTGGAAAGAACCTACAAAAATTGTCATTTCGGCAACAAAACCACTTAAACCAGGAAGACCAAGTGAGGCAAGGCCAGCAATTACATAAACAACACCGAGGAAAGGCATAACTTTCATCAGACCGCCCATTTCGTTTATCAAACGGGTATGGGTGCGTCCATATATCATGCCGATCAAAGCAAAGAAGAGGGCTGTCATCAAACCATGGGAGATCATCTGTATAACAGCTCCGTTCATGGCTGTCTGATTCATCATTAATATTGCGAAAAGTACTAATCCGCAGTGGCTTACCGAAGAATAAGCATTAATGTATTTAAGGTCTTTTTGAACTACAGCACCGAATGCGCCATATACTACACTTATACCGGTTAAAATAAGGAATATCCATGCTTGTTCGTGAGCAGCTTCGGGCATCAGGTAAATAGCAATGCGGAAAACGCCATACCCTCCAAGTTTCATAAGTACACCTGCGTGTAGCATCGAAACTGCGGTAGGAGCAGAGGCATGACCATCAGGTGACCATGTGTGGAAAGGGAATAACGCACCCAGAACACCAAATCCAATAAAGGCAAATGGGAAAAGGAAACGTTGCATATCTAATGGAATTGTATTTTTTGCAATTTCAAGCAGGTTAAATGTAAGCTGGCTACCTGCAGGTGCTGAATAAAAATAGATGCCCAGTATAGCTACAAACAACAGAGCGGAACCGGCCATCAGCATAAGGGTAAGTTTCATGGCTGAATATTCTTTCGGACCTGAACCCCATAACCCAATCAAAAGGTACATTGGAATAACTGCAAGTTCGTAAAACAGGAACATGGTGAAAATATCCAGCGAGATAAAGAATCCAAAAACCCCGGAAGCTAGCAGAATGAGTGAAATAAAGAATTCCCTGTAAAGAAAATCGACCATCCATGAAGCGAAAATCCCTGCAAATACGACTATCGAAGTAAGAGCAATCATAGCCACTGAAATTCCATCAACACCAATAGTATAATGGATATTAAGGGTCGGAAACCATACCGCATCATAGTAAAACAACATTTCGGCCATGTTTCCGGCACTTCTTTCGGTCAGATAAAGATATACCAGGATTCCGGAAAGGATAAGTTGAATTCCCATGCCAATGGCACTCACTATGCGGGTTTGCTTCATATTGCCGGTAAACAATATGGCTATGATTGTGAGCAAGGGTATCAGAATGAATAAACTGAGTATGTTCATGTTAGTTTTCTTACAATTTAACTTTGTACATTTTTGTTAAACAGATTCCTTTATTTCCAGAGGTAAACGAATATCAGAACCAGAGCCAGAGCGCCGGTTACAAAAACATACCCATATTGTTGTAATTTGCCCGACTGGAAATTTTTAATCAGGTTGGATAAGCTTTGAATTGTACTTGCAACCAGGTTCATAAAACCATCAACAATATGTCTGTCGAACCAGGCAACAGGAGCAGAAATGTATGCGAATATGATCTTTTTGGTAACAAACAAATACACTTCATCCATATAAAATTTGTGGTAAGCCCATTTATAACCGTTTCCAAAAACACCGGCAAGTTTATCGGGTAAACTATTGGTTTTACGATACATAGCCGTAGCAATTCCAATTCCGAGTAAAGCTACCAAAACGGATGGGATGGCTATGCTATAATCCAGATGAGCTTCGAAAGGCATACCATCGGAAGTTACTAATTCGTTGAAAGGCAGGAATCCTACAAATACGGCTCCAAATGCCAACACCATTAAAGGTATGGTCATTACATAAGGTGCTTCGTGTGGTGTGTGATGGTAATGTGTTGCTTTACCCCAGAAAATGCTGTAATACAGGCGGAACATATAGAAAGCGGTCAAACCTGCAACCAGATATTCGATTGAGAAAAGAATTTTATTGTGATGCCAGGCAGCAACCATAATTTCATCCTTGCTCCAAAACCCGGATAAAGGAGGAATACCGGCAATGGTTATACAAGCAATGAGGAAAGTAGCATGGGTGATAGGCAGATATTTGCGAAGACCACCCATATCCTTCATATCGTTACTGTGAACTGCGTGAATAATTGCACCGGCTCCAAGGAATAACAAAGCTTTAAACATAGCGTGCGTAAACA
>Ga0105047_10006696_pt1 | contig 19508 bp, 10 predicted proteins | sample MAT04_FD_78384 | JGI IMG/M metagenome (GOLD analysis project Ga0105047, IMG submission 78384) | Freshwater microbial communities from Lake Fryxell liftoff mats and glacier meltwater in Antarctica - MAT-04 (megahit assembly) | ecosystem: Environmental > Aquatic > Freshwater > Ice > Liftoff...
CGTGCGGTGATCGTCGAGCCGCTTTCGCACAGCGCGCAGCGCGTCGTCGGCCTGCCGCAGCATCTCGATCTTGGATCCCAGGTCGGCTTCCAGGCCGCTGAGGGCGTCCTTGCGATCCTCGGCGTCGACCGCCAGCGTTGCCTTCTCGACGCTGGCGTCCTCGATCTCGCGCTCGATGCGGCGGACCTCTGCGCGGCTCGATTCGATGTTCTCCTCGATGCGGGCGATGCGCGCGGTCAGCTCGTGGATGCGGGCGTCGGCGCGGGTGAGGTTTCGACGCGCGGCCTCGCGCTTCTCGCGCTGCATGGCGATGCCGACCTTCAGCTCGGTCACCCGGTGGGCGCCCTGTTCGGCGCGCTCGCGGGCGTTGCCCAGCTCGGCCAGCGTCGTCTGGACCTGGGCCTCGAGGCTCGCGCGCCGAAGGTCCAGCTCGGCGATCGCGTGCTCGGTCTGGCCGCGTTCGCGCTCGACCGACAGGCGCTCCTTGTCGAGGTTGGCGCGCTCGACGTCGACCGCCGCTTTGCGGGCGGCGCTCTCGGCGGAGGATGCCTCCAGCCGGCGCACGTCCTGCTCGAGCTTCACGATGCCCAGCTCGCCCTCGTGCATCTGCTTCGAGAGCGTGCGCAGCGCGTCTTCCAGCACGCCGATCTCTTCTTCCAGGGCGAGGCGCCGCTGGGCGACCTCCGCCAGGACGCCGTCGAGGCGCGCGATGTCGACCGCCAGCTCCTGGATCTCGCGCTTCTTGGCGAGCAGGCCGGAGGACACTCCGGAGCTCGATCCACCGGCCAGAACGCCGATCGGATCGAGGACCTCGCCGGCCAGCGTGACCAGCGTCTTTCGGTTGCTGTTGGTGCGCCACACCTCGCGCGCGACGTCGAGGTTCTCCACCACGACGACGTCGCCGAGCAGCACGCGGGCGACGTGATCGAACCCGGGCTTGGTGCGCACCAGGTCGACCAGCTTGCCGCGCACGCCGGTGGCGGCGAGGTCGGGCCAGGCGTCCTCGAGCTCGATCGGCTCGGGGGAGGGCAGGGCGGTCAGCGCCGGGAGACCGGACTGCGCGCGGGCCTGCTGGGCCTTCCGCAGGGCCTCGACCAGCTCGAGCACCTCGGCGGGCGGCGGGCGATCGGAGATCGTCTGCGGCGTTTCGGAGGGCAGCAACGAAGGCGCCGCGCCGATCAACGAAGGCGCCGCGCCGATCAACGAAGGCGCCGCGCCGATCAACGAAGGCGCCGCGCCGATGAGTGACGGGACCTCATGGCCCGAAGCGCCCCTCGCGTGGGCGTCCGGCTCCGGCGAGACGCGCTGCGGAAGACCGGACGCGTGGAGCTCGAGCCGCGCCTCCATCGCCTGCCACGCCGGCTGCGCTCGCGCGTCGCGGGCCACGGCCTGCGCGACGAGATCGAGGAGATCGCTCGGCATCGGCCGGCGGGTCGCGCGCCGCGGCGCCCACGACACGTGATCCTCGCGCAGGTCGAGCGGAATGAACGTCGAGCGTCCATCGGCGCTCGCCCGCAGGCGGCCGATGGAAGCCACGCCAGCGTCCTGGTCCTGCACGATCACGTACTGCAGCTTGTCGCCGAGCGCCGCCTCGATCGCGACCTCCAGCTCCGGCGGCGCCATCAGCACGTCCGCGACGAGGCCGTGGAGCCGCGACTTGAGATCGGGATCCTCTTCGGCGATGCGCATCACCGCCCGCACGCCCTCCTGGCAGCCCTCGTAGTTCTTCTGGATCTCGAGCAGCGATGCGTGGCGGGCCTTCTTGTCCACCAGCTCGCCGCGCAGCGACAGCGCGCGCGCCTCGACGTCCATGAACTCGTCCTGGAGCGACTCGAGCTTGGCCTCGGTCTCCTTCAGCGAGTCGTCGATCGCGGCCCGTGCCGCGCGCTCGGACTCGAGCGTATGACCGGCGTCTTTGGCCTCGTTTTCCAGCTTTTCTGCGGCAGCGAGCGCGTCCGCGGCCTCGCGATCCTTCACCGCGCGGCGCGCGTCGAGATCAGCCGCGCGCTTCCCGAGGAAGCCGAGCTGGTTCTTCTGCTCGCCCGTCCGCGAGACGACGTCGAACACCGCCTGCTTGAGCCGCTCGCTGTCCGCCTCGCGCGTCTTGAGCTCGATCGCGATCTCTTCCAGCGCCGCCGCGGCGGTCTCCAGCGTCTCGTCCTCGTCCGCGCTGGTCGCGTCGAGCGCGGAGCCGGTGTTGAAGACCTCCTCGCGCTCCTGCTTCGCCGCATCCAGCTGCCCGCCGAGGATGCCCAGCTCGCGATCGGCGTCGCCCTGCCGCTCGAGCAGGCCCGCGCGCTCGCGGGCGAGGTGCTCGGTGTTCTTCGCGCCGACCGCCAGCGCCTGCTCGATCTCGGCGAGCCGCTTTCGCTTCTCGTCGACGACCGCACCGAGCGCCTCACGCGCCTCGCTCTGCGCAGACACCGCCGCCTCGCCCGCGGCGAGCTCGGCTTCGGCCGCCAGCATCGCCTCTTCTGCGATCGCGAGGCGCACGCGCTCCTGGCCCGTCAGCACCGTGAGCTCGAGGCCTCGATGCGCCGCTGCCCAGAGGTCCAGCCGGCGCAGATCGATGCGCAGCTCCTTGTACTTCTCGGCCTTCCGCGCCTGGCGCTCGAGCGAGCCCATGCGGCGGTGGAGCTCGCTCACCACGTCGCTCACGCGGGTCAGGTTCTGCTCGGCGGCCTCGAGGCGGCGCTCGGCCTGGCGGCGGCGCGCCTTGTACTTGGTGATGCCCGCGGCGTCCTCGATCAGCGCGCGGCGGTCCTCCGGCTTCGACGTGACGACCAGGCCGATCCGGCCCTGCTCGATGATCGAATAGGACTTGGTGCCGACGCCCGTCCCGAGGAACAGCTCGACCACGTCGCGCAGGCGCGCGGGCTGCTTGTTCACGAGGTACTCGGAGGTCCCGTCGCGGAACAGCCGGCGGGTCACGCTGACCTCGCTGAGGCTGCGGTACTCGGCCGCGAGCAGGGTGCTGTCGTCGTTCTTGAAGGTGACGGTCACCTCCGCCATCCCCATCGGGCCGCGCGACTCGGAGCCCGCGAAGATGACGTCGCTCATCCCGTCGCCGCGCAGGTGCTTGGCGGACTGCTCGCCCATCGACCAGCGGAGGGCGTCGACGATGTTCGACTTGCCGCACCCGTTGGGCCCGACCACGCCGGTGATGCCATCGCCGAAGTGCAGGACCGTGCGGTCTGCGAAGCTCTTGAAGCCTTGGATCTCCAGCCGCTTGATGCGCATCTTCGGCGATCGGTCTACCCGCCGTCGCCGTGACATGCAACCTCGGATTGGGGTGCCGAATGAAAAGCACCACTAGATGTTGGGTGTGGTGACCTCCGAGAGGGCTTTGACGAGGTCGATGATCGGGCCGTTTCGGACCTCGTTCGGGACGGCGTCGACGATGCAGCGGGCGGCGCGCACGGTGTCGGGGTCGAGCGCGGGGTCGAGCTCGACGAGGTCGGTCTGGGCGTAGGACGAGCCGACCGCCTCCTGGGAGCGTCCGGTGGCGAGGACGCCGGCGGTGAGGCGCACGATTCGGCTCGCGAACCCGAGCTCGACGTGGCTGACCTCGCCGTCGGCCCCGTACCAGATCCACAGATCGGTCGGGCCGGGCCCCTGCATCCAGTCGACCTCGGCGCGGCTGGTGCGGATACGGCGGATCTGCGCGCCGTAGCGGGTCAGCTCGGCGTCAGTGGGGAGCCGGCCGGTCCGGCTGGGCCCGCGGGGGCGGGGAGGCATCGGGGGATGATACGTCAGCGCGCGAGCAAGCGCTTCATGTCCGCCGTCTCACGGAACGGATCGAAGGCCCGGTCGTTCTCCAGCCACTCGAGGGTCCGCGGCTTGTCGAGCTCGAGGGCCTCGCCGAGCCGCTTGTACATGTCGTCGGGGCGCTCCCACTGCGCGTAGAGCGCCGCGAGGTGATAGCGGAGCATGACCTCGGCGGGGGTCCTGGTGATCGCGCTGAGGAACGTGCGCTCGGCTTCGGCATAGAAGCCTTGCTCCATGTACGCGATGCCGAGATCGATCTGCGCGTCGATGTTCTCTGGCTCGGCCTTCACCACCTCCTTGAGGTGGCGGATCGCCTCGGCGTACTCGCCGACGTCGATCAGCGAGGCTGACAGCTCGAGCTTCGCGCCGACGTCGCCGGGGTCGAGCTCGACCGCGATGCGGAACTCCTGGATCGCCGCGCGCGGATCGCCGCCGTCGGCGAAGCAGAGGCCGAGGTTCACGTGCGCGTCGGGGTAGTCGTACTCGAGCTCGATCGCCCGCTGGTACTCGCCGACCGCCATGTCGTGCGCATGCGACGTGAGAAAACAGGCCAAATTGTAGTGCGCCGTGGGGTTGTCGGGCTCGAGCTGCAGCGCCGCGAGGTAGCTCTCGAGGGCGTTGAGGTACTTGCCTTGCTCGCTGAAGACCGTGGCCAGGTTGTCGTGCGCGTGGGCCGACTCGGGATCGAGCTCGATCGCCTTTTGAAAGGCGCGGACCGCCTCGTCGTACCACTTGCGATCGGCGGCTTCGATGCCGCGGGCATTGAAGGCGTCGCTCTCGCGCTGGCGCTGCGTTCGATCCTCGTCGGCCATCGTACGGTGGACTTCCAAATCCCGCCGCCCAAGTCAACGATTCCCTTGACTGATCCTCCACGATGGCCAAGGTTCGCGCCGTGCAAGTGTCCCGCGCCCTCGTGCTCGTGCTCGGAACCGGCCTCGCGCTGTCGTGCGGAGGCGATCCACCGCCGGTCGTCAAAGTGCCCACCGCCCAGGACATGCGCACCTTCTGGGGCCTCAACTCGGGCAGCTGCTGGGTCTACAAGAACCTGACCGACAACTCGCAGTTTACGGTCTCGGTGGACGGCCCCGACACCGTTCGCATCGCGGGCAAGCAGATCTACGTGGTCAACCAGGCCACCGCGTCGGCGCCCGGTCAACCGAACGAGATCCTGCTCGACACCGACACCGCGCCCGGCGAGCTCTACCTCGCGCGCTACACCAGCGGCATCGGCGCGGCACGGATGACCGAGACCTATCTGACCGACCCGCGCCCGCTCTGGGGGAAGCTGGTCTACGAGGGCGACGCGCTGAAGTTCGCGCCCACCAATCGCCTCGAGTCGGCCTCGACCCCGCAGGGCGGCGCCGCGCCGATCGCCCATCAGTGGACGGTGGCCAGCCGCGATCAAGCGGTGGTGAAGGACGATGGCTCGGCCGCGATGGCCCACCGCCTCCTCTACACCAAGGACGGCGTCCAGCAGGCTGTCTACGACCTCGTCCCGGGCTACGGGATGGCGCACCTCCAGCTCAACGGCACCGAGTACCAGGTGTGCCTCGCGCACGTCTGCGACGGCGCCGGGACCTGCACCGGCGCGCCGACCTGCGCCAACGTTCCCTGCCCATGATCGGAGCCCTCAGCATGCGAATCGCCCTCGTCTCCTCGCTCGTCCTCACCGCCGCCTGCGCGAGCGCGCCCAAGGCGGGCCCGGTCCACGATCCGGTCGCCGAAGTGGAGCGGATGTTCCCGTCGGCCGAGAGCCTCGACTCTTCCGCGGTCGAGGTGACGATCATCGTCACCAACCCGACCGACACCGCGCTCACCGTCTCGGGCATCGAGTACACGATGGACACGAAGGACGTCGCGGCCGTGCTGAAGGGCACCGCCGAGAGCAGCGCCTCCGTCGCCGCCGGACAGAAGGTCGAGCTGCGCTTCAAGCAGAGCATCCCGTTCCCGACCGAGGTCGAGAAGTACAAGGAGATCCTCCAGCGCCAGACGATCCCGGTCGAGCTCGCGGGCAAGGTGAAGCTGAGCAACGGAAAGGCGCTCGATTTCGAGCGCAACGGTGAGGTCGCGACCCCGTCGCTCCCGAAGTTCGTGGTCAACGACGCGCAGGCCGCGCGCTACGCGGACGAGGGCGTCGACGTGACGATCTTCTTCCGCTTGGTGAACGACAACCCGTTCGGCGTGCTGGTCCAGAGCTGCGAGTACACGGTCTTCGTGAACGACGTCGAAGCCCGCTCCGAGACCGCCGCCGTCGGCACCCGCCTCCTGCCCTCGGCGGGCGAGGAGTACGAGTTCTCGCGCCAGATCGGCGGCAAGGACGAGAAGTTCGGGACCGCGATGTCGAAGAAGATCCTCGCGGAGGGGAAGATGACCTACCGCGTGGAAGGAAAGATCGACCTCGCGAAGGTGAGCATCCCGTTCTCCCACGAAGGGGTCATCGAGATCGCGACGGGCGAATGAGCCCGAGCCGCCCGCGAGGGGTGGCTATTTGTCGTCGCGATGATCACCGATCACGTCGTTGACCGACGGGAATCGCATGATCTCGGAGCGCGCGATGCGCCAGGCCTGCTGCACGATCCACGAGAGCGACCGGTCCTGGCGGGTGGCCTCGTCTTGGATCTCTTTGAGCATTTCCTCGGGGAAATAGAGGGACTGTTTGCGCTTGTCGGTGTTCGCCATGGAAATAGGGTCGGGAATGGATCCCCGACGGCGGTGACTGTGTATCCGACAGGGGGTGCTGTCAAGAACAGGGCCCCTTCGTTACGCTCCTTCAAGATGCGTTCTGGGGTCTATTTCTGTTTGGTCGGGCTGCTCGTGGCCTGCGCCGACGACCCGCTGTCCCTCGTGAATCCGCGGATCGTCGTCGAGCCCACCACGCTCGACTTCGGGACCGGCATCGTCGGAGCCGACAATCCGGGCATGATCACGGTGCGCGACATCGGTCAGGCGCCACTCGCGATCTCGAGCTATACGATCGAGCCCGCCAGCGCTATTTTCCGCTTCGTCGGCGGTCCGACGCTGCTGGGCGCCAACACCGAGGAGCCGGCGCTTCTCGTATTCGTGCCGGTTCGGGCGCACGAGCGCAGCGAGGCGACGCTGATCATCGCGTCGAACGATCCCGCGTTCCCGATCGTGAACGTGCCGCTCATCGGCGTGGGCGGCGTCCGCGAGATCGAGGTGACGCCGCTCGAGATCGACTTCGGGATCATCGACGAGGGCACCTCGCCCCGCCGCAACATCGAGATCGCCAACATCGGGGGCGATCCGCTGAACATCTCCAGCCTGGTCTGGACCTCGACCTCGGTGGACATGGGCCTGGTCCCCGGCGAGTTCACCGGCGGGATCCTGGCGCCCGGCACGTCGACGGTGGTCCACGTGACGTACTCGCCGACCGATCTGGGCGCGGACAGCGGATTGCTCACCATCGCATCGGACGACGAGGACGAGCCGAGCGTGGTCGTCCGCGTGCGCGGCCGCGGCAACCTCGCTCCCCGCGCGATCGCCTGGGGCTGCGAGATCGGCCCCAACCAGATCGGCTGCGACAACGCGACCAAGCGCCGGGTGTGGAGCCTGGGACTGCGCCAGCGCCTGGGCGTCGACGGCCGCGAGACGTTCGATCCCGAGGGCGCCGCGATCGCGACCTACCGCTGGGTGCTCGAGACCAAGCCGATGGACTCGGCGGCGGCCGTGTTCCACTCGACCGACGATCGCAACGTGCGCAAGCGCGCCACCGGCGACATCGAGGTCGATCGCGTGGGGCGCTACGAGCTGCGCCTCATCGCCACCGACGATCGCGGGCTCGCCAGCCTCGATCGCCCGGAGAGCCGCGTGACGATCCGCCCGAAGGATCTCGAGGTGCTGCTCGAGTGGGACGTGGGAACCGACGTCGATCTGCACGTCGTCCGCACCGGCGGCATGCTCGGCGACTACGGCGACGGGCGCGTCGGGACCTCGACCGGGACCGACGTCTCGAGCTTCAACCGCGCGCCCAACTGGAACGATCTCGGCACCAACGCCGACGATCCACGCCTCGACATCGACGACGTCAGCGGCCGCGGCCCCGAGATCGTGAGCCTGGATGGGCCGCGCGACGGGGAGCCCTACGGCGTGTTCGTGCACTACTGCGACAGCCGAAACATCGGGTTGCCGGCGAACGTGACGGTGCGGATCTACGTGCGTGGAACGCTCGTCGCGACGATCCCCGAGATGGACGGCTATCCGATGCTTCCGGGCGAGGCGTGGGAAGCGGCCGGCGTGACGTGGCGGCAGGCGACCCTCGGCGCGGACGTCGCGTCGGGCGAAGCCAATCGACCGAGCACACGACCTGATCTCTGCCGTCGATAAGGGCCCGCGGAGGGACAAGTCGATCGAGTTGGGTGCCGAGGCGCTCGCCGGGCAAGGCGCGCCGTCCGACGGCATACTCCTCGTCTGTCGAGGCGGCGCAACGCCGCCGGGCGAGATGCATCGGCGGCCAAATCGGTCGACTTGTCCCTTCGCGGGCCCTAAGTAGCGTTTGACTCCCTCGACGAGCGTGGGTTAGCCCCTCGTCCTCTCGAGGGGGCAAACAGTGTTTCGATCGATATTTCTGCGGAAGGCTCTGAGCGCTGGAGCGCTGGTGATGGCCTCGTCGTGTGGCTCGGATGGTCCCCGCGAGCGCGCGCTCGGGCACTTCGTTCTCGACGTCGATCCCGCCACCCGGACGGCTCGGTTCGGCCAGTCCCTCTACAGCGAGCTGCCGTTCGCACAGGATGGCGATCCCAACACCAACCCGGCCGGCACCATCCAGGCGGTGACCACGTCGGCGCTGTTCCCCGGGCAAGGTAACTGCCCGGCGACCGCCAACTGCTTTCGCGTGGTGTTGCGCAACTTCACCGGCGATCGGCAGCACGGGATGTTCATGGGCGTCGACGAGATCACGCCGCCCACCGGTCGCGCGCTCATCAACAGCGACGAGCTGCCTCCCGGGGTCTCGGCGCCCGGCGGCGGGCGAGCGTTCGGCGACCTCGCCGACGCCGCGTCCACCGCCGCCAAGACCATGAACATCAGCATCCCGGACACCTCGCCCTATCACCTCAAGGGCTCGTTCTGGGGCGACGACACGCCCGCCGTTCCCGCGGTCGCGAAGAGCTTCGATCGCGCGGTGGAAGTCGATGGGACCGAGCAGTTCGGCGTCGACGTCGGCGCGGTGACGTTCGCGGCGAGCGACTTCCCGACGAACGCCGTCGTGGACGACGTGAACGTCGAGATCGTATTCCACAAGACCGCCGGGACGTGCGCGCGCCCGACCGCCGAGAGCGCGTTCCACAGCGAGACCAGCTTCCGCCTCGAATCGCCGACCGGAACGCGGGTGGTGCTGGCGCGATCGTCGCCCGCGCCGAGCACCTGGGCCGGCGCCTTCGACCACGCGCCCACGACGGTGACGTTCGATCAGGCGGCCCCTGCGCCCCCGAGCGATCCGCCCTCGCACCCGGTCGGCGGCCTGTTCCAGCCCCACACCGGCGATCTGTCGGCGTTCAACGGCGAGCGCCCCGAAGGCGCGTGGACGCTGCAGGCCGGCGACGCCGGCAAGCTCGATCCGCTCTGCGTCCAGGAGTTCACGGTGACCGTCCATGCGAAGTAGCGCTCTCGTTTGCCTGGCGCTCGTCGCCTGCTCTGATCCTCCGATCGCCGGCAACGCAGACGGCTCGGTCGGCCTCGACGCCGCCGCGCCCGACGCGAAGACCGAGCCGGCCTATGCGGCCACGCCGATCGCTCCGGGCGCCCGCACGATCGTGTTCAGCTCGCGGCGCACCAGCGGCGAGCACGATCTCTTCCTCACCGATCTCGATGGGGTGGGCCTGGAGCAGCTCACCGCGAACGATGGCGATGACTATTTCCCGGCGTTTTCTGCGGACAAGAGCCGGATCCTGTTCAGCGGGACCCGCGGGAGCACGGTCGTGGGCGTCTACGAGATGGCGCTGCCCAGCCACGAGGTTCGAGCGCTCGTGGACAGCGGCTTCCTGCGCGCCTCCACGCCGGCGATCAGCCCCGACGGCACCCGTGTGGCGTTCGAGGGGCTCGTGCGTGGATCGACAAACACCGACATCTTCCTGGTGACCAACGGCGGGGCGCCGACGCGTCTCACGCCGTCGGACACGCAGGAGAGCGCGCCGACGTTCTCGCCGGACGGGCAGCGCATCTTCTTCGTGTCGAACCGAGATCAGTCGCCGGTGGTGTTCTCGGCGCAGCTCTACTCGATGCGGCTCGATGGCATGGATCTCGTGCGCGAGACGTCGACCACCACGCCGGGCCTCCTGCTCGGTCGGCCGTCGGTGTCGCCGGACGGCATGCACGTCGCGTTCGCGCGCTTCGACTACCGCCGCCAGACCTCGATCATCGTCGAGCTCGACCGCGCCACGCACACCGAGCAGGTCATCAGCGAGGACAACGACTACGAGCCGTCCTACGGCAGCGAGGGCCGCTATCTGGTGTTTGGGACCGCGCGCTTCGGCGGCTCGGATCTGATGTTGCTCGATCGCACCGCGGGCGGCGCGCCCAAGCGCATCACCCAGCACCTCGCGGTCGACGGTCAGCCCGCGCTCGCGCCGCCATGAATTATTGATCGCCGTACTATCCGCTGCTCGTGAACGGAATGAATTTCGTTCGGAAAGAGTTGCCGTTCGCTCATCGCATCGGGCAGACACTGTAGGTAGGGTGAAGGTTCGCGATCGCTCGCTCACGCACTCCCTCGTCATCGTCCTTACTTACGCTGACTATCTCCGCTCCCAAGAACACCTGGGCTCAGGCGACCGGCGGTCCGATCGCGCCTCCGAGTCAGGTCGTCGGGACGAGCCTCGTAGCGGACCCGGTCGACGGTGTCGGCGAGGTCTTCCATCGGAACGCCCTACTGTTCGGAATATTCAGCCTCATCTCGTCGATATTCATGTCGGGGAGCAATCCGCCCCGAGATGCCAACGGCAACGTGCTCCCAACCGCACCTCCGGTGGCCGCGCCCACACATCTCGACGGCCGCACGCTCGCCACTGCTGCAGTGCAGACACAGGCGGTCCAGACCAGGTTCCCGGCGCCGTCGGTGCCTCCGGTGACGCCGTCGCAGCTCTCGCCAGCCGTAACCCATGCGCTCGACTCGGATCCGATCGGGCCGGGAACGACCGCGGAGCACATCGATGCCCGAGATGAAGCGAACCTGGTCCATCAACAAGAAGCCGCCGCGAGCGGGGGCGAGCAGGTCGGCGCCACGCTCGGGATCACTCTTCCGGTCGGGGACAATCCGCGGGACTTCGAGCAAACGGGCGAGGAGCGACCGCTGCCCGACGCTCTGCGGCCGGGCGTCGACAACCCCCAGCCGACCGCGGGCGACCCGGTGCGCCCCACGACCGGAGAGATGGTGGTGAATCACGTCGATATCCAGGTCCCTGGGGTCGGGCTCGACGTCGAAGTCGCCCGCAGCTACCGCAGCTCTTCCAGCTTCATCGGAAGCCTCGGATTCGGGTGGACGCACTCGTTCGAGCAATACGTGGTGCGCTCCGCACAGCGCTGCGCCCTCACCGGTGGCGCGACGCAGAACGTCGTCGACTGGTACACGGGTCTTGGTGCCGCGATCCGATTCCGGCAGCGCTCGAGCGGCAAGTGGGTCGCGGATCAGGACACCGGCTTCGGGCTCGCCAGGCAGGGCACCGAATGGTGGGTCACGGGGCCAGACGGGACGACGCACGTGTTCGGCGACACCGTCAACGTCGATCCCAAGAACAGTCGGCTCTCCATCGGCCTCTTCCTGCGGGTGGTCGATAGAAACGCCAACACGCTGTTGATCACCAGCCGGATGCGCCCGGCGAATCGCGTCACGTCGGTCCCGGTTTACATCGACCGCATCGTCAACACCGTCGCCAGCGTCACTCGGACGTTCACCTTCGAATACGATTCGCGCGGCTATCTGACCTTCATTCGCGGCCCCGCCAGCCTGGTCGCGCAGTACACCGTCGACGCGCGCGGAGATCTGACCCAGGCCATCGACTCTGAAAACGACCGCGAGATTTATGAGTATGACTTTGACGCGACACGGGCCAACACGCCGTCGCGATATCCGAGCGCGGGTCTCGAAGATCGTTGCCGGGCGGAGTGTGGTGGCCTTGGATTCTGTGGCGCCTGTACGGGCGCCGAGACGCCGAATCGCACGAGCTGCGAAGCGAGCTGCCGAGATGCCAGTGCTTGCATCAGTGGCGTGGGCGCGGCGCCGTCATGCGACGAGACGTGTGCCGACGCCTGCGTACCATCCGCAGATTCCGAGGAGCGCTGCGAGGACCTCTGCATGCAGGGCTCGTATCAGCTCCCGGTCGAGGCCTGCGAGGCCATCAAGCCGATGACGAGCTGTCCGGGCACCTGGTGCGGCTCGACTGTCATTTTTCCGGGAAATGGGACGGCGGCGGTGAGCCCATCGGGGTGCTGCCCCCGAGATACTGTCCAGCAACAGAATGGCTATCAGGCCTGCCTCACGAATCCGCCGACCATTTCCGATCCCGCGCTGGCGCAGGTCGCGTCCATCGCTGCCGCGTGTACGGCGGTCGGACCTCAGCTGATCGCGGCTTGCAACGCTACCTGTCCGTCGCCATCGTCGTGCGCCACGTCATGCATGAATGACAGCCTCTGCGTGCGGTACACGCTCACGTCGAAAGACGGCAGCATTGACGTCGGTCCGATCAGTCTCTACTTTCCTGAGCGGTCGTGGGTCTACATTAACCAGCCGGGCGACAAGCGTTTTGGCCCAGATTCCTACTTTGTGACTTCGCAGCTCGGAGCCGTGTGTAGCCGGAACTATCCGTACCATTCCGATTGGAACCTCAGCTGGAATGTCGACAAGATCGCGGCCGTCGACCCGGCGACGGGCAACTCCTGCGAAAATCCCAACAACCCGGACGAGCAATGGCAATGCAACATCGGCGTCTGCAAGGACACTTGCGCTGAGTGTGCGAATCAGTGCCAGGCTCAGTCCCAGGCGGCGTGCAGAGCCAAGCTGGCCGACGCTCGCGGCCCAGCCTGTGGAACCGCCTGTGGCGCATATCTCGCCGGGGCGTGCGTCGCCGACTGCAAGCCGCGCTGCCAGGTTGCGTGCGCCGACGCGAACACCTGCCTGCCCGCATGCGGCGGTGGAGATTTTGCCGATCGCTGTGTCGATGGCTGCACGGACGCTTGTGTCGCGCGCAACTCGGATAGCGCGCCACGCTACGGCAACCCGATCGATCTGAATCACAACCTGATCCGGATCCGCGACGGGGAGAATCGCCTCTACCTGACGAACACTTATGAGGCCGACTTCCAGAAGCCCACGTTTGATCGTGTGACCTCGCAGATCTTCGGGACTGAGCCGATCGGCTTCCGCACGTACGAGCTCCCCCACGCCCCGCTCGCGAGTGGCGACGAGGACCAACCGAGGGTCGACGTCGAGCCGGTCGCCGCCGAGCTCTGCGCGTCGGTCTGCACCGAGGACCTGTCGCGGATGGGCGGTCGCGAGCGCTGGGTCAGCGTCGGTGATGGTGACTATCTCGTGTTTCCCGATATCCCCAACGTTCCGCCGGGCGCGATCACACGAAAGGATGGAAGTGGGTTCGGCGTGCTACCGGTTTTCGGCTTCATCGAGATCGAGCGCACCACCGCTACGCAAGGCATCATGCGTCCGGCTGCGCCCATTCCTTCGGGTGGCCTGCGCTTGCGCACCGCCGGTGGATATCTCGACGTGAGCGGAGGCGGCGATGGGTACGTCACGCTCGCGGACTCCTCGAGCGGGCTCTTCAACGCCTCGAGCCGGCTCACGATGGTGCGCTCGGGCGACGGGTGGCGGGCCTACGCCGACCGTTCTTACCGAGCTACGCGGGTGGATCCGCCGACGGCCTGCAGCGGCGAGATGCTGGTGGTCCCCGGCGCAACCGGGGTCGAGCTGCCCGAGGGGCAGTGCGAGGGGATGGTTCGCATCCAGGAGCTCGGACGCCGCACGACGGAAAAGCGTCGCGGCGCGCTCTCGACGGCGCGCGGGACGACCACCTGGAGCTTCGCCGATGACGCGCAGGGACGCCGGATGGGAAAGGTCACCTCCTGGAGCGTCGCCGACGAGCCGTGGCAAGACCAAAAGATCGCGTGCTCGCCGCCGGCGATGCTCGATCAGCCCGAGTATGCCTGCGCGACTGCAATCACGTCGTGGCCCGCGGGGACGCCTCGTCCGGACTGCAGCGCGCCGTGGGAGACGCGCGGCGCGGGGGGCGGCGCGCGACCTCCGGCCGGAGGTCCTTCGATCGACTGCTGGCCGGACAGCCACCCGGGCCAGCTAGAGAGCCTGCTTCCGAGCTCTTGCGTCGACGCGGGTAACTATCGCGCCGCGAGGACCGGCGCGCCACATATTCAGCCCTTTGCATGGGCCACGGTCGTCGAGCAGATCGACGGCACTTCGCGGACATACTACTCGAGCAAGGACGGCACGCTGCTGCGTGTCACCGACAATGACCATCGCGCCTCGGTCGACATGAACTATGACGCCTCCGGACGCCTGACCGGCGTGCGTGATGTGCACGGTCAACGCACCTGCATCCAGTATGACGAGCAAAGCAACCCGATTCGGACCGTGACACTGCCCAGCCCGAGCGCGGTCTCGCTCGACGCGCAGCTCGAATCGTGGGTGACGTTCGGCCCGTTCGGACTTCCGACCGGAATCTATGACGCGGGCACGAACGGGAACAATCCGCGGATGCTGGTGGGTATCGAGCGTGACACGCGAGGCAACGTGCGGCTCGTCCGTCACGCGACCGCGCAGGCGGACCGCATCGACGACGTCGTCAGCGATGCTTACGGCCGTGTGACCGACGTATACCGCGGCGATCAGAGCGCGCGGCACGTCGGCTACAGCGCGACACACCCCGCGATGCCGGCCCTGATCGAGGACTACGAGCGCGTCGGAAGCGCGATGTACTCGGCCGGAGGTCCGGTCCTGGCGCGCACCACTCTGGAGCCCGACGCCCACGGCCGGCCCTTCCGCATCAGCGTCGAGGGTGGCCCCACCATCGAGCGCGTGCTCGGGCCGTCGGGGCGCCTCTTTGTCACGCGAACTCAGCTCGATCCCGTGGCGCGTCCCAACGACGTCATCACGGAGACGCTGGCTTACGACAAGAGCGGCCTACCCATCACGATGACGAAGGATCGGACCGCCACGACGCTGCGGTGGACTCTCCATGCCCTCCTCGAGTCCGCGCGCGAGCAGACCACGGCGGGCCCGCTCATGGCCCGGTCGAGCTGCTCCCGCTACGCCGCGGGGAAGGTCGATGCGTTGATCGACCCGGACGGCCGCTGGACCTTCCGCACGAACTCACCGCTGAGCCCGAGCATCGTCGAGATCGATCGCGGCATCGAGCCCGTGACGAACGAGACCTGGTCCTCTCAGTGCGCCGGAAACCTCGTCGACGGGACTGCGCCCGCGAAGGAGCTCTTCTCGCGCACGACTGTGGCGGCCGACGGCCGTGTCAACACGGAGCTCGTCGGACCGTCCTCGCTGAGCGCCGAGCGCGCCGACACGACCGCGACCTGGACCTATGATGGTTATGGCCGGCCCATCCGGCGCACCTGGGCGAATGGGACGGTCGAGCGGTGGGGCTACGATCGGCTAGATCGGCAGATCTGGGCCGCGACCTTTTCTCCGGTCCCGGGCACATCGTCACCGAGCCCCGGCGGTCTCGCCTATGTTCGCCCCAGCGCGAACATCTCCGGGCTCGATCCCACGCTCGCAGCGCTGACGGAGACCAGCTACGACGATGACTCCCGTCCGATCCAGCGTCGCTCGCTGTGGTTCTCGCGCAACGCGGCGGGAACACCGGCTCCGCGCGGCACCGGCGCCACGCCGGAGTGGGCGACCGAGAGCTGGAGCTACGTCGACAGCACACGCATGGTGAGCTCGACCGATCCCGCCGGAAAGACGCTCTGGCGCAAGTACGACGCGCTGGGCCGGCTCGATCAGGTCCGCGCGGCCGATGGGCTGACGCTGCTGGTCGATCATGACTATTCGAGCTGGGGCCAGGTGCTTCGCGTTGCGACTCAGGACATGAGCGTCCCTGGGGGCCAGCGCGTCGAGACGCACCGGTTCACGCCTTTTGGGGCCCCGAAGTCGGTCGAAGGTGCGCAGGGCACGGTCCTGTGGACCGCCGACTACAACAAGTACGGAGAAAAGACCGCCGAGCGCGATCGGGCGAGTGCGGTGGGCTATGCGTACGATGGGTTTGGGCGGCTCAGCTCCACGCAGCGCGCGACGCTGGTGGGCGCTGCGGAGAGCTACGAGTACTACGGCTATACGGCGGCTGGACGGCCGCTTTCCTACAAGGATGGCCTGGCGAACGTGACGACGCAGAGATTCGACGCGATGGGTCGGGTCAAGAAAGTCACCCACCCCACGGGAGGGTTCGATACTTACGGATATTTCGGTGGCACTCAAACTCTGCGCTCTCTGATCAACCGTGCCTCGGACGATACGCGGTTCGAGTACGACGGCACGGGTGAGCTCTCACGGAAGGTCTCGCGACGGGCCTCCATCACCACTGAGATCACGGCATCGCGTGATGTCCGGGGCCTCCGCGAGGCGCGCACGTGGACCACGCTCGCCAACGGGACGCGCGTGGGTGACGTGATCCTCACTTACGCGCGGGACTCTCTCGGCGAAAAGATCTCCGAGCAATCCAGCCTCTGGCCCGATGCGGTGCAGTACGGGCGCGACGGGCTCGGCCGCTGGACGCAGCTCACGATCGGCGGCGCGGCGGGTGTCCAGGTCGGACGAGATTTCGACGACCTGGGTCGGCTCGACGCGGTCCGGCTGGGGCCCACGCGGGTCCTGGCAGACTACGTCTATCCGGCGGGCATGAGCAGCCCGAGCGAAGTTCGCTACGCGAACGGCGCGATCGAGGCTCGCGCCTATGATGCGCGCGGCCGCATCACCTCGAGCATCACGCGGCGCGCCGCCGCGACGCCGTTCGAGCAGGCCTGGGTTTGGGGGGCGAACGACATTCTCGCGCGCTGGGATAGCGTGTCGCCAGCGCCGGTGGGTCGTCGCTCGTTCATCTTCCAGGCGGATACTCTTGGTCGGCTGGCCGAGTCCGGGAGTCGCGTGAACCTCACAGCGCCGGCCTCGAGCAACGCGACGTCGGCGGACATTACGTCCTGGCTCACGGGCGCGCTCGGCAAGGAACAATACGTCTATGGCCTCGCGGATCAGCTGACCCAGCGCACCGCGGCGGGCGTGGTGATGGTGCCGAACTACGGAACGGATGGCCGCGTCACGAAGTGGGCGGGGACCACCGTCACCAACGATCTGGCGGGCCGCCAGACGAGCTTGCCGTCGACCACGCTCGAATACGATCCCGCCGGCCGCCTCAGCGCGTCGGTGGCCTCGGGCGGGGCACGCACGACGTATCTGTACGATCCGTTCGGCCTCTTGGTCGGCTGGGATGGACCTTCGGGCGATACGGCGCGGTTCCAGTACGCCGACGGCCAGATCGTGCGCGATCGCCAGGGCGCGACGACCCGGGCGCTCATCCCCGGCGAAGGTCTCACGCCGCTGGCGGTCGTCTCGGGCGCGACCGAACACACCTATATCGAAGGCCACGGCGACCGCATCGCCGCCGCGCTCGACGCCAATGGCGCGCTGGCCGAGCGCTACGAGACGCTCGGCAATGTCTCCCCGTCGATCTGGTCGGGTACCGGGACCGCGCTCTCTGCGAGCAGCATTGGCAGCCGCATGGTGCTCGGTGGGCAGCCCTGGGCTCCGCAGCTCCTCGCCCACCGCCAGGGACAGCGGTGGTACCGACCGGACTGGGGACGGTTCATCTCGCCCGACCCACTCGGTTTCGTGGACGGCCCGAATGTCTACGCGTACGGCGCGATGAACGCGGCGCGTTGGACCGATCCGAGCGGCTTGCGCTCCGGGCCCTCAGGTCGCGACTACATCCGCGAGCCCGTCGACGTCTGCGCCGGCGGTGGTCGACCCGTGCGGGGACGGGGACGAGGCGGAAGAACGCCAAGAACCGCTGGGGAGATCGACGTGTTTGCCAACACGACGCGGCCGGATCTCATGGCGCGCGATCGTGCCGCCGAGGCTGAGCTCATCAGACTCGGAGAGCGGACACCCGCCAGGTCCCCGCGAATCTCGGCGCCTGGTTATGAAGAGCCCATCGAACAGCTACGCGCGCGCGTCTTCGAGCTTGAGAACGCAGCGCACGTGGCTCGGTTTCGGGCGCTGGGGCCAGCGGAGCAGGAGGCTGTTGGGAGAACGATACCGCGAAGCGTTCGCCAGGACATGAACCGCTGGGCGAAGGAAGCTGGACTGGACGTGCGGGTTGGGGCGAAACGCGGGCCGAAGACCGATGAGAACGCCCCGCACAATCGACGAATCCGTGAGGTAGCCGATAAGTTAGAGAGCGAAGGTTACGAGATCATCGCCGGTGGCCGAAGGCTTCCGGAGCGCGAGATTCTTACGCCCGGCGGCGCAAAGGAGACCCGGCGACCCGACATCATGTACCGAGATCCGAACGGCAACGAAGGTGCCGTGAACGTCGGTCGGACCACGACCCGTGGTACCGCGGTGTCCAGAGAACGAGCCGCTCAGGCAGACCTGAGCGGGCCCGGCCGACTACCCACCGACTTTGTTCCATACGACCTGTTCGGGCCCGCGCTTCCGCCGGGCTTTCTTCAGTAAGGCAAAGGCGACACCAATGGCTAAACATTCGATTCAATTTCATGCAACTCCAGAGGAACTCGAATCCCTTGCGGATACCATCTCTGATATTCCGGGCCTGTCGCTAACCGGTATGTTTTTCCCGCCCCATGAAGTGCGCCCAATTGCCCGCGAGAATCTGCGGCAAGCCATGTCGGAGCCGCGTCTGCGTGACCTCGTCTTTACAGTCGGTCCGCCATCACCCGCGCCGACCAAGCTTCGTTTCGTAGACTTGAATCCGAACTCGCTTTTTCTGAGCGTGGGGCGAATGGCTGAGGCAGGCCTCGAGGAGAGCTGTCTGGCCACGCCGATAGCGAGCGACGAGTCGATCGAGGAGCTGTGGAGGGAGCTGAGCAAGTTGCTGCGTGGAATGACGAGCTCCGGGGCCGTGGCGGTTAACTCAGACACCGGCGCGAAAGCCAACGCGCGAAACCACAGGTTCACTGAAGGAGCACGAGCCCTATTTCTCGCCGGCGTGAAGATTTTCGGCGCAGCGGGACCGCGTGGCGTGCATCTCCAACTAGGCAAGTCCGAATAGGTCTTACGCGCGACACTAACTAATTCTACTGTGCGTCGTTTTTCTCGGGTCTGCGAATCACTCCACCCTCACGCGCCGTGGCGCCACGAGTCCCTTCGCCCGCCATCGGTGGCGTCGAGCATCCTCGTTGCGACGTAGCTGGCGCGTGACCTTGGCAGCAATGTCCCCTGGTGCCGCAGGAGGTGATTGCAGAAGTCCTGCGAGGGCGACGCGTACTTGCACTACCGTAATTGCGGGAGTTTTTTTCCCAGGCGTCGGCGCTCCCCGACGAGGAACCACAGGGCGATCATGCTGAGGGTCATGTGATGGTGCCAGCCGACCCAAGACCGAACCTCGTAGTGGTCGAGACCGACCTCGCCTTTTGCCAGTTCGAAGATCTGCTCGATGTGGTGACGATGGGCTGCGACACGGACGAGGCGAATGGTGTCGAGTTCTACTCCCTTTGGTGCCAGATAGTACCAGGTCTGC
>Ga0105047_10006697_pt1 | contig 19507 bp, 17 predicted proteins | sample MAT04_FD_78384 | JGI IMG/M metagenome (GOLD analysis project Ga0105047, IMG submission 78384) | Freshwater microbial communities from Lake Fryxell liftoff mats and glacier meltwater in Antarctica - MAT-04 (megahit assembly) | ecosystem: Environmental > Aquatic > Freshwater > Ice > Liftoff...
AGGCGGCGCCGATCGAGCTGCACGCCTCGACCGGATCAGGCGCAAGGAGGCCGAGCACCAAGCCAGCCTCCGCGGTCAGAACACCCTGTTCGAGAGCGGCTGACACAACCACCGGACCGAGAGCCGGCTGGGGCCAGAACCAGTCAGCCGGGCAACGATCCATCGAAGTGACGCGGGCAATCTGCGTCACCTCGACGCGCCTCGGCGCCTCGGCGCCTCGACGCGCCTTGGTACGGCGGGAGGTCGAGGGTGAAACCGCTCGGGAGCGGTTCGTCACGAGCGGTTCGTCACGAGCGGACACCCCGGCGGAACCTCACGGCAACCCTTGGAACGACTCATCTGGCGGCATCTAGAGGCGGGCGAAGAGGCGGGAGGCCTGCTCGGCGGCGTGGGCGCGGACCTCGTCGGCGTCGATGCGGGTGGCCGCACCGTCGCGCATCGCCGGTGCGCCGTCGATGTCGACGTCGATGGCGTGCACGTTGGTGGTGAACGCCAGCTTCCAGGGATCATCGGCTCCGTCGTAGCTCCAGGTGACCTGGTCGCCGCGGGCCTCAGGGAATAGGTCCCAGCCGGTCTCGACCCACGACCAGGCCGTGGCCGGCGTCTGGGTGATGTCGGATTCGCGCAGGCGCACGTAGGCGAGGCGGAACTCGTCCGCCATGTCGGCGCCGATGCCGTCGGTGCCGAGAGCGACCGGGCCCTCGAAGCGCGCGGGGTTGCCGTACCCCACGGCGTTGTTCATGTTCGAACGCGGATTGTGCACGATGGTGCCCCGCAACCGGTGATCGGTGGGCAGGTGAACGGCGTGGATCAGCAACCAGTCGTCGGTGGTGAGGTGGGCGAGTCGTGCGGGAGCTCCGACATCATCGGAGGCTTCGGCCACGTGGATGTGCACTCCGACGCCCAGGTCGACGGCGAGCCCGGCAGCCGCCTCCAGCGTGGCGTCGCTGCAGGTGAAGGCGGCGTGGACCCCGACATGGCCGCGCCCGCCGGCGCGCAGGAAGCGCTCGTTCTCGGCCAGCCCGGCTCTCGCGCCATCGGCACCGTGGCGATCGGTCACCCCGTAGGCAAGGTCACAGCGCACCCCCACCTCGGCGCAGGCCTCGGCGATGACGGACAGGCTGCCTTCGATCGCGTTGGGGGACTCGTGGTGGTCGATGATGGCGGTAGTGCCGGCCTCGAGTGCCTCGAGCGCCCCCAGCCGGGCCGCAGCCCGGATCATGTCGAGATCGAGGGCGGTGTCGACGCGCCACCAGATCTGCTCGAGGATGCCCAAGAAGTTGGTGGCGACCGCCGGGGGAGCGGGCATGCCCCGCACCAGTGAGGAGTAGAGGTGGTTGTGGGCGCAGACGAGCCCGGGGGTGATGGCAGCCATTGGTGACCTCAGGCGTTCGCGTCAGCGGGCGTTGGCGAGGGCGAGGGCGAGGGCGAGGCCGAAGGCGAGGCCACAGTCGTCCGTCGCATGGGCAGGGTGTGGCGCCACTCCCCGTCGAACTCGTGCAGGGCGGCGGCCACGGCGCCGGAGGTGGGCACGAGGCCGATCTCGCCGACACCCTTGACGCCGTAGGGGGAGCGGGGCTGGGGCACCTCGACGAGCTGCACGGTGATGGTCGGGATGTCCTTGGGCCGCAGGATCCCGAGCGACCGCAGCGTCATGTTGGTGGGGAAGCCCCGGTCGTCGGAGGGGAAGTCCTCGCTGAGGGCATAACCCAGGCCCATGTGTACCGAGCCCTCGATCTGGCCCTCGCACAGCAAGGGGTTCATGGCCCGCCCCACGTCGTGGATGGCGACGACCTCGTCGATCTCGCCCGTGTCGCGGTCCATGATGACCAGCTGGGTGGCGTAACCGAATGCCGCATGGATGATGGGGTTGGGGTTGTCGGGATCGCCGAGTTTGGCGGTCCAGTCGACGATGTGTTCGGCGTGGTAGTCGACCTCGGGTTGGCAGCCGCCCTCGATCGCCTTGGCGCAAGCGGCCGAGACCGAGCCGGCCGCCATCAGCGTGCCCCGGCTGCCCGTGGTCTGGCCGAAGCCCAGCTCGCGGGTGGTGTCGACGATGACGACAATGCGGTCGGGATCGATGCCCAGTTCCTCGCACGCCACCTGCAGCGCAACGGTGTGTACGCCCTGGCCCATCTCGGTCCAACCGTGGCGCACCTCGACCTTGCCGTCGTTGCGAAAGCGAATGACCGCACCGGCGACCTCGCGGAATCCGTTGCCCAGCCCCGAGTTCTTGAGCCCCAGCCCGAGGCCGACGATCTTGCCGGCGGCGCGGGCGGCGTCGTAGCGGTCCTTGACCTCGTCGAGGCAGGTTTCGGCGCCGAGGCAACCGTCGTCCATGATCTGGCCCGGGCCCCACAACTCGCCGGGCTTGATGACGTTGCGCTTGCGGATCTCCCACCCCGAGATTCCCACCTTGGCGGCGAGGCGGTCCATGACCCCCTCCATGGCGAACTGAGCCTGGTTGGCCCCGAAGCCGCGGAAGGCTCCGCACACCGGATTGTTGGTGCGCACGGCCACCGAGTCGACGTCGATCGACGGCACCTTGTACGGCCCCGACGCGTGACCCGCAGCCCGCTCCAGCACCTTCATGCCGACCGAGGCGTAGGGCCCGGAGTCGCCGATCATGCGGACGCGCAGCCCAGTCAAGCGGCCGTCCTCATCGCAGCCGGCCCAGTACTCCATCTCGATCGGGTGGCGCTTGGCGTGCATGAGGAAGCTCTCCTCGCGGCTGAGCGTGCACTTGACGGGTCGGCCCGCCAGCCAAGCGGCCAGGGCGGTCTGGCCCTGGTTCGACATGTCCTCCTTGCCGCCGAAGGCACCGCCGTTGGAGACGAGCTCGACGGTGACCTGAGTGCGTTCGATGCCGAGCAGCGAGGCGATCTGGTTGCGGTCGTCCCACACGCCTTGGCCGCCGGAGTAGACGTAGACACTGCGATCGGCGCTGCCGATGGCGCCGGTGGGCACCGCCAGGGTCGATTCGGGTTCGAGGAAGGCGTGTTCGATGCGCTGGGTACGAAAGACCTCGTGCACCACGTGGGCGCTGGCACTGAGCGCAGTGTCGGTGTCGCCGCGGGCGTAGACCGAACGTGACAACTCGTTGGTGTCGGTGCCCCACACGGCGATGTCGGCACCCTCGACGAGGGCGGCCTTGGGGTCGACCACGGGATCGAGCACGTCATAGGTGACGGCTATGAGCTGGGCGGCGGCACGGGCCTGACGACGGGTCTCGGCCACCACGATGGCGAGCACGTCTCCGGCGTAGGACGTGCGACCGCCGACCGGGATCATCACGGGCCAGTCGGTGTAGATGATGCCCACCTTGAGCTCGCCAGGAATATCCGCGGCGGTGTAGACCGCAACAACGCCGGGCGCGGCCTGGGCGGCGGCGGTGTCGATGGCCACGATGTCAGCACGCGTGTGCTCGGTGAGGGCCAGGGCGCCGTGGGCCATGTGCTCGACTGCCATGTCGTCGATGTAGCCGCGGTCACCGAGGGCGAGCGCCTCGGCCTCGTACTTCACCCCGCTGGCGCCGATGCCGGTGGGCAGCGCCACCGACACCTCGGTGCCCTGGGCGACGGCTTCGATGGCGTCGAACACCTTCACGTAGCCGGTGCAGCGACACAGGTGGGCACCCATGTGTCGGGTGAGGTCGTCGCGGGTGAGGTCGGCGCCCTTCTTGTCGACCAAGTACTTGGCCCGCACCACGATGCCGGGGATGCAGAACCCGCACTGCAGGCCGCCACACGAGGCGAACGCCTGGGAGAACGTCGAACGCTCGTCGTCGGTGAAGCCTTCGAGGGTCTGCACCTCGCGCCCCTCAGCCTTGGCCACGGGGTAGGTGCACGAGATCTGCGCCTTGCCGTCGATGATCACCGTGCAACAACCGCACTGGCCCTGCGGTGAGCAGCCGTCTTTGGGTGACGTGATGCCCAACTCGTCGCGCAACGCGGAGAGCAGGTGGGGATGGTCGTCGGCGACGCTCACCGGCTTTGCGTTGACAGAGAACTCAGCCATTGGCGGGCTCCGGTTCGGGGGGTGGGATGGCGCCGCGGCGCTCGGTGATGAGGCCGTAGTGCTCGACCATGCGGTAGTGATCGAAGTCGAACAGCGTCTTGGTGTAGCGCTCGCACCAGTCGAGGTCACAGGCTGCAACAATGACCTCGTCACCGCTGGTGAGTGCTTGGGCAACGATCTGGCCCGACGGGGCGATGATGCAGCTCTGGCTAAGCGAGTCGACGCCCTCCTCGATACCGCCCTTGGCCACGCCGATCACCCAGGTGCCGTTCTGGTAGGCGCCGGCCTGCATGACGAGCGAGTTGTGGAACCCCGCGAGCGCGTCCTGGCTGGGGTCGGGCACGTAGTGGATGGGCGTGTTGTAGCCGCACAGGATCATCTCGACGCCCTGTAGCGCCATGACCCGGTAGGTCTCGGGCCAACGGCGGTCGTTGCACAGCATCATGCCGACGACGCCGCCGAAGGCGCGCCACACGCCGAAGCCGTCGGGGCCGGGCTCGAAGTAGCGCCGCTCGGCGTGCTGGAAGGGACGATCGGGCTCGTTGTCGTCATGGCCGGGGATGTGGATCTTGCGGAACGTGGCGATGGTCTCGCCGTCGGGCCCCACCAGGATCTGGCTGTTGTAGCGGTGCGCAGTGGACCCGTCGTCGTTGAGCGTGCGCTCGGCGTAGCCCAGGCAGAACCCCACGCTCAGCTCCTCGGCGACCTCGAACAACTTGATGGTCTCGGGGCCGGGCATCTCGGTCTCGTACCAGTGGTCGGCATCGGCGAGGTCGTCGAGGTACCAGCGGGGAAAGAAGGTGGTGAGTGCCAGCTCGGGGAAGACCACCAGCTCGGCGCCGCGGGCCTTGGCGTCACGCAGCAGCACGATGAGCCGATCGACGACCGACGAGCGAGATTCATCGGCGGCGATGGGGCCGAGCTGGGCGGCGGCGACGTGGACGAGGCGGGTCATGGGGTGGTGGTTCCTGTTCCGGCCAAGGTGGCCATGACCGCGAGCAGCACGTTGGCGCCGGCGACCAGGTGGTCGGGCGTCGTGAACTCCTCGGGGTTGTGGGAGATGCCGCCCACCGAGGGGACGAACACCATGGCGGTGGGGCAGACCCGGGCGAGCATCTGGGCGTCGTGGCCGGCGCCCGACGCCAGCCGGCGCACGGAGTGCCCGAGCCTGGTAGCGGCGTCCTCGACGAGTGAGATCACCGTCTCGTCGAACGACACCGGCTCGAATCGGGCCAGCGCCCGACGGGCGATGGTGACGCCCTCGCTGCGGGCGAGGTGGTCGACGAAGCTGGCGAGGCGACGCTCGGCCTCGACCAGCAGGGCGTTGTTGGTGTTACGCAGATCGACGGTGAGCACGGCGGTACGGGCCACCACGTTGACCAGGTTGGGGTGCAGCTCGATCCGGCCGACGGTGGCCACTTGGGACCCGCCGAACTCGGTGGCGAGGTCGCGGACGAAGGCCCCGATGGCGAAGGCGACGTAGCCGGCGTCGTGGCGCAGAGACATGGGGGTGGTGCCGGCGTGGTTGGACTGACCGGTGATCGTGAACTCGGTCCACGAGATGCCTTGCACCCCGGTGACGGCTCCGATGGTGATGTCCTCGGCCTCGAGCACCGGGCCCTGCTCGACGTGGAGTTCGACGAAGGCGTGCGGTGGGCGGGCGGGCAGCGGGGCGCCGCCGGCGTAGCCGATGCGCTCGAGTTCGGCGCCCAGCACGGCGCCGTCGGTGCTGACGATGTCGAGGGCGTCCTCGAGCCCGATGCCACCGACGTAGGCGAGCGACCCCAACATGTCGGGGGCGAAGCGAGCGCCTTCCTCGTCGGTGAAGAACCCGACGGCGAGCGGTCGCCCCAGGGTGATGCCGGCGGTCTGGAGAGTCTCAATGATCTCGAGGCCGGCGAGCACGCCGAGGTTGCCGTCGTAGCGCCCGCCGGTGCGCACGGTGTCGATGTGGCTGCCGCACATGACCGGGGCGAGCGCATGGTCGAAACCGGGTTGGGTGGCGATCACGTTGCCGATGCCGTCGATCGAGATGTCGAGCCCGAGGTCGCGCATCCAGCTGACCACCAGGTCGCGCCCGGCGCCGTCCTCATCGGTGAGCGCGAGGCGGGCACAACCGCCGTCGCCGGTGTCGCCGACCTCGGCGAGCGCCTCGATGCGGCTCATCAGTCGGCGCTGCGAAACCGCAGGCAGATCGATGTCGGCGCGGATGTTCATGGGGTCAGGCTACCTCCGGATTGCTTTACGAAATGTAAAGAACACGCGCGTTGTCGATGGTGCCGTCGGTAGGATCCGCCGATGGACGTGCGTGTCGAGTTCCTCGTCGAGCCACTGGTTGCCGGCCAGCCCGGCCCCCACGTCGAGGCCGCTGTGTCGGCCATCGACCGACATGGTGCCCAGGTCAGCGTCGGCCCGTTCGCGTCGGAAGCGGCCGGGCCGCTCGACGACATTGCGGCTGGCGTAGCAGCCATGTTTCGTGACGCGTTTGCCCAGGGGGCGACTCGGGTGTCGGTCGTGCTCGAGAGCGATGGGGCCGTCAGTGGCACTGACCCGGTTGTCGCGTTTGGCGACCGCGCCGCTGAGGACAGCCGAGATCTCAAGGAGTTCCTTGCGGCGGTGCGCCCGGTCGCGAAGGCCCTCGGGGCCACGGTGGTGAAGTCGGCCCGCAGCGGTGACGTACCGCTGCGGTGGCGGGGTGCGGTGGTGGCCGCAGTGCGGCCGACGCCACTCACCGAGGCGCTCGATCACATGATCACATCGGTCGAACGTGAGATGGGCGGGCCGCTGTCCGAACTCGGCCGCAACGAGAAGCAGCAGGCCGTGGCGCTGCTGAACGAGCGCGGCGCGTTCGCACTGCGCCGCTCCACCGACGCCGTCGCCGAGTCGATGAAGGTGAGCCGCATCACCATCTACAACTACCTGAACGCCCTCGAATCCTCCTGAGCCAGCGGGTTAGGCGACCCCGATGCGGTTCCAGAACATCGACGGGCTCGGTCTGCGAGACCTGCTGAGCCACGAGCACAGAGCGGCTCACATCGTGCGACGGACGAACTCGTTGAACATCGGAACCGTGAAGTCGATCTCTCCCCACCGAGGCGAGTAGCACAGGCCTCGCCGGATGAGGCGGTCGCGCACCGGGCTGGCCTGGCGGGCCGAGAGGCCCAGCGACTCGGCGATCTCGCCGCTGCGGTGCGGGCCGTCGCCGAGCGCGGCCATGGCGTTGATGTAAGCCCGTTCGTTGTCGCTCGTCCGGTCGATCCGAACCCGGAAAAACCCGGCATCGAGCTCGGCGACCGCCAGCGGCACCGCGATCTCGACATCGGCGAGTCCAATGACGTCGACGTGGTCGGCCAGGTCCCATGATTGCTTCCCGAACTCCTGCAGAAAGTAGGGATAGCCCCTGGACGTCGCCACGACCAGGTCGAGCGCGGCGGGTTCCCACCGGACTCCTTCTTCGGCGGCTGGCTCGGTGAGGGCGGCGATTGCGGCCGGGTGGTCGAGTCGGTCGATGCGGGGGAAGTCGAACAGTCGCTCGGCATAGGAACGCGCCTCGCCGATGAGCCCGAGGAGTGACGGCAGCCCCGCACCGGCGAGCAGGACCGGCACATCGCGCTGCGCAACGGTGTGGAAGCCCTGGACGAGCGCAGCGAGCTGGTCGGTGGACAGGTATTGCATCTCGTCGATGGTGAACAGCGTTCCGACACCGCGCTCCTTGCCGAGCTCGCCGAGTTCGACCAAGAGCTCGCCCAGATCGGCCTCGAGCACCCCAGAGTCGCCCAGGCCGGCGAACGGCTCGACGCCGATCGTGCCGGCGTCGGGAATGTCCCACGTGACGTGGAACGAGCGCAGAGCACCGAGCGTCCTGCGCAAGCGCTCGCCCGTGCGGTGGCCCACGCTGAGGCGCAGTGCGGCCTTTCGAACCGTCGTGGCCATCACCCTGGGGAAATCGATGTTCTCCCGAGCCTCGATCGGCTGGTGGACCCAGTCCTGCCGTTCGGCGAGCAGGCCGAATTCGTTGAGCAGGACGGTCTTGCCGACGCCGCGCAGACCGGTGAGCAGCATGCTCTTGGCCGGGCGGCCGAGTGTCAGTCGTTGGACGGCGACATCGAAGGCCCCGAGTTCACGTTCACGGCCGACCAGAGCGTACGGGCGTGACCCGGCGCCGGGGTTGTACGGGTTCCTGACGGGGTCCACCGACAAAGTCTAGTCATTTCCCGGAAGTCTAAGAGTCGGTGGATACTTTCCAGATCCCTTGAGACTCTGCGAGACCGTTGGCCCGGCCATCTGTGACGGTCGCGTGAACAGGTGCTTGATCCGTCGACCGCAGCGGCGGAGGGCTGGTTGACTCGGCGCCATGACCGAGGGACAGATCGTTGACAAGAACGCGGCCGGAATCGATGTCCGCCAGTACCACATCGGCATCGCTCCCGGTGAGGTGGGCACGGTGGCGCTGCTGCCCGGGGACCCCTTCCGGGTGCCGATGATCGCCGAGTTCCTCACCGACGTCCGCGACGTCGCCCACCAACGTGAGCACCGCACCATGTGCGGAATGTACAAGGGCAAGCTCATCACCGCTACCTCCACCGGCATGGGTTGCCCATCGACCGCCATTGCGGTCGAAGAGCTCGCCCGCGTCGGCGTCACCTCGTTCATCCGGGTCGGCAGCTCGGCGGGTCTACAGCCGGGCATCGAGCCGGGCGACCTACTCATCAGCGAGGGCGCCCTTCGCAACGACGGCACCACCGCCGCCTACGCCCACCCGGGGTTCCCGGCCGTTCCCGACCTGCGCATCACCATCGAGCTCGAGCGCATCGCCCGCGAGCTCAGCGAGGGGACGACGGCGTCGGTGTACTCGGGCATCAACGCCAGCGACGACGCCTTCTACGCCGAGACTCCGGCGTGGATCAGCGAGCTCAACGAGCTGGGCATCCTCAACGTCGAGATGGAGAGCTCGGCGCTCTACGTCGTGGGCCGCCTGCGCGGTCTGCGCACCGCGATGATCTGTGCGTGCTCCAGCAACCTGGTCGACGGGGCCAGCCTCTACAGCGACAAGAACTCTCAGCTGAAGGACGGTTGGATGCGCAGCATCGAGGTCGCGCTCGAGACCGCCGTCTCGCTCGACCTGTAGGCCGCCGGCCCCGACCCGAGCCACAGCCGTGCTCATCAACCTGCACTCCCACCTCGAAGGCCGGGTGCGTCCGGCGACAGCGGCCGATATCGCGCGGCGTCACGGCGTGCCCGAACCCGACGGTGGTTGGACCGACGCCATCCAGCTCGCCGGCCCGGCCGACCTCACCGTGTACCTCACCAAGGTGGCGGCCACCTACCCGTTGTTCGGCGACCTCGACGACGTCGCCCGCGTCACCTCCGAAGCGGTGCAGGACGCGGCCGCCGATGGCCTCGACTTTCTCGAGCTTCGCTTCGGGCCCGCGACCCACGCCGGGCCTGGGCGCAGCATCGACGACGTGGTCGCCGCGGCCTGTACCGGACTACGCGACGGCGTGGCCCGCTCCGGCATGGCGGCCGGTCTGGTGGTCGCCGCGCTGCGCCACCACGACATCGAACTCAACGAGGCCGTCGCTCACGCCGCCGCCCGCCACGGGGGCAGCGGGGTGGTCGGCTTCGACCTCGCGGGTGATGAGCTGGTGTTCCCCGATCTGGCGCCCCACACGACACCGTTCGCCATCGCCGCGGCCGCTGGCCTCGGGCTCACCTGCCACGCCGCGGAGGCGGCTGCGGGAACGGCGGCGCGCGACGCCGTGGAACGCTTCGGTGTCACCCGGATCGGCCACGGCGCCCACGTCGCCGACGACCCCGAGGTGTTGGCGTGGATGGCCGACTCGGGCACCGTGATCGAGGTCTGCCCTACCTCCAACTGGTTCACGGGTGCCATAGCCAGCGTCGATGACCATCCCGCACCGGTGTTCAACCGGGCGGGTGTCCCGCTGGTTCTCGGCGACGACAACCCGATGCAGACCCTGTCCTCGCTACCGGCAGAACGCCGGATCCTGGCTGAGCGACTGGGATTCTCAACCGCTGATCTCGAGCGTCTCGACCGCACCAGCATCGACGCCGCGTTCCTTGACGACTCGACAAGAACCAGCCTCAGTACCCGCCACGCCCAGCTGGCAGACGGAAGTTGGGCCGACTGACACTGCCTTAACACTGCGTTCACGGGGTGGCAATTGACCTGCCACACGAACCAGCGACTGTCTCCTCAGCCCTTCCAACGCTCCCGATCGTGCAGCGTTGACACCCGACCCGGGGCAAAGGAGAAACTCTTGGGATCGAACCTCGACCGGCGGCGCTTCCTGCGCAATGGCGCCTTTGGCGGCGCCGTCCTCCTCGGTGGTCCAGCGTTTCTGGCGGCCTGCGGAGATGACGGTGAGTCAACGTCGTCCTCGGAGACCACGGCGGCGGGTGCTGCAGCGGGCCTCGGCACCCTCGACGTGCAGCTGAACTGGCTGAAGAACGCCGAGTACGCCGGCAGCTGGATCGCAGACGACAGCGGGTTCTACAAGGACGCCGGCTTCGACTCGATCAACTTCATCGCCGGCGGCCCCGGTGTCTCCCAGGAAGAGTCGGTCATCAGCGGCAAGGGCCTGATCGGCCTGACCGCTCCCGACTTCACGGCATCGGCGGTCCTCGAAGGCGCCGAACTGGTGATCCTGAGCGCACTGTTCCAGAAGAACCCCTTCTGCTTCATGAGCCTGGCGGAGACGCCCATCTCGACCCCCGACGAGCTCAAGGGCAAGAGAGTCGGCGTCCAGGACGTCAACCAGCCCACCTGGCAGGCGTTTCTCAAGGCCAACGGTCTTGACGAATCCGAGATGACCGTCGTGCCGGTGCAGTTCGATCCGCAGGGCCTTGTCAACAAAGAGGTCGATGCCTGGTTCAGCTTCGTGACCAACGAGCCCAACGCCCTCAAGGCCGAAGGCATCGACATCGAGGTGTTCCTGCTCGCCGACCACGGCTACCCGATGGTCAGCCAGTGCTACTTCACCAAGAAGGAGACGCTCGAGTCGAGCGCAGATCTGATCGAGGCCTTCCTCATCGCCGACATCAAGGGCTGGCGTGAGTCGCTCAAGGACCCGGCCAAGGGCGCCAAGCTCGCCGCCGATGTGTACGGCAAGGACCTCGGCCTCGACCCCGACGCCGCCACCGAGGAGTCCAGGAGCCAGAACGAGCTCATCCTGACCGAGGAGACGAAGGTCAACGGCATCATGACGATCTCCGACGAGATGATGGAAGAGACCCTCAAGTCACTGGGCTTCGCCGAGCTCAACGTCACCGAGGAGCAGATCTTCGATCTCTCACTGATCAAGAAGATCTACGCAGACAACCCCGACCTCATGGCCGACCCCACGGCCTGACGCCGAGAGCGAACACCACACCGATCAGCGCCTCGGTGCCGAGTCGTCCACTGCGACGCTCGGCACCGTCCGCCGTTGCGGTGAATGTGCACCGATGAAACCACCATCCACGGAGACGATGACATGTCCGCCACCGAAGAGATCATCGATCTGTCCGCCCGGAGAGACTCGAGGCCCAAGATGAGCGAACCAGAGTCCGGCTCGGGCATCCGGCTTCGGGGACTCACCAAGGAGTTCACCGTCAAGCGCAAGCGGGTGACCGCGCTCGACAACGCCAACTTCGACGCACCCGAAGGGGCATTCGTCGCGCTGCTCGGTCCGTCGGGTTGCGGCAAGTCGACGATCTTGCGCATTCTTGCCGACCTCGAGCAACCGACGTCGGGGACCGCCGAGGTCCACGGCGAAGCCCCCGGCGAGATCCGCAAGCGCCACCACCTCGGCATTGCGTTCCAGGACGCCGCGCTGCTTCCGTGGCGTTCGGTGGTGTCCAACATCAAGCTGCCGCTGCAGGTATCGGGCGTGAAGGTCTCCGACGAGGCCATCGCCGACCTGGTGAAGCTCGTCGGTCTGGAGGGCTTCGAACAAGCACGCCCCGGCCAACTGTCGGGTGGCATGCGACAGCGTGTCGCCATTGCGCGGTCGCTCGTGATCGAGCCCAAGGTGCTCCTCCTCGACGAGCCGTTCGGCGCCCTCGACGAGATGACCCGTCAGCGCCTCAACCTCGAGCTCCTGCGCATCTGGACCGAACGGGCCACCACCACCCTGCTCGTGACCCACTCCATCGCCGAAGCCGTGTTCCTCGCCGACGTCGTGGCTGTCATGAGCGCCCGGCCCGGCCGCATCGTCGCCCGCATCGAGATCGACCTGCCCCGGCCCCGCACCCCGGACATGATGCGCAGCCCCGAGTTCCACGCCTACTGCGACCAGTTCAGCGACCTGCTGTTCTCGGGTGGCATCGCCCCCAGCGGCGACGACTGAGCGGCGACGACATGAACGCCGCCATCAACGTGCCGGTCAAGGCCGGGCCACCCATCAAGCACGACGACATCGTCCGCAGCGCAACCCTTGCGGAACGGTTCACCACCTGGGCCCGCGGCGCGGTGCCCGGAGCGCTCGGGTTTCTCAGCTTCCTCGTCGTATGGGAGATCGTCGGGCGAATCGTCAACTCGGGTCGCCGGATCCCGATGGTCCCACCGCCCACGTCCGTGGTCGACGCCATCATCACCGACGGTTGGTCGTACTACCGCCCCAATATCGGTACAACCCTGGGCTATGCGCTCGATGGCTGGGTGTGGGGCAACCTGCTCGCTGTGGCGGCCGCGGCCCTGGTGCTGATGGTCCCGCAGCTCGAGCTCGTCATCCTGCAGCTCGGCGTGACCACCTACTGCCTTCCCCTGGTCGCCGTGGCACCACTGGTGTTCTTGGTCTACGAGGGGCCGACCCCGTACCGGATCATCACGGTCCTGTTCGTTTTCTTCACGACGCTGGTGCTCTCGCTCGCCGGGCTCCGCAGCGCGGACCCCACCAGTCTCGACGTGGTGCGGGCCTACGGCGGAGGCCGATGGCAGGGGTTGCGGCGGGTGCGCCTGGTCTCGGCGCTGCCCAGCATCTTCGCCGGCTTCAAGATTGCCGGGCCAGCCGCGGTGCTCGGCGCCGTGCTGGCCGAGTTCTTCCAACCAGCCGACAGCGGTCTGGGCGTGGGCATCATCCGCAGCCAGCAACAGTTGCAGATCGACCGCACCTGGGGCATTGCGGTCGTGTCGACCATGATCGGTGCCGCGGCCTACCTGCTGACGACATTGGTCGCCCGGGTGGCAACACCGTGGGCCCCGAAGTTGGAGGTGTGACATGGCAGCCGTGACCATCGACGCCACCACCGTGGTGGCCCCGTCGGAGAACTCGGGCGCTCTCGGCGTGTTCCTCAAGCGGTTCGCCGTGACCCTTGGTCGGGCGGCGTTCTCCCTCGCCCTGGTGGTGGGCTTGTGGCAGTTCCTGGTGTGGACGTGGGGTGAGAACCTGGCCTTCTCCACCCGTGGCCCTGCCGACGTTTGGAAGTACCTGTTCGGCAGCGCCTCGACTCCCGAGATTCGCTCGGCGATCTTCTCGGACCTGTGGATCACGCTGGGTCACGCCGGACTCGGGCTCTTCGCCGGAACCGCTGTCGCGGTCTTCGTGGCCTTCGCGTTCAACCTGGTCAGCCCGCTCGAGCAGGGGCTCATGCCCGTGGCCATGGTGCTGCGGTCGGTGCCCCTGGTCGCCATGGCACCGCTCATCTCCACGATCTTCGGCCGGGGTCTCATGACCGTCGCCGTCGTCGGCGGCATTGTCACCTTCTTCCCGACGTTGGTGAACGTGTCGCTCGGTCTGCAGAGCGCGCCGCAACAATCCGTCGACCTCGTCAAGGCGTACGGCGGCAGCCGGATCTACACGCTGCTCAGGGTCCAGTTCCCGTTCGCGTTGCCCCCGCTCTTCGCGGCACTGCGGGCCACGGCGCCGCTGGCGATCACCGGGGCCATGCTCGCCGAGTTCTTCCTCACCGGAACCGGCCTCGGTTCGTCGCTCAACCTGGCCCGCAACCAGTTCAAGTACAACTCGATGTGGTCCCAGGCGGCGATCGCCACCTTGTTCTCGGTGCTCATCTACTCCCTGGCCGTCGGCATCGAGGGAGCGGTGCTCTCCCGCTTCGCTCCGGACCGGGCCCGTGCCGCCAAGGTGAAGGCCTGAGCTGCTTGAGAGATCTGCTCGCCCTGCCCAAGGGCCATCTTCACCTCCACCTCGAAGGCGGGATGCGGCCGACGACCCTCGTCGAGCTGGCCGACGCCGCCGGCATTGCGGTGCCGGTCGTGACCGGCTTCGGCAGTTTCACGGCCTTCGCCGGCATGTACGTCGCCGCCTGTGCCGTGGTGCGCGGCCCGGCGGATCTGGCCCGGCTCGTCGACGAGGCGGTCGAGGATGCCAAGTTGTCGGGTGCGGTGTGGTTCGAACCGTCGTTCTACGCGCCGCACCACCGGGCCACCTTCGGCAGCGACGAGGCGGCGCTCGAGATCGTGCTCGACGCACTGCATACCTCGGCCGCCCGCCACGGCGTGGCGTGCGGGCTCATGTACGCCAGCGACCGCACCGAACCCGTCGACGACGCCGTGGCCCAGGCCAAGATCGCCGTGCGCTACGCCGACCAGGGGGTGGTGAGCTTCGGGCTCGCGAACGACGAGGTCGGCCGTCCCCCCGAACCGTTCGCTCCCGCGTATCGCATCATCCGCGACGCCGGACTGCTGTCCACCCCGCACGCCGGTGAACTGGTGGGGCCCGACTCGATCCGCGGAGCAATCGACGCGTTGGGCGCCGATCGCATCCAACACGGCGTGCGCGCCGTCGAAGATCCGGCACTGTTGGCCCGCCTCGCGGACGAGCAGATCTGTTGCGATGTCTGCCCCACCTCGAACGTGCTGTTGTCGGTGACACCCGAGATCGCCAGCCATCAGCTGTTGGCCATGCTCGAAGCCGGAGTGCCCTGCTCGCTCAACGGCGACGACCCGCTGCTGTTCGGACCGGGCGTGCTCGAGGAGTACGAGCTGTGCCGAGCCCAGCTCGAGCTCTCCGATGAGCAGCTGGCCACCGTTGCGCGATCGTCGCTCGTCCACGCCGGCGCCCCCGACTCGGTCAAGGCCGCCGGGTTGGCGGGAATCGACGCCTGGCTCGCCGGCTGATCGCACCCTGCGCGTCAACGTGGCCCGCGCCCCAACGTGGCCCGCGCCCCAACGCGGCCGACGCTCCTCCTGCTGCTCAGACGCGTGTCCGTCGACCAGCGCGTCGGGCGAAGTCGTCGAGAGCGTCGAGCACCTCAACTGCTGCCCACACGCGATACCGTTTTCCGCCGCCCGCCTGGCTCAGCACGCCGGCATCTACGAGTGTCTTGATGGCGGAGGTGGCGGTCACGTCGGTGACACCAAGTTGGGCCTGTACCGATGCTGCGTTGATCACCGGTTGCTGGGTCAGCATGGTGGCGACTCGCCATGCCGCTGCCCCTGACCGGGCGACGATCCGCTGGCTCCACTCCCTCTGAAGGCGGTGCAGGTCATCGGTCAGGCCGCGTCCGTTGGCGACGGCGGCATGGCCCGCTACTGCGAACTGTTCGACGATCAGCTGCGGGCGGCCTGCCCGGTAGGCCTCGAGCGCACCGAAGTAGGCCTCGCGGTTCGCGAGGAGTCCGGCAGAGACGGGCACAGTGATGCTTCGCGTGATGCCCTTCGCTCGCAAGAGCGAGTGGACGAGCGAGCGTCCGACGCGTCCGTTGCCGTCCGGAAAGGGGTGGATGGCCTCGAACTGGGCATGAGCGATTGCGGCTTGGACGAGGACGGGCAGGTCGTCGCGGTCCATGAAGTCAACGAGGTCGGCAATTGCGGACGGAATCCGATCGTGATGAGGGGCGACGTAGTCGGCGGTGTGCGGCCCGATACTCGAGCCGCCGATCCACACCTGCTCGTCGCGCCAGTGGCCGACCCATTCGGGATGGGTGTCGCCCAGTAGCGCTTCGTGCATCGCGATGATGCTGGCGCCGTCCAGTCGGTCGGCCAACTCAATCGCCGCCGTCATCGCTTTGGCGTTGGCGACGATCATGTTCGCGTTCTTGCGGGAGCGATCCCCGAGTTCAGCGGTTGCGATTGACCGTGCGGAAGCGGTGAGGTTCTCGATCTGCGAGGAGGCCGCTGATTCCGATCGCAGCAGGAGTGCTGCGAATGGGGCGAGCTCAGCTGCGTTCTCGGAGTCGAATCGGGTGATCGCAATCGTTGCGTCCTCTACCGCAGCGAGGAGCTCGACGCCGAGTGCTGGATCGAGGGTGGCAATACGCGCCGGTACGGCGGCCTGGTACGGCCCGCGATGAACTCGCAGCTGCTTGCGGGAACCGTAGTCGGCGTCGGATGACTGCCACGCCTGCGTCTCGAAGGTCACCGGTGGCCACGCACCCGGAGAAATCTCGTGGTCGTCGTTAGCGTGTGCCATGTTGTTCCTCTCATCAAAGTATATAGACACTTCCTTTGATAAGAGCGGTTGAAGCAGAGAGAAGTGGGCGGCAGGGGGACGCAATCCGTCGTGCTGAGGCCCCGGGAGAAGAACACTCGGGTCGTCATGTCAGCAATCCGTTCGCTCGTCGGGCCAGTTCTCGTTCATCGGAAACGGTGAGGCGGCCGTCGCGCACCACCACGTGACCGGCCACCAGCACGGTGTGGGCCCGGTCCGACAGGCCCGACAACACCAGGCCGACCAGCGGGTCGCCGATGCCGACACGGTCGACCGTGCCCATGTCCCAAGCCGCCAGGTCGGCCGCCGCGCCGACCTCGATGCGGCCTAGCTCGGGGCGCCCCAGGCAGGCGGCTGAACCGCGGGTCGCCGCCCACAGCAGCTCCCTCGCCGTGGGCCAGCGATCAGGGTCGGGCTCGGCACTTCGGTGGGCCAGCGTAGCGAGTCGCAGGTCGCCCAGCAGGTTGGCCCCATCGTTGCTTGCCGAGCCCGTGGTGCCGAATCCCACCGTGACACCGGCGTCGAGGAACTGGCGCAGGGGAGCGCAACCCCATCCCATTCGCAGGTCGGGTGCAGGCAGGTGGGCGACCGACACGCCGGCAGCAGCCAGCTCGGGGATCTCGTGGTGGGCGATGTCGACCACGTGGGCGACCCAACACCTGTCGCTCGCCCAGCCGTGGCGTTGCAGGAACTCCCACGGCGTGATCCCGTAACGGCGCTGACAGAACTCGGTGTCGACCGCCTCGTACAGATGGGTGTGCAACCGCACCCCGTCGTTGGCGGCCGCCAGCACGGCGAACGCCTCGAAGACGTCGGGCAGGTCGACGTGGACGCCGCACGGCGCGAGGTCGATGCGGATCATTGCGCCGGGCGACGGGTCGTGGAACTGATCGATCAACGCGGTGGCGTGATGCACCACCTCGGATGCCGACTGCACCAGGCGAGGGTCGGCCGAACCGCCTTGGTCGCGACCGAGCGTGAGGGTGCCCCGGCCGGCGTGCAGACGGGCGCCGAGGGTGTCGGCCGCGGCGATCGTGGCCTCGATGAAGGGCTGGGTGGGCCCCGCCGGGTGCAGGTAGTGCTGGTCGGCGACCGTGGTGACGCCGCCGAGCAGCGACTCGGCCAGGCCGCAGGCGGCGAGGGCTTCGATCATCGCGGCGGTGAGGCGACCCTGATCCCACCAGTCCAGGCAGCGGCTGCCGAGCCCGCCCAACCACGGTCCGATGAGAGCCCGCTCCAACTCGGGGATGGCCCGCAGACCCACCTGGTAGAGGTGCTGGTGGGCGTTGATCAACCCGGGCAACACCAGCAGGTCGGAGGCGTCGATCACGTCGGCTCCGGCGGGCGCATCGAGGTCGGGACCGACTCCGGTGATCCACCCGTCCTCGCACAGCACGTCGACGCTGCGCAGCTCGGTGCGCGCATCATCCATCGTGGCGAGATGGCCGATTCCGCGCAGCAGAACCGGGGTGGCGACGGTGCTCACGGGTCGATCATGACGGTCCCGTGTTTCGGCAGGATGACGTGTGTTTCGGCGGTGTGAACACTGCTGTGGCGCCCCTGACACCGCCCGGACCCGTACGTAACATCGCCGCCATGAAGCCGCCCCCGTTCGCCTACGCCGACCCCGAGTCGGTGGGCGAAGTGCTCGAGCTGCTCGCCGAGCACGGCGCCGACGCGATGGTGCTGGCGGGTGGTCAGAGCCTGATGCCCGAACTGAACCTGCGCCGCGTCCGTCCCGGCCTCGTGATCGACCTGGGCCGCGTACCGGAGCTGCGAGAGCTCGACGTCACCGATGCCGCGATCGTCGCCGGGGCGTCGGTCGGCATCACGACATTGGCGGAGGTCCACCCGACCACGGCGTTCGCCGAAGCCGTCGGCTGCATCGCCCACCCTCAGATCCGCGACCGCACCACCATCGGCGGAACCATGGCCTTCGCCGACCCCTCCGCCGAGATGCCGGCCGTGCTCGTCGCTCTCGGCGGTTCGGTGGCACTGGAGTCGATCGACGGTGAACGTCGCGTCGACGCCGCCGACTTCTTCGTCGGCCCCCGCCAGACCGTGCGCCGCGTCGATGAGCTGGTCACGTCGGTGACCCTTCCGGTGCTCGACGGCCCATCAGTGTGGCTCGAGGTCGCCCGGCGGCCGAGCGATCTTCCACTGGTCGGGCTCTTCGTGGGTGCTCACGGTGACGGCTGGCGGATCGCGCTCTGCGGTGTCGGCCCCACACCCATCCGTGCGTTCGCCTGCGAGCAGGCGTTGGCCGCCGGCACTGTCGACGACGCTGTCGACGCCTTGGCCGCCGAGCTCGACCCGCCCGACGGCCCGCACGCGTCGTCGGCCCACCGCCGGTCGATCGCAGTGTCGTTGTTGCGGTCCGCCGTAGCGAGCCTGGCCCTGGCGGTCGCGGCATGATCACCCCACCGGGTGGCGCCCGGACCACCACCTTCACGCTCAACGGCCGCGCCACCACCGTGACCGGACAGACCCGCGTGCACCTCGCCGACACCATCCGTCACGTCGTGGGGGAGCACGGTACCCACGTCGGTTGTGAGCAGGGTGCCTGCGGCGCCTGCACCGTCATCGTCGGCGGCGTGGCCCGCCGCTCGTGCCTCACGCTCACCCCGCAGGTGGACGGCGCCATCGTCGAGACCATCGAATCGGTCGCCGGGCCCGACGGGCTCGACCCGCTGCAGCAGGCCATCCACGATCACCACGGCCTGCAGTGCGGCTACTGCACCCCCGGCATCGTGATGTCGCTCGTCGCAGCGCGTCGCGCCGGGGTCACGCTCGAGTCGGCGCTCGGCGATGTGCTCGACGGCCACCTGTGCCGCTGTACCGGGTACGTCAATCTGCGTGCCGCCGTGACCGCGGTCTGGACACAACTCGCGTCTGCGCCATCGCAGCTCGAGGCCGGCCCTGACGAGGTGATCGCGTGACCATGCTCGATCCGGCCCGGTCGGTGGCGCGTCACGTGGGCGTCCGAACCGCCCGCCTGGAGGACCGGCCGTTCGTCACCGGTGGCGGTCGCTACACCGACGACATCGAGCTGCCCGCCATGGTGCACGCCGCCATCATCCGCAGCCCGGTCGCGCACG